>Ga0115567_10007618_pt1 | contig 10261 bp, 8 predicted proteins | sample COGITO_mtgs_1204_2_FD_88679 | JGI IMG/M metagenome (GOLD analysis project Ga0115567, IMG submission 88679) | Pelagic marine microbial communities from North Sea - COGITO_mtgs_120412 | ecosystem: Environmental > Aquatic > Marine > Epipelagic | place: Germany:Helgoland, sampling site Kabeltonne... | reverse complement strand
TATTGCTATTGAATACGGATGGTACGTCATCGGTTTATGCAGAGGTAGCTACGTATGAGGAGCAATTTTGATGAGGTCGCTTTTATATTTACCATCAATAGCCTTTCTATTTTTGCAAAGTTTACCTGTTGTCGCAGATGATTTTAATGTATTAACGCTCGAAGACGCTATTGCAGCCGCTGTTAAGCAAGATCCTTGGTTACAGGGCAGCCAATATCGTGAAAACGCAATAGTAGCAAACAGCGTGGACGCATCAACTCTGCCCGATCCTGTTATATCGATAGGCTTAGCAAACTTGCCAACAGATGGTTTTGCATTCAATCAAGAACCGATGACCCAGCTAAAAGCGGGCGTCTCACAGATGTTTCCTCGTGGTGATAGTTTAGATATTCGCAGTAAGCAATTACGACAACTCGCCCAGCAACAGCCGTTGATGCGAGAAGATAGAAAAGCCAAGACAACAGTTGCGGTCGCATTAAAATGGCTGGAAATATTTCGAGCGCAACAAACCATAAACCTTATTGAACAAGACAGAGCGTTGTTTGAACAATTAGGTGAAATTGCGCAAGTAAGCTATTCGTCTGCTATTGGCAAAGTACGTCAGCAAGACATTGTGAGAGCGCAACTCGAGCTTACGCAGCTAGACGATAGATTAACTAGACTTCACTCTCAACAGGAACAGGCAACAGCTGAGCTTCTAGAGTGGTTGTTTGATGGCTTCACGTGGACTGCAAATCGCTCTTTCTATAAGCCGGAAATTAGCCTGCCATCAACAGCACCAACCATCAAGCCTTTGTACATAAATGTTCTAGACGATTTGAATAAGCATAACGTAGAGGCTTTGGCGAATTTACTCAACAACCATCCTTATGTCTTGGCCATTGAGCAAAAAATTGTATCGAGTCAAACCGGCGTTGATTTGGCAAAGCAGCAATACAAGCCGCAGTGGGGCGTGAACGCAAGTTACGCATACAGAGCAGACGATCAACTTAACCGCAGCCGAGCTGACTTCTTTTCGGTTGGGGTGTCATTTGACCTACCTTTATTCACCAGCAACAAACAAGACCAACAGGTCTCGGCCGCGATAAATCAAAGCGAGGCTATGAAAACTGAAAAAAGACTTGCATTAAGGTCGCTATTATCGCAATTGCAATCTGCATATGCTGCGCACCTGCGACTATTGCAACGAGAGGCTCTTTACAAGACTGATATTTTAGTGCAAATGAGCGACCAGGCAGAGGCTTCTTTGACAGCTTACACAAATGACGATGGTGATTTCGCCGAGGTGGTAAGAGCTAGAATAGCCCACTTAAACGCGAGAATAGATGCGCTCAACATAGATGTCGACATACTTAAGTCACGATCACAATTGAATTATTTTTTCAGCGACACGGCACACGTCGTCAATAATCGTTTTGGAGACAAAAGATGAAAAATGCTAGTACGCTCGCCCTTGGCTTAATTACAGGTGTTGTTATCACTGTCCTAGTCTTCATGTTTATCATGCCAAATAGCAACAACGGGAGCACCGACGATACCGCTGATGAGAAGCTGCCTTCATATTGGGTTGCACCAATGGATGCTAATTACCGACGCGACGGCCCAGGCAAGTCACCTATGGGAATGGATCTTGTTCCTGTCTTTGATGATGGCGGAAGCGCACAAGAAAGTGCGGGCACTGTAACGATTCATCCTAACGTTGAAAACAATTTGGGCGTAAGAACGGCTCAAGTTGAGAAAAAGGTCTTACATGTGCCTATAAGAACGGTAGGTTACGTGCAATATAGCGAAGACACGCTTGTTCACATTCATCCTCGCGTAGAAGGCTGGATAGAAAACTTGTATGTGAAAGCAGCAGGCGACTATGTCAAAAAAGGCGAACCGCTATATGCGCTATATTCGCCCCAATTAGTGAATGCACAAGAAGAGTATCTACTGGCACGAAACCGCAAGAGTCAAACGCTCATAAAAGCGGCCACGTCTCGCTTAACGGCGCTCCAAATGCCAGCATCGGCAATAAAAAAACTCAATGAAACGGGTGAAGTGCAGCAAACGGTTACTTTCTCTGCGCCACAAACCGGCTTTGTAGATGCGCTTAACGTAAGAGAAGGTTTTTATGTAAAACCGGGACTCACCATTCTATCAATTGGTGCTTTGGATGAAGTGTGGGTAGACGTTGAGGTATTTGAACGCCAATCCAATCAAATTGAAAAAGGTCTGGCCGTAACAATGACCTTGGAGTATTTGCCGGGTAAAGAGTGGCAAGGCAAGGTGGACTACGTTTACCCAACGATAGACGAAAAAACCCGAACCCTTAAGGCAAGACTGCGGTTTGACAATCCTGACTATATTTTAAAGCCTAATATGTTCGCTCAAGTGACTATCCATTCGGATTTAGATGATGAAAATTTATTAGTTCCCACCGAAGCTGTGATACGCACGGGCACGCAAGATAGAGTCGTTTTAGCCTTAGGGGACGGTCGGTTTAAATCAGTTGAGGTGAAAGTTGGCAATATCGCCAATCAATACACCGAAATTTTAAACGGTCTTAGCCGTGACGATCGCGTGGTTACGTCAGCGCAATTCCTATTGGATTCAGAAAGCAGTATTTCATCAGATTTCAAACGAATGGAAGAGATTGACACTGACACTGACACTGACACTGACACTGAAACTCCCCCCGATGCGGTTTGGACAACGGCTAAAGTTAACAGCGTGATGAAAGATCATCAAATGGTCAATCTTGATCATGGGGAAATTGATGATTGGGGTTGGCCGAGTATGACAATGGACTTTACTGTCGCCGACGACATTGATATTGAGCAATTAAGCGCCGGTATGTCGCTTCACCTTCAGATTACCAAATTGGACACTGGTGATTATGTGATCACCACGATTCATATTGTTGATGAAGACGGCAACATGATGAACATGGAAGGCATGGACGATATGGAAGACATGGACAAGATGGAAGGCATGGAAAGTATGGAAGGTATGGACAAGATGGAAGGTATGGACGACATGGAAGATATGGGCGACATGCACCATATGGATATGCCAACTGACTCTGGTGAAAAAGTCGATAAGGTTGATCATTCTGGTCATGGAGGACAATACTGATGATCGCCTCTATTATAAGGTGGTCTGTCACCAACCGGTTTTTTGTACTATTGCTAACCGCTATTATTGTGGGTGGCGGCCTTGTCACGCTCAAAAATACGCCGGTTGATGCGCTTCCCGACCTATCTGACGTGCAGGTCATTATCAAAACAAGCTATCCGGGACAAGCGCCTCAGGTAGTAGAAGATCAAGTTACTTACCCGCTAACCACAGCCATGCTGTCGGTACCGGGCGCTAAAACAGTGCGAGGTTATTCATTTTTTGGTGATTCTTATGTGTACATCATTTTTGATGACGATACCGATTTGTACTGGGCACGCAGCCGCGTATTAGAGTACTTATCTCAAGTAGCCCCTAATTTACCTGAAAGCGCTAGGCCGCAACTAGGACCAGACGCTACCGGCGTGGGTTGGATTTACTTATATGCTTTAATCGATAAAACAGGCCAGCACGACATTAGTCAGTTGCGCAGCCTACAAGACTGGTTCTTGAAGTTCGAGCTACAAACCGTATCGGGCGTTTCAGAAGTGTCAGCAATAGGTGGCATGGTTAAACAGTATCAAGTGCGAGTCGACCCTGAGAAGTTAAGAGCGTATGGAATTCCCTTGTCGCATGTCCAAATGGCAATCAAACGAGGCAACCAAGAAGTAGGTGCTTCGGTGATTGAAATGGCTGAAGCCGAATATATGGTAAGGGCAACAGGCTATATTGAAAATAAACGTGACATTGAATTGATCCCCTTGGGCGTGAATGAAAACGGTACACCGCTTTTAATCAAAGATATTGCTGACGTCCAACTTGGACCTCAAATGCGCCGCGGTGTTGCTGAACTCAACGGTGAAGGTGAAGCTGTGGGCGGCATAGTAGTGATGCGCTACGGTGAGAATGCACAAAAAACGATAGAGGGTGTAAAAGCCAAACTAGAATCGCTTAAGAAAGGCTTACCTGACGGCGTTGAAGTAGTCACGGTATATGATCGTTCTGCGCTTATTGAGCGTGCAGTGAATAACTTAGGCTTCAAGCTTTTAGAGGAGTTTGCAGTAGTTGCACTCGTGTGCGTGGTTTTCCTATTTCATGTTCGTTCATCACTTGTTGCAATAGTCAGTTTACCTGTGGGCATTTTAACCGCTTTTATTGTGATGTATTTTCAAGGCATAAACGCAAATATTATGTCGCTAGGCGGTATTGCCATTGCCATAGGCGCCATGATAGATGGGGCGATTGTCATGATTGAGAACATGCATAAGCATATGGAGCGAACGCCGCTTACTAAAGAAAACCGCTGGCAAATTGTAGTTGATTCGGCAACAGAAGTAGGACCGGCATTATTCTTTAGTTTGCTTATTATTACGGTTAGCTTTGTGCCGGTGTTTACTTTAGAGGCACAAGAAGGGCGTATGTTTTCGCCATTAGCCTTTACGAAAACGTATGCAATGGCTGCCTCCGCAGCCCTAGCAATTACCCTTGTGCCGGTTCTAATGGGCTATTTTATTAGAGGCAAAGTGTTAGCCGAGCATAAAAATCCGGTCAATAAAGGACTGTCATTTATATACATGCCAACCCTGAAAACAGTGCTCCGGTTCCCAAAACTGACGCTTGTTGGTGCGTTGATTGTGCTACTAATTGGCTTTTGGCCAGTCAATAAAATAGGCAGCGAGTTTATTCCGCCTTTGGATGAGGGCGACTTGATGTATATGCCTACCACCTATGCAGGGATCTCTATTGGTAAAGCGCGTGAGTTATTGCAACAAACCAATAAACTGATTTATACCCTACCAGAAGTAGAAACAGTCTTTGGCAAAGTGGGCAGAGCAGACACCGCAACCGATCCTGCGCCATTAACGATGATTGAAACCTTTATTCAAATGAAACCTCAGAATGAATGGCGAGAGGGACTGACTACTGACGATATAATCAAAGAGCTTGATAGTCTAGTCGATTTTCCGGGTTTGACTAACGCGTGGGTAATGCCAATCAAAACGCGCATCGATATGCTGGCAACAGGGATAAAAACACCGGTAGGGATTAAAATAGGAGGCCCCGACTTATCAGAAATTCAGGGTGTTGGGCAGCAGATTGAAACGATATTAACAAACGTTAAGGGCACAGCTTCTGTTTATTCTGAACGCGTTGCCGGCGGACGTTACATAAAAGTAGATATACAGCGCGAAAAAGCCGCACGTTATGGTTTGAATATCGCAGATATTCAGTCGGTAGTGTCAAGTGCGGTAGGCGGCATGAATGTTACCCAGAGCGTTGAAGGATTAGAACGATACCCTGTCAACGTTCGTTATCCTCAATCTTACAGATCGTCGCCCCAAGCACTGTCATTATTGCCAATTGTCACGCCGCAAGGCAAGCGTATTGCGCTTGGTGATGTTGCAGATGTTTACATTGAAGATGGCCCTCCGGGTATCAAGAGTGAAAACGCGCGTTTGAATGGTTGGGTTTTTGTTGATATTGAGGGTGTCGATATTGGCAACTATGTTGTTGCCGCACAAAAAGCGGTGAGCGACCAATTAGTGCTGCCCGCAGGTTATTCAATTACATGGTCGGGTCAATATGAGTATATGCAGCGAGCAAAAGAAAAATTGACTTATGTCGTGCCACTAACGCTTGCGATTATTATTATTCTCCTCTATTTAAATTTTAGAAATATCACTGAGGTGGCCATTATCATGGGCACATTGCCTTTGGCGATGGTGGGAAGTATTTGGCTAATATATTTAGAAGGATTTAATTTTTCAGTGGCTGTCGGTGTTGGTTTTATTGCCTTGGCAGGCGTGGCGGTGGAGATAGGAGTAATTATGCTGGTGTATCTCGACCAAGAATATAAGGCACTGTTAGCGCGTTGTAGAGAGCAAAACACGCCACCTAGTGAGGCGCAGCTAAGCGAAGCGGTACTGCATGGTGCAGGACTTCGCGTAAGGCCAGTGATGATGACGGCTTTAGCTATAATACTAGGCCTCTTGCCTATCTTATATGGCACCGGCACAGGTGCAGAAGTGATGAGTAGAATTGCCGCACCCATGGTGGGCGGCATGATGAGTGCAGTGGTGCTTACACTGCTTGTTTTGCCTGCAATTTATTTATTGTGGAAAAAACGTGAAATACGCCAACTTGGCAATAATATTTAACATTAACTAAGAGAGATAAAGTATGAAAAAAACTATCGCAGTAATATTTGCAGCAATGACCAGCATGTCAGTTTTAGCGCACACCGGTATAACATCGTCCGTACCCAGTGATAACGCCATGCTGATGGAGAGTCCTGAAAAAATTGAGGTAGCTTTTGGAGATAGCGTGCGTTTGGTGAGTTTAACGGTGATAAACAACGAAGAAGAGGCGGTCGATATCGATTTTGCGCCATCTATGACGCCAAGTAAAACTTTCACCTACAAGTTGCCTATGTTAGCACCAAGTACTTATCAGGTTTCTTGGATAATAATGGGAGATGATGCACATAAAATGAAAGGCGATTTTTCATTCATGGTGCACGCAATGGACAATACGAAGAGCATGAAAATGACGCACGACAAAAAAGATATGAAGGACATGAAGGATATGAAAGACAAAGAAATGGATCATTCTCAACACAATAACCATTAATAGGTATTAGCATGACATCAGAAATTTGGATAGCACTACTAATTTTTAATAAGTTTCTGGTGTACTTAGGCATTGCTGCCGCCATTGGCGGCAGCGCCAGTATGTTATTGTTTACGCGCTTTGATGTGATAGCGTCTCGGGCTAGCACTGTTAGGCTTTGGCAAAAACAAGTTTGTAAATATGCTTTGATATTAATGGGTCTTGGCTTCACCGCAAACGTTGCTGACTTTTTTGTGCAAACGGGAAATTTGTCGGAAGATGGTTTGAAAGGGATGTTTGAGCCTATCATGCTAGAGATGATGTGGGTAAGCTCTGTTGGCACCTTAACCTTGGTAAGAGCATTGTCGTTAGCGTTGGCTATGTTGATGGTGCTCTATGCATTATTACTGCGTACGTCTCTTAATACTGTACCTAAACTGATAGGCTTCGGACTTGCAACGCTCCTAATAATTTCAGCGTTGAGCTACTCATTCACTCTTTCTGGCCATACAAACAGTCTTGAACTCGGAAGCGTGACACTTATTTCACTGCATGTAGCGATGGCGTTCGCATGGCTTGGCGCCCTCATTCCCTTAATTTATGCTTGCTACCACTTTAATAACAGCGAATTGTATTTGCTTATGCACAGGTTCGGTAGTTATGCGGTATGGGGTGTTAGCATCTTATTATTAGCTGGCATAGCAATGCTGATACAACTGTTGCCCTCGCTAGATGCCTTGTTGTTCAGCAATTATGGTCAGCTTTTCATGCTGAAAGTAGGCTTTGTACTTGTATTACTTCTTTTTGCCATGCTGCATAAATTTGTGCTTGTCCCACGGCTACTTCAACAAGCCAACGGCCATACGAAACTCAGACATTCCATCATGGCTGAAGCTTTTATAGGTCTGCTTGTATTGATCACTACAAGCGTTGTCACAACAGCGGTGGGACCTCCGATTTAGCGAGTTAACGCTCCAAAACATCAACCAACTTTCTTTTTAACAAGGATTACAATTATGACAAACCTTATTCGAACTAAGCTTTTTACTAGACCTTTCAGTCAACTATTCACTATGCTCATTCTTATTGTGGCAAGCGCTTCGGTCTTCTCGCATGAACCTACTGCTGAGAAAAAAGATGAGCCTGCTATGTTTTCAGGGCTTGAAACTCCTGCCGCCAAAACAGTGCTTGCTTTTCACAAAGCGCTTAAAACCGGCGATGCTGAAACGGCCCTAAGCTTGCTAGCAGAAGATGTATTAATATTAGAAGGTAAAGGCGTTGAAAGAAGCGCACAGCAATACGCTAGCCACCACATGATTTCTGATATGAAATACTTAAAAGCGATGACTATCAAGCCGCTAGAACATCATGTTACTCAGCACAATGATATAGCGGTCTCTATATCTAGAAGCAGCGTTAAAGGCACTTATAAAGATAAATCACTAGATCGTGTCGGCAATGAGACAATAACGCTTGTAAGTCAAAATAATGAGTGGAAAATTGTCCATATTCATTGGTCAAATTAGACACTTCGTGCAATTCGTTTATCGTTTAAGACTTAGTTAAAAAATGCGCATCGTAAGCTTAGCTAGACCTGAAACAATAATTATTGACCTGTGAGCCACTCATAGGTCAATAGTTCAGTTGTCGCAAAAATGCTAGTCGATACTAGGCGCGTGTATATGCGCAAACAAGAGTTTTACAAGAACTGATATGCAGGTAAAAGAATTAGCTGAAACTTTTGGGGTTAAGAAAGACACCGTGCGATATTACTCCCGAATCGGTCTGTTGCGGCCTTCAAAATCCGCAGATAACGGTTACAAGTTTTATAGCCTTACCGAACAAAGTCGCTTTCGATTCATATTGAGCGCGCGTGACCTAGGTTTTTCAATTGATGATATTAAGCATATCTTTGCTGAGTCAGATGCAGGCAACAGTCCCTGTCCAACGGTTAGGGTGTTAATAGAAAAAAGACTCAAAGAAACTGAACAACGCTTCCTTGAAATGGCAACGTTGAGAGATCGAGTGCGCACAGCAATCAAAACATGGGATAGCAAACCAAATAAAGCACCGAGCAACAATGTTATATGTCATTTAGTTGAAGACTTTAAATTGCCTCAGTTAGATAAGCAGAACGCCTTGCGCGGCGTTGATGGTGTAAAAAGCGCAGAAATGAACTTTGCACAAGGCAGTGTTACTGAAACCGGTACCGTTTCGGATGCTAGCTTAATAAACGCTATAGATATAGCGGGATACGGTGCAAAACACAAACTATGATATTGTCATTCATTGCCACGGAACAATCGCATAAAGCCCTAGAAACTAATGAGATAAAGTCGCTGTAGTGTCGCGAGTTATGCTCTGTTATTAATAGTTGAAATTGAGTTTTTGTGGATACATGCGAAACCGTCCAGAACGCTAATAACCAACAAATTACCATCTTCAAATAGAACAGTGCCAACAGTTGAATTATGTTGATAAACACTGACTTCGACGTGAGTTACTTTATAGTAGTTTTGATTAAGTTTAACGATTACGCCAAAATATCCAAGGCTGGATATTAATTTATGTAATTGCGAAACCGATAAACTCCAATCCAACATTCTTTCTTCAGTCTTGATAGCAGGCCAATACGTGTCGTTTTTTTGAGGGCTAGCGTTATGATAATAGCGCTCAAGATTTTTGAATAGAGTGGTTAATAGTTTGACAGACTCTAATCGCATCTTCACCATTAAAGTCGTTAGAGATTCACCCTTGTTCTGCTTCACTTTCGCTTGCAGGATTATATCTCCAGAGTCGAATTTAGAGGCTATTTTGTGTAAAGTTAGACCTGAGTATTGGGGTCTGGTAATTAAGTGCGGCAATGGAGTCGGGCCGCGGCCGATTGGTAAAAGGCTTGAGTGCATATTTATCGCGTATTTCACGTTTGTCATTGCTAATAAGTATGGATATTCTGCAACAAAGAACATTTCCGCACCCTCAGCGATAAGTCGATTTAACTCAGTGATGTTAGGTTTATGAGTATATTGAGGTATATTTTTTCTGCAGGTTTGATCAATATTGCATGTATTTAATGACAACTTGCTCTTATATACGCAAAGAATGTCGTGGCCTTCATTAATCAAATAGTTTAAGCATGAGGAAAAAATATTACTCCCAAAATATACTATCTTCATACTTCTGTCTTTGTTACGTCAATTTTGGTTTTATTTTCACCCAGAATGCCTTCACCTTTGCGATTCAGCACTAAATTGCCCCTAAATACTGACGACACCATGTTTTTAACCATTCTTTTTGCTAATATTTAAACAACGAATATAAAGCACGCAACATTTTGTTGCATGACTCGCTGATTACGGTTTAGTTACAACTTTGTAAGAAAAGAAATAACTGGCTTGAATGAGTGCCAGCTAAATATAGAACAAATTTCAATAACTGATTCTATCCATCCTTCCTCCATACTTTATCGGACTGTTTATTACACAAATGTAATCAAACGGTAATGCAATTGCCGTTAATGATTGACGTGGATCATGTAAGTTTGTTTTCACGG
>Ga0115567_10007611_pt1 | contig 10267 bp, 8 predicted proteins | sample COGITO_mtgs_1204_2_FD_88679 | JGI IMG/M metagenome (GOLD analysis project Ga0115567, IMG submission 88679) | Pelagic marine microbial communities from North Sea - COGITO_mtgs_120412 | ecosystem: Environmental > Aquatic > Marine > Epipelagic | place: Germany:Helgoland, sampling site Kabeltonne... | reverse complement strand
TTATCTGGCTTTGGTTATCTGGCTTTGGTTATCTGGCTTTGGTTATCTGACTTTGGTTATCTGACTTTCGTGAATAGCGGCGACCGCCTCACGCCACTGCTGACACAATCTATCGCACTTGAATCGAGGAACAGCTGATGCTGAACAAATTTGACGACTATCCTATCCACCAGACGCCTGAACCCTTGGCCCAACCCGCCAGCAGCGAACGTAATCAGTACGACCGCACCTGGTTCAATGGCTACTCTGCCGACGGCGACTATTATTTTGGCATCGGCATGGCGATCTACCCGCATCGTGGCATTCTCGACTGCGCCTTCAGTGTGGTGGAACGAGGGGGACGCCAGCACTGTTTCTATGGCTCTCGGCGCGCGCCACTGGAGCGCTCGGAGATGCAGGTCGGGCCCTTCAAAATTGAAATCATCGAGCCCATGCGCCAGACTCGCGTCACGTTAGATAGCAACCCGAGCGGCATCACCTGCGATTTGACATTCTCGGCTCGCACCTCGGCCATTCAAGAAGGTCGCCAAACCCTATGGTCAGGTCCCCGGCGCGTGCTGGACTCCACTCGATTCGACCAATTTGGCGAGTGGCAAGGACAAATCAATCACCCTGATGGCGGCATTAAAGTCGAACCTAAGGTTTGTCGCGGCACCAAAGATCGATCTTGGGGTCACCGTGGCGTGGGCGAACCGGAAACCGGAGGTGCACCACAAACCCCGGGCGGCGCATTTTTCCTCTGGGCGCCATTGTTCTGGGATGATCATATTTCCCATGCTATTTTCTTTGATGGCATGCAGGGTCAGCCCTTGCACCGGGAAGCGTTGATCGCGCCGTTGTATGCCACCCCCGCCGACGTGCCCGCTGTTGAAGATGGCAAAATTGAACGCATGGCTTATGTCCGCCATCGCGTCACCTACCACCCAGGGACTCGCCTGGCAGCAGCGGCAGAGCTCGACTTTGAAGACTTGAAAGGCGCCACACGAACTATTTGCATGGAACCGATCTTGAAGTTTCAAATGAAGGGTCTCGGCTACTCACACCCGACTTGGGGCCAAGGCATGTGGAAGGGTGAACTCGAACTCGGCGGCGAGAGCTTTGATCCTGACAGCCTCAATCCTCTGGCCCGAGAAAACCTCCATGTTCAGCAGGTCGTTCGCGCCACCGATGGTAGTCGTCAGGGCATTGGCGTTCTCGAACAAGTCTGTATCGGCCCCTATGAACCCGGTGGTTTTTCAGCGTTTCTCGATGGCGCCCAGTAATGGGCGCAAAGCCATGAATTTCGGCAAGTGCATGGCATAGCGAAACACCGAAGAGGCGGCGAAATCAGCTGATAGTCCCTGTATGACGATTCGGCTTCGAATGCCGCCACTCTGCCAACAGGGTTCTCAAGGCGCTAACAAAAGCCAACGGCTGATCCAAAAACAAATGATGCTGCGCCTGAGGAATCGCCACGAACGGCACTGATTCATCCAGTACTTTAAACATAAAGTCTGCAATGTCCTGAGTGAACAGGTAGCTGTCCTCACCGTAGATCACACCCACTCGACACTGGAGCCGGGCTAAGTCTTTATGCAGATCCGTGCCGAACTCGAATTTGTTAAACATCGTGTCATCGAACTTCCAGGTCCAACCATCATCAACCTGCTTGATCGAATGGCGACCAATATAATCGAGGATATAGTCGTTCTCACAACCCTGAGGGGGCATCAGGCGAAATCTGGCGAGGGCCGACTCGAAGTCTGGGTAGATACGTTTGCGCTTCAGCGGCGAGCTCTTCGGGTCTCGCTCCCACTGGAAATCTGGCGGGCGTACCGCCGAATCCACGAGCACAATACCCCCCAGACGCTGACTATAGAGCAAGCCGGTTTTCAGGGTGATATAGCCGCCAAAGCTATGACCGACGATAATCGTATCGGCACCGAACCCCGCATCGTCGGCAACCGCATTAATCTGTGCAGCGAAAGCTTCTGGCGTGTAACCGTCTGAAGCACCGCTATCGCCGGCACCCGCCAGATCAATGGCGATGGCACGATAATGATCAAGGAAAAATGGCGCGATAAAGGACCACCAGTGTGCGTGGGCACCATTACCATGGACAAAGATCACCCCGGGCTTTGAAGTATCTGTGCCCCAGCGCAATGAATGAATCGCAACGCCATTAACATCGATTGTTTTGCTTTCCGGGACCACTGCCAGGCTTTTCGAAAACCAGGATGGAATATTCTCTGCTACTGTCACATATCTGCCCTCGCATTGATCAGGCGCGCAGTCTACGCCAGTCGTTCATCTGACCCCAGAATGATTCAAGGGCTGATGCTTCCGGTATAGGGGGAATGGATAGCGCGAATGGATAGCGCGAATGGATAGCACAGCTTGCCTGCAGGCTCCCAGCGAGTGGTCCGATTCAGCGCCCTCGATCAGAGCGTTGGCTCTTCCCACCAGGGAAATGTAGGCGGCATATCTGTCGACACTCGAGCACTCAGTACCGGCGGGCGCTTTTCCAGAAACGCGGTCACGCCCTCCTTACCGTCAGCCATGCTGGTATAAAACATATTCAGACTTTCCTGCCGATGGGCTGCCATGGGATGGGGCTGACTCGACTCTCGATACAAGCTCTGACGGATCAAGGCGATGGATACTGCCGAAGTGGAGTCAACATACCGATGGGCTAACTTGCGGGCCTCATTCAGCAGATCTTCCGGGGCATAGACGGCTCGCACTAATCCGCCCCGCAGCGCCTCAGCCGCATCAAATATTTCACCGGAATACAGCCAGTCCAACGCCTGCGACATGCCGACAATTTTCGGCAGAAACCAGCTGGAACAGGCTTCATTCACGACACCGAGTTTCGAGAAGACAAAACCGAAACGTGCCTTATCTGATGCCAGTCGAATGTCCATGGCCAAGGTCATGGTGGCGCCAATGCCCACCCCCACACCGTTAATCGCGCCGATAATCGGCTTCTTGCAGTTATACATGGCCAGAGTCACAACCCCACCGGTATCCCGCACGACACCGGCACCATCCAAATCGGGACGCTGGCTCTCGTCCAGGCCAAAAACGTTGTCGCCTGGTTGTAAATCCATACCGGCACAGAAAGCCCGGCCAGCACCAGTGACCACGATGGCCCGTACTGCGTCATCTTCACTGGCGGCATTGAAAGCCTGCACCAGCTCTTCGGCCATGGTAACGCTAAAGGCATTCAGGACCTCGGGCCGATTCAGGGTGAGGGTCAAAATGTGATCCTCGATATCATATTGCAGGGTCGAGTAAGCCATCTTTGTTCTCCTTATTTCGCGCGGGCACGCTGAAAGGCTGGTCGCGCCATCAGACGAGCCAGATAGGCTTTCGTATTGGGTTTATATTTTTCATCAAGGCCCAGAGAAACACCGAGAAATACCGCATAGCCGACGGCGATATCCGCAACCGTAAAGCGATCACCGAGCAGATAGTCGCGACCCTCGAGCGCCATCTCTACCGATCGCAACCGCGAGTAGTACCACTGCGTGTAGTCTGCAACCACTTGCGGTACACGGCGCTCTTCCGGCTCCAGACGGGTATAGCGCAACACGAGAGTCTGAGGGAACGTCAAAGTCGCATCACTGCGATATAGCCAGTTGAGATACTCACCATACTGAGGGTCAGACACATCAAGGCCGAGCTCAGTGGGACCATATTTCTCTGCCAGGTACTGGCACATGGCTGACGACTCTGTAAGGGTGACAGTACCGTCTACCAACGTGGGCACTGTACCCATAGGGTTGATATCGAGATAACCGGGCTGGGTAAACCGTGGCGGAAATTCCATATTCACCAATTCATAATCCAACCCCATTTCCTCAAGGGTCCATAAAGCGCGTAGTGAACGCGCATCCTTACAATGATATAGCTTCATAATTGCGTACCTGACTAATGGCTGAGATGCATCAAGTTATGCGGTGGCTGCCGCTCAAGCACCACCACTGATAGTAATTCTCTGGTCGGTGATATAGCGCCCGTCGTCGGAACACAGGTGCGCCACAGTCGCGGCTATATCCTCCGGCGTGCAAACAAAACCAAATGGCATATTGGCATCCAGCTGCCGCATATCGTCAGGACCCGGTAACAGACTGACCAACTTACGCCCCATGTCCGTATCTACTAGTCCCGGGGCAACGATATTAACCCGGATGCCATGGGCCTTTTCTTCCTTGGCCAACGTGTGCGCCAGCGCTTCCATACCGGCCTTGCCGACACTGTATAAGCCCATCTGGGCACCCATGCTCTGCGCCGCGATGGAGGAGATCATAATAATGTCACCCCGCCCGGCACCCCGCATATGGGGAATCAAGGCTCGAGACATATAGATGGGACCCCAGAGATTGGCGCCAAGCAGTAATTGCCACTGTTCGATACTGGCCTCTACCACCGTGGGCCGGTTCACGGCCGATGAGCCGATACCCGCATTGTTGACGAGAATGTCGATCTGACCAAAGGTCTCAATGGCTGCCGCACACATCTGTTCGCAGGCACCCTGATCGGCCACATCCGCCTGGTAAATGGCAGCTTTGCCACCCAGCTCACGAACGAGATTTGCCACTTCCTCGGCAGCGGCCTGACTCGAGGCATAATTAATCGCCACATTAGCGCCTTCTGCGGCCAACCGTAAGGCGATTGCCCGCCCAATTCCTCGACTGCCACCGGTAATCATCGCTGTTCTGCCGACCAACTTGCCCATGCTCTGCTCCTTCAAGACTGTGAATTACTGCGGCTGCCAGAATAACCCAAGCCTCGATCTGGTGCACCGCCTGTCGTGACCGGACACCCTCAATTCAAAAGCCTGCCGCACTACTAATGGAGATTTCTACAGTATTGGAGATTATTGTCGATCATACTATCAAGTTGTATTTGTTGAGTTTTTTACTTTGTTTTTGACTTATCAATAGTGATCCCCAAAGAATGATGGAGATATCTTCACTTTTTGTCTACACTGCAGCCGAATCTTAAGGGGAGTTATTGATGTCACCCATAACGATCTTTGTTTGTCTGGCCATTTGTATTGCCAATATTGTTTTCGGTATTTTGCCCGCCACCAAAAGCCCACCGCCAGCACAGACTAGCCAAGCACCCTTGCTGAATGCAACGCCCACAGTCATTCTGCCGGTCGCCCCTTATCATCCAAGACCCGTCATGCTCGGTAGCGCCAGCGATTATGTGCCGCCCGACTTTAACCGCGACGGCGACATTCAGGCAAAGAAGCACGCATTTTATGCGTATTTATTGCCGCAAATCGACCAGGCCAATCAGGAAATCGCCCGCGAGCGACAATGGCTGTTGAATCTTCAGGCAAGACTCACGCAGGGCATGAGTCTGAAGGACGCAGATCAGATGGCGTCTTTAAATCCCACATTGACCGACGCTGCAGCCCCGACTATTCACAACAAAGCCGCGACTATTCACAACGAAGCCGCGGCTATTCACAACGAAGCCGCGGCGCTACGCCGCTTGGGCAAGCGCTATAATATGGCGGCTGTCGGGGATGGGCCGGGAGCCCTTGAAGAACACGTTGAAAAACTGCTATTGCGAGTCGACGTCGTGCCGGCGTCCTTGGTGATCGCCCAAGCTGCCAAAGAGTCTGGCTGGGGATCTTCTCGATTTGCTCGAGAGGGCAATAATTTCTTTGGCATCTGGTGTTTCAACCGAGGCTGCGGCATGACGCCGGCAAACCGCGACGCCGGCCGCCATCACGAAGTCGCCATGTTCGATACGGTGAAGGAAGGCGTGCGCTACTACATCCGGACAATCAACAGTCATAATGCTTATAGCACGTTGCGTCAGATTCGGGCCGTTGCTCGCAATAACAATCAACCCTTTGGCGGCGAGCAATTAGCCACGGGCCTGTTGCGCTATTCTGAGCGGGGCGTGCTGTATGTGAACGAAATACAATCCATGATTCGCTACAATCGCCTGCATCGGTTTACTCGAGAATACAGCGCCTAGGAAATTCCTGAATTCAGGGTTCAATTCCTATGGGTGACCAGTCCGGCACCTGCAACGGCCTGGCAAATATGGATATCCGCCTGCAGCCCGGTCGCTGCAGCGTAGTCTTGATCCACTCGAGCAACAACTGCCGCCACTAGGTGCTCGGGCACCAATGCAACGACACAACCACCAAAGCCGCCGCCTGTCATGCGCACGCCGCCGGCTTCACCGATTTCACTTTTGATCAGCGTCACCAGCACGTCGATGGGCGCGACGGTGATTTCAAAGTCATCACGCATGGACGCATGGGATTCGGCCATCAAGCGCGCCATGGTGGTTAAATCACCGCTATTGAGAGCCGTCTCTGCCAGCAGCACACGCGCATTTTCAGTCACCACATGCCGTGCTCGCCGGCGCACCAACGGCTCAAGCTCAGCCGCTCGGGCCTCAAAGGTCTCAACACTGACATCCCGCAGCACCTTCACACCTAACTGCTCAGCCGCCGCCTCACACTGCAACCGACGACTGTTATATTCACTATCCACCAGACCCCGACGCACATTCGAATTCACGATCATGACTCGCGTGTCGGCGGGCAAATCCACAGGTCGAGCTTCTAGAGTCTGGCAATCGATCAACAACGCCTGATTCTCTTGCGCCATCGCTGAGATATATTGATCCATGATGCCACACTGGCAGCCAACGAATTCATTCTCTGCCGCCTGACCCAACAGGGCCAGATCAAGCATTGATGCTTGCCAGTCAAACAGCCTATTCAACGCTAGCGCCAATGCCATCTCTAATGACGCCGAAGAACTTAAACCCGCTCCCTGGGGGACATTGCCCGTGACGACGATATCCGCGCCGGCCAGCCGGTAGCCACGGGCATGCGCACAGACTATCAGTCCCCGCACGTAGTTGACCCAGTCTCGCTCGTCGTCCCTGACCTGAGCCTCATGGATATCAAACTCATCCATTTGGTCGTAGTCTACGGCGACGACACGCAGTCGGTTGTCGGTCCGCGCCGCAGCGCTAACGACGGTGTAATAGTTGATGCCACAGGGCAGAACGAAGCCGCCATTGTAGTCGGTGTGCTCGCCAATCAAATTAACCCGCCCGGGCGCTTGAACCACCAGGGTCGACGGATAACCAAACTCGCCCTCAAAACGCCGTTCAGTGATTGCGGCCAAGGATTTCATACGCGTCCCTCATTACGATAATGGCGATCGCTCTGGGCCCGTAAACTCGCGGCCGCCTGCTCGGGCGTAAGATCACGTTGTGCTTCTGCCAACATTTCATAGCCCACCATGAATTTTTTCACCGACGCCGAGCGCAGCAGTGGCGGTAAAAAATGTCCATGAAGCTGCCAGGCCGAGTAATCACCCGCCGTGAATGGCGCGCCGTGCCAACCCATGGAATAGGGAAAAGAGCACTCGAACAGGTTGTCATACCGAGTGGTCAGTTGTTTGATGATCTTCGCGAGATCAATCCGTTGAGCCTGATTTAACTGGGGTAATTGTTGAATGGGGAACAAGGGCAATAGCAGCGTTTCAAATGGCCACGCTGCCCAGAATGGCACAACCACTAACCAGTATTCCGACTGTATGACGACCCGCTCCGCCAGATCAATCTCACGCCGGGCATAATCTAACAACAGAGACCCACCGTGTTGCCGCGCATAATCCACTTGTTGGCGTTGCTCTTTCTCAATCTCGGTAGGAATAAAACTGTTGGCCCAAACCTGGCCATGGGGATGCGGATTCGAACAACCCATGACAGCCCCTTTGTTTTCAAACACCTGGACCCAGGGATACTCCTTACCTAAAGCGCGAGTCTGCTCACACCAGGCATCTACTACTAGTTCCAGACTCGTTTGGCTGAGTTCTGGCAAGGACTTGCTATGATCTTTTGAAAAACAGATTACTCGGCTGACACCACGGGCTGTCGTCATCTGAAACAAGGGCTCCGTTGACGCTACTTCGGGGGAGTCTGCCAGCAGCGCCGGAAAATCGTTGTCGAAGACAAATATCTGCTCATAATCCGGATTGTTCGCACCGGTCACACGGGTATTACCGGGACACAAAAAGCAGTTTGGGTCATAGCTTGGCGCATTCTCCTCCGCCGTCGCTTCCTGCTGGCCCAGCCAGGGTCTTTGGGACCTGTGGGGCGACACCAGCAACCATTCACCGCTGAGCGGGTTGTAGCGCCGATGAGGGTGCGCGCTATCTTCACCACTTGAACCTATCAATTTCTCTCCAACCTGTTGGTCATTTGCCTGGGCGTCACTCGCATTGATCGAGATAATCCCCAATAATAGCGAATCTTCACTGACAATAGCAGTCCACACTGAATCTATGCCGACACCTAGCGACAATACATCAGCCTTGAACTTGCCCCTTTGGCAGCCAGCAGCCAGCCGAATCAAGGGCTCAAAACTCACGCAACTGCAGCAACGACTGGGCATGCCGGATTCGAGTTATTCAGATTTTCATCAATGGACAGTAGACCAGCCGGCGGCATTTTGGGACGCCGTTTGGGACGATGCCAAGATCATCGGCAGTAAAGGCAGCGATGACCAGCGGCCACCGCGCGTGTTGATTCATCCCACACAAATGCCAGGCGCTCGTTTTTTCCCCGATGCCAGCTTGAACTTTGCTGAAAATTTACTGCGCCACCGTGGTGACGACATAGCCTTGATCAGTCGTCTTGAAACTGGTCAGCGCCAACAACTCAGTTATGAGGCGCTGCGTCAGCAGGTGGCCAGTCTGGCTCAGGCGCTTCGTTCTATGGGCATCGAACCCGGTGATCGTGTCGCAGCCTTAATGCCCAATGTCGCCGAGACTGTGGTCATCATGTTAGCGACCACAAGCCTGGGCGCTGTGTTTACCTCCTGCTCACCCGACTTCGGCGAGAACGGCGTATTTGACCGGTTCAGCCAAACAACGCCAAAAGTGTTGTTCGCCGCCGACGGCTATTACTATAACGGCAAGACTATCGATAGCCGCTCCATTGCAGTGGCACTGGGCGAACGCATCGACGCTATTCAACAGGTGGTCATGGTCACAGTGATCGGCCAGAACAACGCTAACTACCCCATCCCCGAGAGCTGCTCGGACTACACCAATCTGTTGCAGCAATTTGCGACTCAAGACATCACTTTCAACCGAGTCGGTTTCAACGACCCGTTGTATATCCTGTATTCCTCGGGCACGACGGGCACACCCAAGTGCATTGTCCATGGCGTCGGCGGTACCTTGCTGCAACATGTCAAAGAACATCGACTGCATGTGGATTTATGCCAAGGCGACCGATTGTTTTATTACACCACCTGCGGCTGGATGATGTGGAACTGGCTGGTGAGCGGCCTGGCTTGTGGTGCCACCTTGATACTCTATGATGGCTCACCCACGGCACCCGCCACTGACTGCCTCTGGCAAATGGCAGAAGACGAAGGCGTCACGATATTCGGCACCAGTGCGCGCTATCTGGCCAGCCTGGAAAAACTCAACATCCGTCCCGCAGACAACTACGCGCTATCCAAACTGAAAACGGTTCTGTCTACTGGCTCACCCTTGTCACCCGAAAGCTTTCGTTATGTGTATCGGGACATAAAGGCCGACGTTTGCCTGGCTTCCATCTCCGGCGGCACGGACATTATTTCCTGTTTTGCCCTCGGCAATGTTTGCCTGCCGGTCTACGCTGGCGAACTCCAATGCGCTGGTCTAGGTATGGACGTGGATGTTGTCGATGATCATGGCGCATCTATTCTCGGCGAAAAAGGTGAATTGGTGTGCAGGCAGCCCTTCCCCGCTATGCCAACGGGTTTCTGGCAAGACCCGCATGGAGAAAAATATCAGGCGGCCTACTTCGAACGATTTGCAGGCATTTGGGCCCAAGGTGATTATGCGGAAATCACGGAGCACAACGGTATCATCATTCATGGTCGGTCTGATGCCGTGCTCAATCCTGGCGGCGTTCGCATCGGCACCGCTGAAATTTATCGTCAGGTGGAAAAGGTCACAGCTGTCGTCGACGCTATCTGTGTGGGTCAAAGCTGGCAACATGACGTTCGAGTCATCCTGTTTGTCGTGCTGCGAGACGGCCTGATACTCGATGTAACCTTGGAACAACAAATTAGAGCTATCATCCGCACGAACGCCACGCCTCGGCATGTGCCAGAAAAAATCATCCAGGTCACCGACATTCCACGAACCATCTCTGGCAAAATTGTCGAACTGGCAGTACGTAACATCATTCATGGTCAGCCAGTGACTAACACGGATGCCCTCGCCAACCCGGAAGC
>Ga0115567_10007609_pt1 | contig 10270 bp, 10 predicted proteins | sample COGITO_mtgs_1204_2_FD_88679 | JGI IMG/M metagenome (GOLD analysis project Ga0115567, IMG submission 88679) | Pelagic marine microbial communities from North Sea - COGITO_mtgs_120412 | ecosystem: Environmental > Aquatic > Marine > Epipelagic | place: Germany:Helgoland, sampling site Kabeltonne... | reverse complement strand
TTCGTATCGTGGCTCATTCCAATCCAAAGTGTCCAGCAACGTTAGTTGATATTGAACAGTAAATGACAAACCTTGCGGATGTACCGAGCAGATAGGCAATAAGCGATTTACCTGACGCAATATCGGAATTTTTGACATCCCCCATGATGGTAGAAAAAAAATGACACACAGCATTTGACAGAATGCTTCGAGCGTCGAGATTGACCAACCAGGGGTAAACCGCCTTAAAAAATATTTGATCAGCTGAAGTTTTGCGCTGAGTGACTTTTCGTAAAAATTAAAGAACAACTGCCCGCCGGGTTTTAATTGTGAGGCAATGTGTAAAATCGCTTTTTCAGGGTCAGGCGTATGTTGAATGACGCCAGCGCAATGCACTAAGTCAAACTGCCCCTGCTTAAAAGGTAAATTAAGAATATCGCCCTGAATGACTTGAACCGCACCCCGTCCCGACTGTTCAATGTCGACACAATTCCTTTGGCACGCATCTACAGCAAGCGATAAATCTACAGCAATTACATTTGCTCCATTTTGGGCTATCACATCTGTGAAGCGCCCCGCTCCACAGCCCGCGTCTAAAACCCACTTTGATTCAAGGGTCGCAGGTGACCAACCGGTGTCGCGGTAAAAGCGGTCCGCAGACAAAGTATGCCCGGCTAAGCGGTCAATTTGCGTTTCACGAAACCGCAGCCACTGTTTTCCAAAGTTTTCTACATAATTGTCTGCATCCTCCACAAAACGTAGAACATCATTGCCAATAACATAAATCTTGCTGCATAAAGAACACCTTAGACTGTTTATAGACGCAGTTGGGGAAAGCGTTATTTTTTGATTGTCTGATATATTTTTTTGGCACTGGCAAACAAGCAAATGTGATATAAATTCGTCTTTTTCCATAATTCAAAATGCCAAGCTGAAATTTTTATATACCGCAATCAATCCATTGGTTAGCATCTCCCAATTATGATTACAACAACGCTCACTTTAGGGCTGTGGTAATTTATAGATTTAGCTATAAAGAGATTTTTATGAATTATATAAAGGCAATATTTGAAAATAATAGAATATTTCTTTTTAGTATTTTTATGTTACCAGTCATAGCCTCATTTTCATCAAGATCCACGGTACCTATTTTATTTTTCCTTACGCTTTTATCATTTTTTTACTCGGATAAGCCCTTGATACGCATCCCATTAAATAAAGGCGTATTGACGATCGTCGTGATGTCGATCGGCTGGCTGCTGTTCCGTGCTATGTACATTGAGTCCGGTGAGCACTCGTTGCTTTCGTGGACTAAAATTGTAGCCATTTGTGGCGCTGGACTGATTCTCTTTCGCTACGTCATTGGCTTGGATGACAAAAACAAAGCAAGGATCAGCCGGTTCCTCATTGGGGGGGTGTTCGTGTCATTAGCGATTATTTTTATCGGATGTCTGTCAATTGACGCTGGATATGCTGAGTTTCTTCGCACAGGGCGAAGCGACCAAAAAACAATTTTTAGTGCAGGTGTCATATTCGTTTCTTTAATATGCCCGGCGGTTTTATATTACTCTTGGATTAATAATAAAATTATATTTTCATTATTAATTATAACAGTTTCGATTGTTATGACGATTTCACAGAGCTTTGCGGCAATTTTTGCGGTTATGGCTGGTGTCTTATCATCAATTTTCATTCTTTATTTTGGTTTTAAGGCAATAAATGTTATTAAGATTTGCCTTATTTTTTTTACTTTGTCTGTACCAATTTTAGGTCCCGGAATTCTGACGGGTGTTAATGAAATAGTATTAGGCCAACAAAGTGAGGAGGCAGATGAATCGGTTGGCATCAAGGGCTCTGTCGCACATCGATATTACATCTGGAAATTTACAATCGACCGCGCGCGCGAGCATCCAATCTTGGGTTGGGGACTCGATGCTTCTCGCTCCTTGCCGGGTGGGGATGTAAACATTGGGATTGGGCGCGAATTAATGCCGCTGCACCCGCACAATGCCTTTTTGCAAATTTGGGTCGAGCTGGGCTATGTAGGGCTGATGCTTTTGGCATCAATCATTTGGCTGATGTTTCCAAGAACCCCGCCTGGTGAAGCGTTTGACAAGAGAATGGCGATCTTACCAATAACCATTTGTATGCTCGTTGTGATCATGAGTTTAAGTTTTGGAATATGGCAATCTTGGTGGATGAGCTCCATTGCACTGATCATATGCCTTGCGAGCATGGCCAACGGAAAAGCAGGCCAAATTCCTCCGTCTAGAACAACCCGCCATCAGGCCCGTGAAATCTAAGTGAGGACAGATTCATCGTGCCTTTTATCAGCAGGTTTTACGTGAGTGGAGCAAAGAGCAAGCAATACTCCGCAGAAGAAAAGATCCGTATTGTACGGGATGGATTGTGCAGAGCATTTATTACAAATAATCGAACGCGTTTATGGAGGTTGTAACCAACGTTGGTCAGAGATACGTCTCGGGCAGATTCGACTGGTGAGGTAACTGCCCTTCGCCGTGAAGCGCGTGAACTGAAAGAAGTCGATACCGAGCAGACATTGGATAAGCTGGGTGTCCCCTGTACTACATTATATCGATGGTATGATCACTATCAAATTGGTGGATCAGAGGCTTCCGTCTATCGAGTGCTCAAATCTCTTGATCTGATCACCTGCCCCACATTCATTGTCATCAAGGCTGCTGATGAGTTCTGGGACAAGACAACAACCATCAATCAACTGTCGCAGACCGACTTGCAGTTCGATAATGACAAGTGGTGGTTCGGTATCGTTTTTGAGGCGTTTGCCAAGGGCGATGGTTAAGCGCTTAATGTAAAAAATTGCCAACAGTGGGTATAATTTCAAACTCACCCCATTCTCTATGCAGTTTTGACGGTGTTAGTGAAGATGCTCTCTCGCCTTTCTGCCTTGCGAGAGCCAGCAACTTTTCCGGCAACAACCCTGAACGCATCATTCATGCCCCATGACCAAGGCGAACAACATTCTCTTGATGAGAGGCTTCTCGACAGAATGGCTTATTGGGCTGACAGTATAATTTGAGATTTCGGTTTCCAGCGCTAATTGAATGTAGCCAAAATCTAAAAGGGTTTTGGCCAGCTTAATTCATGCTTTTATCGCGGCGCAGCTACAACTGCGCCAACATGCCTTGTTCAACGAAAAAATTGGTGGGCGAGAAATCTGAAAACACACGGATTTTACCGGATCTTCTCTCGACGAACGCGCGCAGTGCCTCTTCGGCGCGGCGTAAATCACCATTCGGAAAAAGCATGTCCTTGTCAGAATTATCTAAGTACACCATCCCGCCGGCCTTTAACTTGGATGCAATCGAAAAGATACAGCCCTCTCTGTCTGTGCCGTCAATAAGCGCAAAGTCTAAGGAATTATCCTCGATCGCAGAGAGATCGGTGTAGCTATTATCTGGACGAAACTCATACTGGACATTCGTTAGTTGACGCTTTTTTAACAAAGAATTCGTGTGCTCGAACCACGACTGTTGATCTTCTATGCTAATCAGTTTGCCGACACGCTCCGCAAACCAGGGCGTAGAGTTTCCAGAGCCGAATTCAATCATCTGAGTTTTGGTTGTTAGGAACTGATCGATAGCATGCCGCGCGCGATAAGAAATCATAGGAACCTTAGCGCGATAGCCGAAAAGTCGTTTTGCCGCAGCACTGTAAAATGCAGGAATCGCATACGGTATGCCGGCGATATCTACAAAATTACCTTTCTCGTCGTGAAAACGGCTAATTCTGTTCGTTGTCTTAAATTTCACTCTGGCACCCGCCCATCAGAATATTAACTCCATGGAAGAATATTAGATACGGGACGAACATACAAACTGAGCCAATCGGTATGGGCAGCTCACTCCAAATGAAATTTAATCGACGAAATAATAGGTGAAAATTCTCAACTCGGTTATTGATCCAGCGTCCCGTCTCTTGCTTATAGGTATTCTCAAGTCGAGCCATTGCAGCTGATATGAGCGCAGCCGATTAGTTGCGATCACTTTTAGCGCACCATATCGGTTTATTGATTCTTTGGGGAAACCGGGAGCACACTTGCGATCGTAACGTTTAGTGACAAAAGGTTCTAGCACTTCGCCATCGTGATCAACAGCCCGCCCGAGATTATGAGGTCAAGTCATCAGATACGTGCGTATCGGTTCCGATGCATGGGTCCTAAGTCGGCAAGAATGCGGGCCTTTTCGAGACTAAAGACGCATAGTGGTAATTAGGGGGCGGATGGCGTAAGGAGCGTACTTAGAATTAACATGATAAATAACTATAATTATTATGTTGTTTTTACAATCTATAAGCTTATATCACAACAAATACTACACAGCTGCCACCTTCTCTTCGTTTCAGTTGCTGCCCCTCGTTTGTTCTAGATTTGTATATGGTCCATAAAATCTCCGCTTTCCAGTTATATTCAGACCTTATTCTTCTGGGCTTAGCTAAGCCAAGGATGGACATATAGATATTCTAGTCCACGTCATGTACTCTTTATTGGCAGGTACTAGACATGGTGACGATTTGGAATCACGATGAAAAATATTTTCTCTTCTTATCCAATTGCCGATATTGGAAGGCATTATGGCCTGACATATTTTGACATTGGTTCCAGAGGTGGTTTTCAGGACGACCTATACCCCATTGCCTTCGCGGTAGATGTTGTGGGGTTCGAACCTGATCCAGAAGAATTTGAACGTTTACTCCACCTCCCGATTGAGCCTTGGAGATCTATTACACATTTGCCATATGGTGTCGGAAATATATCTGGACGCCAAAAACTTTTCATACCAACAGATCCGCAATCAGCCTCTTTGTTAAAACATAATACGAAAATCGGGCGTAAGTTTAACAAGACACAGTTTTTTGAAATTGAACGAACCGAGCAAATAGAAACACTTTGCCTGCAAGACGCTCTTGAAAAAACGGCTCTCAAATCAATTGATTATTTGAAGATAGATATTGAAGGGGCAGAATTAGCCGTTTTCATGTCGTCTCCCGCCGTAATAAGTGACGTGCTGGCGATTAAAACTGAAGTTTCTTTTTTGCCGTTTCGTAACAGTCAGCCGCTGGCTAGAGATATTGATCTCTTCCTAGGAAAAGCCGGTTTTGAATTGATGGACATTACCGAGCCAGCCCATTGGCGGCGCCATGGGCATTTAATACACCCCTATTATTCGTCCGGAAATCCACCATATTCAAAAGCGCAGATCATGCAGGCGGATTATCTCTATTTTCGTGATCCGGATACTTTGGGTGGAGATGTTGCAAAGCTTCTGAAGCTATCCCTGATCGCCTTATCTTTTGGCTACTTTGATCATGCGTTGATGATCTTGGAACGACCAGAAATTGCTAAATTTCTATCGATCGAGTTTGGCAAATCACCTATTGATATCGTTGGGCCATCATCAAGGGCGTATGGTCGCAAGGCATTTCTTCGAGCGTTCTATCTGCAAATCCGAAACATCGTTCCATTCGTTCGCTATCTAAAAAATCTATTGCGCTGATGAACGCCTACTAAGTTTGGAATCTTCTGCTTTGGGTCCAGGCTGTGTCAAAACCCAGCTGGATTTTCTCATATAGGACGCCCGTGGGATTGGGGCGATGCCGAGCCAGGTTTTTGGTTTTTCTGTCTGCTTCGAGTTGGTGAAGGCGGATTTTGACGTTCTGATGAGTTATTAGCCGGTATATTAAGCGAAAAACGACACTGACAGGGTCTAGGCCACTTTCATCGTCGCGATCAACGGACGGATGCCGATGATGTTGATGACACGTTTAATATTGTAGGCGAGAACGTGCACCGCCATTTCCGTGCCGACCCGCTTCAGCGTTTTTATCTGGAAGTGTGTATATCCCATCCAAGATTTGATGGTTCCGAACGGGCGCTCGACCGTCTCGCGCCGCTGCTTCATTTTCTCGGGATGTTCTTTAAGACGTTGATGGATTTCCTCAAGAAGGTGTTCGTGTTCCCAGCGTGTAATCCGATGTTCCTTGCCCGTGGTGCATTGGGCCTTGATGGCGCAGCCTTGGCAAGAATGGGTCCAATAGTGGCGTAAGGTCACGCCTATTTCCACGTTTGTGTAGCGATATGTCATGCGCTCATCAGCGGGACAAACATAGACATCCTCATCAGACATGTAGCGAAAGTACTGTTTCACGAAACGACCCTTGGATCGGTTGCCTGAGGTCATCGGCTTGGGAAGTGTAACTGTAATGCCTGCCTTATCGCAGGCTAGGAGTTTTTCGCTTTTGAAATATCCCCGGTCAGCAACAACATCCAGCTTATCTGTCTTGAGGGCCGCTTGTGCCTGCTTCGCCATGGTGGAGAGTTGAGAACGGTCTGAGCCAGAATTGGTAACCTCATGGGTAACGATCAGATGATGCTGGGTGTCTACGACGGACTGCACATTGTAAGCAACCATGCCGCTACCTTTGCCACTTGTGGCCATCGAACGGGAATCGGAATCCGTCAGGGATATCTGCTGGCTGGGTGTTGCCAATATCTCGACTTCAAGCTGTTGTAAGCGGTGCATCTCGGTTTTGAGGGTCTCGTTTTTATCGTTCAAGCGTTCCGTCGTCATCGTTCGCGTAGGCGAAGGTTCTTGCCGGTCGGCGCTATCAAGCTGATGCAGATAACGATCAACACTCTCTTCGATCTGATACATACGGCGCTTTATCTTGGCGCGGGTGAAGTTCTTGTCACGGGTGTTAACCGCCTTAAACTTACTTCCGTCAATTGCTACGCTGGCATCGGCGAAAAGATTAAGCTGACGGCATAATCCAACAAACTGAGCGCAGACTTTACGGATCGCCGGACCAATATTTTTACGAAAGTTGGTAATCGTCTTGTGGTCCAGGACCAGGCGACCTGTCAACCATATCACTTCAACATTACGTCCCGCTTCACGTTCTAAGCGGCGGCTGGATTGAACCCGGTTGAGATACCCGTAGATATAAAGCTTGAGCAAAATCGAAGGATGATAACTTGGCCTGCCAGTTCAGTTGAATTTCTTGGTCATGTTGAAAACAATCAACTCAAAGAACTCTATAAAAATTGTAGCGTTTTTACTTTTCCATCAACGGTTGAGACGTTTGGGAATCCACTTTTCGAGGCTATGGCATGTGGTTGTCCAATTGTTTGCTCAAATGCTGCGGCAATGCCTGAGATTGCTGGTGATGCGGTCGTCTATGTCGACCCACTAGTCCCAAATGAGATATCTAAAGCAATAGCCAGATTTCTTGATGATGAAGCACTACGAACAGAATTCCGAAAGCGTGCAAAAAAACAGTCAATTACGTATTCATGGACAGAGACATCTAGAAAAACAACGGAAGTTCTTATGCGGGCAGGAGTGCACTCAAAGATGTGACGTTATGCTCGATTATAATCGTCTTCAATGCGCTCTATATCGTCTTCTCCAAGATAGTTGCCTGTTTGAATTTCGATGATAATTAAAGGCTCAGAAGAATTATTAGCTAACCGGTGAAGGGTGCCTTGTGGCACAAAAGTTGATTGGCTTGGTAATAAGGCTTCTGTTTTTTCTCCGATAGTTACTGTCGCGCAGCCAGATAATACGATCCAATGTTCCGATCTGTGTTGGTGGCGTTGCAAACTAAGCCTGAGACCAGGTTTGATCGTAAGTTTCTTGATTTGAAAGTTTGGCTCTGTTCGAATGATCTCAAAAGTTCCCCAAACTCTATGAAGTTTAGTCGGTGTTAATGTTGATTCAGCATTACTATCTTGGCTTTGAATATCTGCTAAATGTGACGACATCATTGGATCATTTAACATTGAAACTGTAACGTGATTACCGGATGCAATAATCGCGATACCATCCATATTGCCGACACCAATATTAATGCCATCACTCATAACAATTGAGTTTGTGGTCGCATTTGCAATCGAATTACCAAGAAGAACATTGCCATCTTTGTCTTTTTGGGAAGAGTCCCATACTGATTGCCACGTACCCATATCTCGCCAGTTGCCATTGAATTCGACCATCCCAACGTTTGTGGCACTCTCAGCAATGGCAACATCAAAAGATGGACATTTAATTTGCTCAACTGACTCAGCGTCCAAACGAATAAAATCAATATTAATATTGGCGTTAGAGACAGCAAGAGCTGCGTCATTGTTTGTGTCAGGTACAAGCGTTTCAGCTAAATCCATAAATAGGGCAAGATCGAAAATAAACACACCTGAATTCCAGAAGGAGCGTCCTGTTTCGATCAAATGCTGAGCATCGTTAATTGATGGCTTCTCAATAAAAGATTCTACTTTGTGAGTGAAAGTTAAGTCGGTCTCATGCTTTGGATAAATAGAAATATATCCAAAATCATCAGCAGCCCGCGTAGGTGATATTCCAAGAAGTACTATCTCATGCTCTAATGTTACTTTGCAGGCTTCAAGTACGACATGCTGAAAGTCCTCTGTAGAATCAACATGATGATCAGCAGGCGAAACGATGACGTTTCCTTGGTATCCATTTTGAAAAAGATACTGGCATGCGAATAAGGTCGCAGCTGTTGTTCCGGCACTTTTGGATTCCAATATAATCGCTTGCGGTATCACGCCGATTTCATGAAGTTGAGTTGCAACTCCAAAGCGATGTTCTTCATTGCAGATAATAATGGGCGCATGAAAGTTTGGGCCTGAGAAACGCCGAACTGTTTCCTGTAAAAGGCTTTCAGTGGCGCCGAAATTTAAAAAAGGTTTTGGCCAATAAGGACGTGATAAAGGCCAGAGACGCCGCCCAAATCCGCCGCATAGAATTACGGGAACAATAAGATCGTCTTTTCCATATATATAGGGTGATTCTGGCAGAGACATAGTCTAAATGATTCTCCAATTTGACGATAAATGGCACTAAGGTTTTGCATTGCGGCTGACAGGGGCCAATTTATTACTCCAAGTCTAATTGTATGTTTATAAACTGTGTCATGAATAATAGTAAAAGTGTGTTTTAGAGGTATGATAATTTAATGTTGCAAGATGATTATTAAATAGATGTTTTATATGCTTGATCGTGTAATGAGCAATTTATCGATTAAGGCAAACCTATACTCAGGTAGTTTGTTTAGCATCTTTTTGTGTTTCGTCATTGTTATCCCAAAAAGCGCTGTCTTATTTCTTATATTATTTCTTGTAAGCCAGCTTATTAAAAATATCCGTAACACTCGTGCTTTAAGGTTAAATGCGTCGTCGACGCTCTTCCTATTGATAGGGTTTAGTGCGTGGTTGGCAATTACTGGTTTTTGGGCGTTCGATTATTTAGCATTGCAACAGAGTATATTGAAAGTCGTATTGCTTATCATGATGGGGGCACACTTTTTTTCGCAAAAATGGATTCACCAAACTTGATTAAAACGGGTGGATCAAGCGGTGTCATCGGTTTCGGTGTTATCGTGCTCGCGACTTTGTATGCGAACGTTACAGGGCAATCATTATGGGGCATTTATTCTTTTGACCCCTTAACAACACTCAATAATAACGCAGTCGTTCTATCTTTGATTTTCTGGCCGTTTATCTTATTGCTTCGCAAAAAAATGCCCTTTTATCTGTTTTAGGCATATGCATACTTTTCCTCCTTTTAGAGTTAAAAAGCCTAGCTGCTATTGGGGCTTTAGTCGTTGGGTATCCGTTTTCACAGAGCGAAAAATCGGTGGGCGGCGAGCCAGCGTGCTAATGGCCATTATTGCTGCGTCACTTGTTATTGCTGCACCATCCTTGATAAAAATTTCTGGGGCGGGTTCACTCGCAACACCTTCCGGTGTTAATAAAGAGTCTTTGGGAATGCCACCTTCTGCACGTCATCGCCTTGCAATGTGGTCATTCGCTACAGAAAAAATTGATGAAAAGCCTTGGTTGGGATGGGGGTTCGGTGCTTCTCGCCACATTGCCCAAGAAGATCGTCGCCTTGCTTCGAATATGGAATTGATGCCATTGCATCCACATAATATATCCTTACAAGCGCGTCTTGAGTTTGGTGTTCAAGGTTCGGCATTGCTGGCTTTTATTGTGTTTTTCGTATTCTACAGGTTAGCCACATTTACAAACGATGGCTGGGTAAGTGGCCTTGCGATGGCACCTGCTGCAGGGTGGCTGTTCGTGGCCTATGGAATGTGGCAGAGTTGGTGGATCGCTCTGGCGTTTCTGCTGGCAATATTTATGAAATTTGCGCTAGCAAGTAGACAACGCTCAGTTGAATCGCCTGATACTGATTTATGATGAAGCCAAAGTGAATTGTCGTCTGCAATG
>Ga0115567_10007608_pt1 | contig 10270 bp, 9 predicted proteins | sample COGITO_mtgs_1204_2_FD_88679 | JGI IMG/M metagenome (GOLD analysis project Ga0115567, IMG submission 88679) | Pelagic marine microbial communities from North Sea - COGITO_mtgs_120412 | ecosystem: Environmental > Aquatic > Marine > Epipelagic | place: Germany:Helgoland, sampling site Kabeltonne... | reverse complement strand
TCAATCAACCAACGCCGCTCGCGTCGTGGGCGATTTGAGGCAAGAAAAAGGCAAAACAAAAGTTGCGATTTGCAGGGGTAAAGACCCCGAGTTCCTATCTTGGTTAAAAAAATCTAAATTAGAACTTCAATTAAACCGAGGAGACCTTATAGAGCTACCAACTAAGCTCACAACTAAGGGACAGGAAGTTAGAATTGAAGAACCTACTAAATTTTTATCTTAATTTTGAACTAAAAAAATCGATTTTCTTTAGTGCATTTATTTTTTCACCACTACTTAGTCTAAATGCATATGCAGTCACCAACAACTACTGCTCCAAAATTCCTGGTGTCTACGGGAAAAAATTAGCTAGAACCTATAAGCAAAATCCTATTGAGTTTTTAGAACAGCTTTTAAAAGCTTCTAGTGATCAGGTCTCTAAGTCTGCAAACCAAAACGAGCTCATTTCTGCAAGTTTTGACTTGAGAAGAATTTACCGTGCAAACTCCAGGTCCTTCAAATCAAAAATCATCACAAACAGTCTTTTTGACTGGGTAAGAACCCAATACTTTGGAAATTTGCAAAGCAACTATCTTGATAAAAACGCTTATCTACTTAAAAAAAACCATGATCTTTTGAGTGAGTCAGAACGCTGGAATATGAAAAACTTTAAGCCTCAGTGGACTTCAATTGAAAAAGTAAGATGCACTAAGAAAGAGATTTCACTTTTAGGCTGTTACAAAAGTATGATTAAAGTAAGTCTACAGTTTTTACCTGAAGTATCTTGTAAAACCCGCGACTTAAAAAAAGCATTTGAGACTGACTTCTACCTCACTTACAATTCTAAATACGGCTTTAAAGTTTTAGACTTGAATTTTGCTGGAAAGCGCCTAGTAATGGACTCCGTAGAGATGATGCTCTCGTTAAAAAAAGATGGCTTTAATAAAAACGCAATTGCCAGACATTTAAATGTTCTGTCTTTAGGCTCAAAGACATTTAAAATTCCTAGAAAACAAGTCCATAGCGGACGCTTCTTAGCAAATTATGGCAAGCAGGCGAATGATGAACGTTTGCCAGCTTCTTTATAAAAAAAGTGACTACAATCTAGTAAAAACAATATAATTTAGTTTGTGTTCTTATAAAATTCTAATGAAGTCCGGTCTAAAATATAATCAACCGCAAGATGTCCCTGGGCTCTTTCAATTGATTGATGCCCCTCTGAAACCCAAACTGTTTCAAAACCAATTTCTTTACCAATCTCAACATCATGCAGAGTGTCCCCGACCAAAACACCATTTTTAAAACCATACTCAGATTTAAGAGCCCTTCCTCTATCAAGTTTACTCCCACCGTAGTAGTCGCCTGAACCTGAAATGATCTCAAAAACCTCTGTTAGACCATGGTGCTTAACCTGAAACTCTAATTCTGAAATGTGAGCCGCGGAAAATAAAATTTGCGAAAGCCCTTTTAATCTAAGTTTTTCTAAACAGTGTAATGCTCCATCGTAGAGATTCGGCTTGTCTCGCCCCGCCTCATATCTAGAAATGTAGTGGTCAGTAAGTTCATCAAAAGTAAAGCCTGTGTTGAACATCCCGATTTTGTCATAATAGTCTTTAATTGGAATCGTGAAATGTTTTAAATATAAATGTTTCGAAAGTGTTGCGCTGGACTTTAGTCCTAAGATCTCATTGGTGATAGCCAGTGAATAGTCCAGATCGTTGAGTAAAGTGCCGTTCCAGTCCCAAAAGACACAAGATTTAGCTGAAAGGTATGTTTCAAAAGGAGCTGAATTCATAACTTTTGATGTCAAAATATGCAGAGTTTGTCCATTAAAATCTCAAAATGACTTAAGACTGATCTGATTCAAACCGATACAATATAAGAGATTTTGAACTGATCTGAGACATCGAACAGCCATAGGACCAGTTCATCTGAAAACCGCTTCATTAATAGCCTTCAGGCTCTAAAATAAAGTGTGATTAAAGAATTTTAAAACTAAGGGGTTTTAAGAAATGTCAGTATTTATTAAAATAAAAAACATAGGATTTGTTTTTCTGTTTTCAAGTTTTTTTATAATTTTTTTGGGAAGCTGTAGTGATTCAGAGTTCACTACAAGCGGATGCGAAAACCAAGAAGATTGTAAAGTAGAAACACAAGCTTTTGCATTCGATGCCAGTGAGTGGTCACGATGTTCACTTGCTTGTGGTGGCGGACAGCGGACACGTAGCGTTCAATGTCTCAACAAAGACAAGGCTCCGGTTCCTGATTCAGAATGTGGTGGTGCAAAACCCTCAGTAACTGAAAGCTGCAACCCTAAAGCTTGTACAGCTGACTACGCATGGAACATTGGGCCCTACGGCTCTTGCTCTAAAACTTGTGGTGGTGGCATGACTTTTAGAGAAGTCACCTGCCAATCCAAAGAAGGTGTTTTTGTTGCAGAAACAAACTGTACTGAAGCAAAACCTGCAACGAGCAAACCTTGTAATGAAATGTCTTGTCCCGAAGTTTACAACTGGGTGCCTGGCACTCCAGAAGCTTGTAGTAAAACTTGTGGTGGTGGAACAGCAAACAGAACTGTAACATGTCAAAATGCACAACAAGTGATTGTTGATGACAGCTTTTGTACAGAAGCTAAACCTAGTACAACGGTCGTTTGTAATTCACAAAGCTGCAACTACTCATACACCTGGACTGAAGGTAGCTGGGGCACTTGTTCTAAAACTTGTGGTGGTGGGACTCAAACACGCTCACTAGGCTGCTTAAGAAACGATGGACTTTATGTTCCACACACGCTTTGCACAAGCCCGCAACCTGCAACTACAAGAGCTTGTAACCCTCAAGCATGCACACCAACATGTAACAAAAAAACTATTTCTGAAACCGTACCTGCAGAAAGAAACGAATTAGACATTTTGCTAGTCGTTGATGATTCAGGTTCTATGTACCAAGACAACGCAAGGCTTGCGACAAAGCTTGCGGGGTTTGTGAATAGACTTGAAAATTCTAATATAGATTGGCAGATGTGCGTCACCTCTACCGATGTAGACTACTTCAAAGGTAGACCAATTCAGTGGCAAGGCGGCAATGGTCACATTCTTAGAAAGAACTCTGGAAACCTTCCAAGTATCTTTAGTGATACAATGAGATGGATTGGTGCTGGCTTCAGTTCGGATGAGCAAGGCATCAAAGCTATGAACCTTTCAGTTCAAGACAACGCTAGGTCAAATTGCTACAGACAAGGAGCAGGTCTTTCTGTCATCGTAATTTCAGATGAGGATGAAAGAAGTGTTGGCGGTAATAAAAACCTTTACACTAATTATGTGGCTCAATACAGACCTCTCGGACCTTTAAACACACCTAACTCATTCTTAACTACAATGAGTCAGAACTTCCCTGCTGGAAAAAGGTTCGTAGTGAATTCAATCATAGTTAAAGATGCTGCATGTATGGCTCAACAAGATGCTCAGGGTGAGAAATCTTTCTACGGCACCAAGTACCAACAGCTTTCTAATTTGACTAACGGAGTGGTTGAGAGCATCTGTTCTCCTGACTTCGCAGTGACACTAGCAAATATTCACTCTTGCATCACTAGAACACTTGGATCAATTCAGTTAACTTGCACTCCAGATGAACGCCCTAAAATTAAAGTGAATGGAACGAGATACAATTCTTTCACCATCACAAACGACAATGAAGTCATTTTTAACCCTGTCATCCCTGGTCCAGCTACAATAACTGGTTCATACTGTTGTCAGAAGTAAATGAAAGAAGGAGAAAATATAATGACTAAGAAACAAAGTAAAAATATAAAAGTAGCTTCTTTCTCTGTGGTGGCACTCAGTTTTTGTGCCTTCATGATGTTCTTAAACACTCAAAACCAGCCTGTGACTGAAATGACAAAGGCCTTTGAAAGAACAGAAATCTACGCAGCCAAAATGATCAAAGACAAATTCATTATCAAAACAAAAAGCCCTAGCACTTTTGGTAGAGGCTTGGCCTCTACAGAGTATGGACAAGAAGTTTTAGAAGGCCCTGTAGGTTTAGACCCTTGGGGTTACCCTTTTCAGTTTTTAGTGAAAAAGAATCCTAAAGACTCAAAAAAAGGAACTCTAGTGATCTGGTCTGCAGGAGCTGACAACAGACTCGAAACCAACAGAGATATGATTGCTGAAGACCACACGTCATTTAGCGGTGATGATTTTGGAAAGACTTATATTTTCTAAGGTGCCAGCTCCTGTTTCTGGAAACGGGGCGTTGTAATTTTATAGATGAACCTTCTCAGTTTTGAGAGGGTTTTTTTGTGTCTAGAGAAAACCCGTGCAACTTAGAGATGACATGTCGGTTTTAGGCCGTCTACTCAACCTTGAGTATTCTCGAGATAAAAAGTTAAGCTCTTTTAAATCAAATTTTGCATCGAATTTTAGCCGTTGAATGCTTTTTCTAAGCTTTCTTTCCGTATAGATCATAAAAGTCATAGGGGTCACAACCGTAACTACCAATCCTTTCAAAAGATATTCTCTGTTGGTTTGCATAAAAATTTCGAATTGATCAAAAAAAGTATTGTAACCGTAGTGGTTAAAATTCTCTAAACCATGCTGCAAACCTAAAATTCCTAATGACAATCCAAGGGTGGTTGTCATCAAACCGTAAGCATTTCTAGGCATCGCACTGTCGTTCAAATAGTTGAGCTCTTGAGCCCTTCGAGCTAAAACTCTTCTGTACTTCTCTACAAAAGTTTTTTGTCCTTCTTGCTTCATCCACGCTTCAAATTCTTTAAGAACATTCTCTTCAAAATCGAGCTGTTTCACCTTCAAATCAAAGAGGAATTTAGCCATCGAACCTTTTGTCAAAAAAAGTTTTCGAAGCTGTTCTTTATCATGAGCATTGAGTTTTTTATAGTAACGCTTGATAGTTCTATTAAACCGCCTGGTCTTAAAAAAAACTTTATATCTTGTCCACAGGCCACTTTCAAATTTCAAGCTCTCAATAGTTTTAGCGAACTCATCCGGGTACGAATGAAGCGCCTCAAGTGTAGCTTGTTCGGCACCTTTAGAAGCGAAGAACTTCATTCTATCAATTGCTGGTATCAAGTCTGGCGCTTCTTTCATTCCCCTTAAAAGCCTTGAATAGTATTTAAGATTTTTCTCTGTTCTCCATCTTTCTTTCAAAGCAATTCTATAAGACTTCCAAGAGCGGCGCATAACTCTAAACTCGTTTACTGACGAGAGTGCAGTAAAGCCAACCAAAGCCGCTATGTAAGGAAGAAAGGCATGTTGATTTCCGGTGTTAAAAGCATGAACTAAACTTGGATAGGTTGAGTACGTAATGGACATTATACCTAACGACAAGAAAACTGACTGCAGCCACCTGACACCTAGAGCTGGGGTGCGAACTGGTGTTGCTAACAGATCAGCATAAACTATTTCAAGATTGTTTCTTACACGCTCTAATTTTGCAGGATTAGAATGCACTTGTTTTCTAACAGCGCTAAGAAATTTGAAAAATGACTCGTCATTTGTTTCGAGCAAACCTAAAAGTTGAACTGTGTTTTCAGCATCTTCTCCACCCAGAAGACCTTTGACGATGATATCATGGGTTGAGAATGACGCTTCATAAAGTAGTGATTCAACTCTTGAACGGTCACCTAGTGATAGATCTATTGCTAAAGCCTTTAAAGCTTCTTTTTTATTTTGAGGAAGTGAGTGAGATTTTTCTAAAAGACTTTCTAACAAAACCACATCTGGAGATGGGCCATTTGCAAAAGCTGCTGATGTTAAAATCATAAAAAAAAGTACTTTTATAAAACCCATAAATTAAAGCGATCTCCTTAATAGGAGTTTGCAGTAGTCAGACCACAAAACAGGCACTAAGAGCGGTTCTGTGCAATTTGATCTGTAGAACTTTTTGACAGCAACATTTTAGAGCCCGAACAGCAAAAAGTCCTCTCAAATGAGAAGGCTAAGCTTGTGGCGCACTGCATACCGCTTTAGGGCCTGTCACCTTTTAATGTAGTTCTAACTTACGGCGTCTCAAGCGTATAGATTTAGGCGTCAGCTCAATAAGCTCGTCATCTACAATCCACTCTAGGGCTTGCTCTAAAGTGAGCTTTCTAACTCTTGTAAGCTTAACAGCTTCATCTGTTCCAGAGGCACGTACGTTTGTAAGCTTTTTCTCTCTGCAAACATTCACATTGAGTTCTCCAGCCTTGTTGTACTCACCAATGACCATACCTTGGTAAACTTCAGTTCCAGCTTCGATGAACATTGTTCCTCGGTCTTCTAAGTTAAAAAGTGAGTAAGAAGTGGCCTTACCTTTTCGATCAGAAGTAAGTCTTCCGTTTTGTCTTTTTTTGATCTCACCTTTAAACGGCGCGTACTCTTTAAACTCTGTACTCAAAAGTCCTGTACCACGAGTGTCAGTTAAGAACTGACTTCCGTAACCAATCAAACCACGAGATGGGATTTCAAACTGGAGCTGACTTCTCCCAGACTCTCTGTTCACCATGCTCGTTACAATGCCTTTACGCTCTTGTAACTTTTGGGTCACGATTCCTGTGTAGTCAGTTTGAACATCAATATAAACAGTTTCAATAGGCTCATGCTTTTCGCCGTTAACTTCTTTCATCACAACCTGTGGTTGAGAAATCATAAACTCAAAGTTATCACGTCTGAATGTTTCCATGATCACAGCAAGCTGCAATTCACCACGGCCAATCAACTGAAAAGTGTCGGCTCTTTCGGTGAGTTGAAGTCTGATAGCAACGTTTTTCATGCACTCAGTCTCTAGACGTTCTAAAATTTTACGTGAAGTGACCTCTTTACCTTCAAGACCTGCAAAAGGACCATCGTTCACTGACAAGAACAAACCAACTGTGGGCTCGTCGATAGTGATACGAGTCACTGGTGTTTCAACAGAAGTGTCTGAAAGTGTGTCACCAATATCAATTGCCTCAAAACCAGATAAGATAGCGATGTCGCCAGCGTAAAGATTTTCAACGTTTGCTGTTTCAGCGCCTACAAAAGTAGAAACTGAACTCACTCTAAACTGACCAACTTTTCCGTTCTCCATAAATCTCTTCATAGGATCGCCAACTTTGACCTCTCCACTTAAGACACGGCCCACAGCAAGTCGACCAACAAAATGACTGTACTGAATGTCAGATACAAGCATTCTAAAAGGACCTTCTTCAGTTTTAGGCTCAGGGATTTCTGATAGTATTAGATCATAAATGCAACGAACGTTGTCAGTTGATTCGACTTTGTCTAATTCTTTTGAAGCTTTACCATTTCTTGCAATTGCATATACAACTTCGAAGTTTAACTGCTCTTCTTCAGTAGCAAGCTCCATAAAAAGGTCTTCAATCTCAGATAGAACTTCCTCAGCTCTTGAATCTTTTCTATCTACCTTGTTTAAAACAACGATGATTTTTTTGTCTTGCTCTAATGCTTTTTTAAGCACGAAACGAGTTTGTGGAAGCGGGCCTTCAGCTGCATCAACTAATAAAAGTGCACCATCGACCATATTTAAAACACGCTCAACTTCACCACCGAAGTCCCCGTGGCCTGGAGTGTCTACGATGTTGATTTTAACACCTTCATATTCAAAAGAAGCGTTTTTTGCAGCTATTGTGATTCCTCGTTCTTTTTCAATGTCCATCGAGTCCATAACACGGTCTTGTTTTTCGCCATGATCTCCAAAGACTCCAGATTGTCCAAGAAGCTCATCAACAAGTGTGGTTTTTCCATGGTCAACGTGAGCAATAACAGCAATATTTCTATATTTTTTCATAATTTTCGCTTTATAGGTGTGTATTTGTTTCTAAGTAAAAGCCTAATCTTGCTTAAAAGCCCTGTTGATGCAATTAAATTAGATTAAAAAGGGGACAAATATGAAAAAAACAATGCAATTAGGCTTCTATCTTTTAATCACATCTTTCTTAGTTTCAGGAACAGCTTTTGCAAAATTGAATCTTGAATGTAAAACTCAACTTGCTCGTATTGAAGAGGTCTACACAGAAGTTCTTCCAAAAGGGGAAGACTATGACCAACTGGCTATATCTGAAGAAGGAACAGCTAAATCCTCTTATACATTTTCATTGGCAGGAAAAACAGACCTTGTTTATAGATTGGATCTTTTTATCAGGATCAAGCCTTCAAATTGGAACCGTGACACCCTAGCGTTTACTCTTGAGTCTAAACTTTGGGATCTTAAAAACAACAAATTAGTTGCTGCAAAAACTGAAGACTCTGATAACGTGAGAACCCGGTACTTACTAAGCAAACTTCTAGATGAAGGCATTGCTTCTATTGCAGCCGACACGCCAAGTTTTGAACTTAGAGGTCAGCTTTTGAGTTCATCTGATGAGGCTGTTGCAGCACTTGCTCTTGAAGGTCGCTGGTTAGAGTCTAGCTTTGCGGCTCTAAGCAAAGCTTTGGTCAATCCTTACACAGCTGAATTTGCAAGCATCAACTGCCTTCTCAAGAATTAAAAAGAATTAACATTCTTACTCATAAATAATAAAAAAGGAGTGTTAGACACTCCTTTTTTATATTTTTTCCTAGAACTTAAAATTAGTTTCGCTTCTTGAAAGCTTCTTTATCTATAGAAATTTCTAATTCAACTCGCCTGTTCAGAGCTCTTCCATTTGCGTTTGAGTTAGAAGCGATTGGTCTCATTTCACCCATTCCCTCTGATTGAATGTACTGTCCAGGAATTCCATTTTTAGCCAGTCTGTCATAAACAGCATTGGCTCTTCTCATTGAAAGACTAGCGTTTAGCTCGTCTGAACCTTGAGCGTCTGTGTGGCCTACCACTTTAATACGGTCTTCTGGGTATTTTACAAGAATCTTAGCTATCTCGTCTATTTTAGCCGCTGCCGCTGGCTTTAAGTATGATTTTCCAGAATCAAAAAGAATATCGCCTTTCAACTTAGTGATGATCCCCTGCTCAGTTCTTTTGGTTTCAGCCACTTTAGCCAGTTCTTTTGCCTGTTTATCTAGGTAGTTTCCTATTCCACCACCAAGAAGACCTCCAACTGCAGCTCCAACAAGAAGTCCTTTGTCTCGGTTGCCTGATTGATGACCTATTACAGCTCCCAATCCAGCCCCTACTGCAGCTCCAATTCCAGCTCCCATTCCAGTTTTTTTGTTGTCACTTTGACAGCTAGCGAGCATGAGAACAGACAGTATAGCGAGTGTAATTTTTTTCATAATTTCTCCAATTTGTTATAAGTACTAACTTACATATTTTAGCTTTCAAAATCTACTGAATTTTACTATGACATAAGTGTGGTTATGATGAAGAAAACGTCAATTTCAGGTCAGCTTATAATGCTTTTTTGTATTTTGAGCTGCCAAAGCAGTCTAAAGATAGACTGTGAGGGGCTCAATTGGAGAGCAATGGGAGAGACTCTGGCCTCAAAAGGAGTGCCTCCAACGGAGCATTTAAAAAAGCTCACACTCAAGTGCAAAAAACTAAGTACAGAAGCTGAGACCGCCAACTTCAACGAAGGCTATCAAAGAGGACTGGCTAAACTCTGCACCACTCAAAATGGTTATGACTTTGGCGCGAGCGGTGAAAGTTACCAGGGCACTTGTCCTGATTTTAGAAAATCACACTTTTTAAGAGGCTTTTACAAAGGCAGACTAGAGTTTTTAGATTCAAGTTTAGAAAAGATTGAAGAGCTCTACAACTCTTCTGAAGAGCGTGTTTGGCGTAAAGAGCGTGAATACACAATCATTCAAAGCCAAGACCCTGAACGCGCAAAACTCGAAGCCGATGTTTTGGAATCCTACCGGGAAGAAGCTAGAAGTCTAGCCAACCAAGCAGTCACTTTAAAACGTGAAATTTTAGAGACTAAAAAGCTTTCGGCTGAGAGCTTTTTTTAAAGACAACTTAGCTAAGCTTTAATTTCTCGCCCCTATAAAACATGGGGGTTCCACTTGAGAAGAAAACCCCTTGCTCGCCCACAGCTACAAATCCGCCATCACCGATTCCGTAAATAGGAAGGTCGTGAAGCGCAGAATAAGTGATAAGATCTTTGTTCACCTGAGCAGAATTTTTAAAATGAGGGCAAACCTCAAAGGGTAAAAATTTATAGCCTTTTAAATTTTCAAGATTAGCATTGTATTCGTCGGCATCTTTACTTGGATAACAGGCCATCATTAAGCTTGGAGTGAGAAGTATTCCTCCTGCACTTAAACCTATTATAAGCTTACCCTCTTTCAAGAAATTTTTAATGGTGGGATAGACTTTCTTTTTTTGCAGATTTTCAAAAAAGTCGAAAGTGTTG
>Ga0115567_10007607_pt1 | contig 10270 bp, 7 predicted proteins | sample COGITO_mtgs_1204_2_FD_88679 | JGI IMG/M metagenome (GOLD analysis project Ga0115567, IMG submission 88679) | Pelagic marine microbial communities from North Sea - COGITO_mtgs_120412 | ecosystem: Environmental > Aquatic > Marine > Epipelagic | place: Germany:Helgoland, sampling site Kabeltonne... | reverse complement strand
CGGGATAACACGCGATGCAACTTAATCCGTCAGAAATAAGCGAACTCATAAAAGATCGCATCAAGAATTTTGAAGGTGCTGCCGAGGCGAGGACAGAAGGTACTGTTGTCAGCCTGATGGACGGCATCGCAAGAATTCACGGTCTCGCCGAAGTCATGTCGGGTGAGATGATTGAATTTCCGGGTAACACCTACGGTATGGCGCTGAACCTCGAGCGCGATTCCGTTGGCGCCGTGGTTCTGGGCGACTACAAAACACTCTCAGAAGGCCAGTCCTGTCGTTGCACCGGCCGCATCCTGGAAGTGCCGGTTGGCCCCGAACTGCAGGGCCGTGTAGTCGACGCACTGGGTATCCCCATCGACGGTAAAGGTCCGATCAACACTGACCGTACCGACGCACTGGAAAAAGTCGCACCGGGTGTAATCGAACGCCAGTCGGTTGATCAGCCGGTTCAGATCGGTCTCAAAGCCATCGACGCCATGGTGCCGATCGGCCGCGGCCAGCGCGAGTTGATCATTGGTGACCGGCAGGTGGGTAAAACAGCAATCGCGGTGGATGCCATCATCAACCAGAAAGGCACCGGCATTAAGTGTGTCTACGTGGCGGTTGGCCAGAAAGCCTCTTCGGTGGCCTCCGTAGTGCGCAAACTGGAAGAGCACGGCGCGATGGACCACACTATCGTCGTGGCTGCGACCGCCTCCGACCCCGCCGCGATGCAGTACCTGGCGCCGTTTGCCGGTTGCACCATGGGTGAGTATTACCGCGACCGCGGTGAAGATGCCCTGATCATTTACGATGACCTGACCAAGCAGGCCTGGGCTTATCGCCAGATCTCTCTGCTGTTGAAGCGTCCCCCCGGCCGTGAAGCCTACCCCGGTGATGTTTTCTACTTGCACTCGCGCCTGTTGGAGCGCGCGGCGCGCGTCAACGCGGATTACGTGGAGAAGCTGACCAACGGCGACGTGAAAGGCAAAACCGGTTCCCTGACGGCACTGCCAGTGATTGAAACCCAGGCCGGTGACGTATCCGCTTTCGTACCGACCAACGTAATTTCGATCACCGACGGTCAGATCTTTCTCGAAGCGGACATGTTCAACGCGGGTATCCGCCCGGCGATGAACGCCGGTATCTCCGTCTCCCGTGTCGGTGGCGCGGCGCAAACCAAGATCATGAAGAAGCTGTCCGGTGGTATTCGTACCGCGCTGGCGCAGTACCGCGAACTGGCGGCTTTCTCGCAGTTCGCATCCGATCTGGACGAGGCCACCAAGGCCCAGCTGGATCACGGTGAGCGCGTAACCGAGCTGATGAAACAGAAGCAGTACTCTCCCCAGAGCGTGGCGGAAATGGGTATTACTCTGTACGCAGCAAACGAGGGTTACCTGAACGACGTCGAAGTCAACAAAATCGGTGATTTTGAATCCGCACTGTTGGCTTACATGCACGCTGAACACGGCGAGCTGATGAGCAGCATTGTTGAAACCGGCAAGTATGACGACGAAGTCGCGTCCACCTTCAAGGCGGCGGTTGAGAAGTTTAAAGCCACCCAAACCTGGTAAGGCCCGAGGACCACTAGATGGCAGTCGGAAAAGAAATACGGACAAAGATCTCCAGCATCCAGAGCACGCAGAAGATCACCAGCGCCATGGAAATGGTGGCGGCGAGCAAGATGCGCAAGGCTCAGGAACGCATGGAGCTGGGTAAGCCCTACGCTCGTCGCATGCGCTCCGTAGTAGGCCACATCGCCAACGCGGCGCCCGAGTACCGTCATATGTATATGGTGGAGCGGGAAGTCAAACGCGTTGGTTTTATTGTGGTGTCGACGGATCGTGGCCTGTGTGGCGGCCTGAACATGAACCTGTTCAAGGCGACTATCAAGGCGATGAAGCAGTGGGCGGATCAGGACATTGAAATCGAATTGAGCCTGATCGGTGCCAAGGCAGCGGCCTTCTTTAACAGTTATGGCGGCAACGTAACTGCGGCCATTCGGGATATCGGCGAAGCGCCGGCGCTGTCCGATCTGATCGGCGGTGTGAAAGCGATGCTGGATGCCTACGCTCAGGGGCGGATAGATCGCCTGTTCCTGGTGAGCAACGAGTTTGTCAACACCATGACCCAGGCACCTCAGGTGGAGCAGTTGTTACCACTGGTGGCGGAAGAGTCAGACGAGATGGCCCACCACTGGGATTATATCTACGAACCCGATGCCAAGGAGCTGCTGGAAGGCCTGCTGACTCGCTACATAGAATCACAGGTGTACCAGGCGGTGGTGGAAAACGGCGCCAGCGAGCAGGCCGCGCGGATGTTGGCGATGAAGAGTGCCACCGATAACGCCGGCGAACTGATCGATGACCTGCAGCTGATTTACAACAAGGCGCGGCAGGCGGCGATCACGCAGGAGTTGTCAGAGATTGTCAGCGGCGCCGCAGCTATCAGCTAAGGCACCAACCAGATTCGGCACGGGGCCTTGCCCCTGCCAGCCAGAATTGATTATGAAACAGAGGATCCGAACATGAGCAGCGGACGAGTCGTACAAATTATCGGCGCGGTAATCGACGTGGAATTTCCACGTGACGCCGTGCCGCAGGTTTACGATGCCCTGATAGTGACAGAGAAAAACCTGACCCTGGAAGTTCAGCAGCAGTTGGGTGACGGCGTGGTTCGTACCATTGCCATGGGGTCTTCCGAAGGTTTGAGCCGCGGTTTGGCGGTTGCCAACAGCGGCGCGCCCATCTCTGTGCCCGTGGGTGTTGAAACCCTGGGTCGCATCATGGATGTACTGGGCAACCCGATTGACGAGCGCGGCCCCATCGGTGAACAGGAGCGTGCTTCGATTCACCGCAAATCGCCTGCTTATGACGAGCTGGCGGCGTCGGAAGAGTTGCTGGAAACCGGTATCAAGGTCATCGACCTGGTGTGTCCGTTCGCCAAGGGCGGTAAAGTTGGCCTGTTCGGCGGCGCCGGCGTGGGCAAGACCGTCAACATGATGGAACTGATCAACAATATCGCCACCGAACACAGCGGGCTGTCCGTGTTTGCCGGTGTCGGTGAGCGGACTCGTGAAGGTAATGATTTCTATTACGAGATGCAGGAATCCAAGGTTGTCGACATCGAGAACCTGGGCAACTCCAAAGTGGCCATGGTGTACGGCCAGATGAACGAGCCGCCTGGCAACCGTCTGCGAGTGGCCCTGACCGGCCTGACCATGGCGGAAAAATTCCGCGATGAGGGTCGTGATGTACTGCTGTTCATCGACAACATCTACCGTTATACCCTGGCGGGAACCGAAGTATCGGCGCTGTTGGGTCGTATGCCTTCCGCGGTGGGCTATCAGCCGACCCTGGCGGAAGAGATGGGTGTGCTGCAGGAGCGGATTACATCGACCAAAGTCGGCTCCATCACCTCGATCCAGGCGGTATACGTACCGGCGGATGACCTGACTGACCCATCGCCTGCGACGACTTTTGCCCACCTTGACTCCACCGTGGTATTGAGCCGTGATATCGCTTCCAAGGGTATTTACCCTGCGGTTGATCCGCTGGACTCCACCTCCCGCCAGCTGGATCCGCTGGTGATCGGTAACGAGCACTACGATGTCGCTCGTGGCGTACAGACGGTACTGCAGCGTTACAAAGAGTTGAAAGACATCATTGCGATTCTGGGTATGGACGAGTTGTCAGAAGAAGACAAACAGACTGTAAACCGGGCGCGTAAAATTGAACGCTTTCTGTCACAGCCTTTTCACGTGGCGGAAATATTCACCGGCTCCCCCGGTAAGTACGTGTCTTTGAAGGACACTATCGCGGGCTTTAATGGCATTCTGGCCGGTGAGTACGATCACCTGCCAGAGCAGGCGTTCTACATGGTTGGCGGAATCGACGAAGCAGTTGAAAAAGCCAAAAACCTGTAACACGCGGGACGAGGGCCCCTTATGGCTATGACAATTCATTGCGACATCGTCAGTGCGGAGGAAGAAATCTATTCCGGGCTGGTGGAGCTGTTGGTCGCATCCGGCGCGATGGGTGAGCTGGGTATCAACTATGGACACGCGCCACTGTTGACTGCGCTCAAGCACGGCCCCGTCCGCATCGTTACCCAAAATGGCGACGAGGAAGTGTATTACGTCTCCGGTGGCTTCCTGGAAGTGCAGCCCGGCGTGGTCTCGATTCTGGCCGACACTGCACTGCGTGCCGACGATGTGGATGAAGCCGCTGCTGAGGAAGCTCGCAAGGAAGCCGAGCATGCACTGGCCAATCAGTCAGGTGACTTCGACTACGGTCGGGCGTCATCCCAACTGGCAGAGGCCGCTGCACAATTGGCGACACTGCGCAAGATGAAGAATCGCGCTGGCCGCGGATGATTCGCGCCACGCTGTAATACCAAAGCCCCGACATTGTTCGGGGCTTTTTTTTGGTTAATGGTAGCGCATTTTTGGTTAAAGATTGCGCGGGAAAGTGGCTCTTGGGTTTTGGGAGATATAAAGCCGCGCGGGCGATGTCTGGAGGCCTTCCGGGACACGCCGTGAACCCATCCATGGGGGCTCGGCATCGGCCATCCATGGCCGCTGACGGTCCCGGAAGGCCTCCAGACATCGCCCACGCTCTATGGGGGGAGTATTTTCTTGCTCACGGCTTTGTATCGGGAATATTGACGTTGTGCACTGAAGCCGGGTGCGAGCTGGGGGTGCGCTTCCCCGGACCGTCAGCGGCCAGGGATGGCCGGTGCCGAGCGCGACATGGACGTCATGCTTTCAGCGTGTCCGGGGAGGCGCACCCCCAGCTCGCGCCCGACCTACGGAGCCGCCTTTTAGAGGCTTCCCCCAAGCATCCATGAAAACGACGCGTTTACCGAGTTCGAGATGTTGGAAAAATCCAGCTAGAGCAAATTCCACAATGTATCGAACAGCAACTGCTGGGTGTAAGCGATCGCTGAGGAATCGATGATGACCACCACCGGGTAGTTTTGTGCCGTCAAGGTAATCATCGCCACCTTGGGCGGATAGATGGCAATGTATGAAGCGTCGGAAGCCTCGCCACCCGGAAGCCATTTGCGCTCTGCCAGTTCCGCGTCGTCGCCGCCCTCTCCCACCGCCAGTACACGCACGTTGATGCCGCGTTTTATACGTTGTCGGGTGAAGTTGGGAAAGGGCCGGTATAGGTGTTCTCGCAGGGCCTTGGTGGAAATCACCGCGTAACCGCGATCGGGATCTTTGCCAGCGCTATCGAGCACATCTCTCAACACCAGCTCTACTCCGTCGTCGCCTTCATAAAAGCGCACATTGCCGGGACTGAAGCGGGTTTGGGTCTGCTTGAGGGCGGGAATGATCTCGCTGCGAAGCTGATCTACCGCCTGCTTTAAAGCCTGCTGCTTGCTTTCGGCGAGCTTGAGCAGGCGATCCGGGTCCTCGGCCTGAAACACGCGCCGCTTGCCCTTGGGAAAATAACTGACGACTCCCCTGGTGGCCAGTTGCTTGAGTGTTTCATAGGTGCTGCCACGGTTGACACCCGATTCTGCGGCAATATCACGGATTGAGGTCGGCCCCAGTTGCAGCAGGGTCAGATATATTTTGACCTGGCGCTCATCGAGGTCGAGGTGGCGCAGGGCTTGCAGTGCTATCGTTGTCATTATATCTGTGACAAATGCCGTTGTGTTAAGGAATATGACAGATAATATGTGCTCCTATTGATGTATATGTCAAAATATTAATGACAGAGGGGCCGAGGGTGACGCGCGGCACCCGGGAAGGAAGCGCTAATAATGAATCTGGAAGTGATCATCCTGGCCGCGGGCCAGGGCAGCCGAATGCAATCCGACCTGCCCAAAGTACTGCATGAAGTGGCGGGCAAACCTATGTTGAGCCACGTGCTGGACACCGCAGTTGAGCTGGGAGCTTTCCGGCTTCATGTGGTGGTTGGGCACGGTTCGGACCAGGTGCAACAGGCCCTGGCCGGTCGCGAGGTGAATTGGGTGCAACAGCAGCGACAGCTCGGCACCGGCCACGCAGTGCTGCAGGCGCTGCCCGACGTAGCGCGGGATTCGGTGGTCCTGGTGCTGTACGGTGACGTGCCGCTGATCACCGCTGCCAGCCTGATTCCCCTGGTGGAGGCCGCAACCGCGGGTCCGGTGTTGCTGACTGCTGTCCTGCCCGATGCCCGCGGCTATGGTCGCATTGTGCGCGATGGCTCGGGCGCGCTGCAGGCGGTGGTGGAAGATCGAGACGCCAGTGCCGAACAAGCTCTTATCCGGGAGATCAATACAGGGGTACTGGCAGCACCGGCCGCCGTGCTGCAGGACTTTCTGCCACGCGTCGGTAATAGCAACAGCCAGGGGGAATACTATCTGCCCGATGTACTGGCAATGCAGGTCGCCGAGGGCGGTGTCGTCGCGACCTGTGAAGCGCGAACCGCAGCCGAAATCGAGGGGGTGAATGATCGCCTGCAGCTCAGTCGAGTGGAGCGGGTATGGCAACAGCGGACCGCAGAAAACCTGATGCGAGAGGGCGTCGGTGTCGCAGACCCGGCGCGCATCGATGTCCGGGGTTCACTGAGTTGCGGGCGCAATGTGTTTATCGACATCAATGCTGTGTTTGAAGGGGCGGTGGTGCTGGGCGACAATGTGAGAGTGGGGCCCAACTGTGTGCTGGTCGATTCAGTGGTAGGCGCTGGCGCGACGATCCACGCAATGAGCCACCTCGAACAAGCCGAAGTCGGATGTGACAGCAGCGTAGGTCCCTATGCCCGCTTGCGTCCGGGCACGGTGATGGCAAGCGGTGCCCGCGTGGGTAACTTTGTCGAAACCAAGAAGGCCACCATTGGCGAGGGCAGCAAGGTTAACCACCTCTCGTACATTGGCGACTGTGACATGGGCGCAGGCGTGAATATTGGCGCGGGCACCATCACCTGTAATTACGACGGCGTGAACAAGTTTCGCACTGAGATTGGCGACGGTGTGTTCGTGGGATCCAATTCCACTCTGGTCGCGCCTGTGACGATCGATGGCCGGGGCTTTGTTGCTGCGGGCTCTACCATAACCAAAAAAATTGCTGCTGAAGAATTGGCCGTAGGCCGGGGGCGTCAGCGCAACATCCAGGGCTGGCAACGTCCGCAAGCGCAAAAAGGGAACAAATAATATGTGCGGCATTGTAGCGGCAACTGCTCGACGTGAAGTTTCAGAAATCCTGTTGGAGGGACTGCGCCGCCTGGAGTACCGGGGTTATGACTCGGCCGGTATGGCATTGATCGATAACGAGCGGCACTTGTTGCTGCACAAGCAACTGGGCAAAGTCGCAGAGCTTGAAAAGGCACAGGTCATGACACCCCACTTTGGTTGTGTGGGAATTGCACATACCCGCTGGGCCACCCACGGAGAACCCTCGGCGGCGAACGCCCACCCGCACATCTCCGGCGAACGACTGGCGCTGGTTCACAACGGGATCATCGAAAACCACGGTAAGTTGAGGGCGGAGCTGATCGCACAGGGTTATGAGTTCTACTCCCAGACCGACACTGAAGTGGTGGTACACCTGCTGCACTCCAGGCTCGAGGAAGGCCTGAATCTCAGGGATGCGATGCGCGCCACTGTGGCCCGGCTGGAAGGTGCCTACGCGCTGGCGGCGATCGATACCGAATCGCCGGATGAGGTCATTGCCACCCGCGCGGGCAGTCCGCTGGTAGTGGGCGTGGGGATCGGAGAAAACTTCCTGGCCTCCGATCAGCTGGCACTTCGTCAGGTGACCGACCGATTCATCTTCCTGGAGGAGGGTGACATGGTCAGAATTACCGCCACCAGACTGGAGGTGTGGGACGAGTCGGGCAGCCCCGTAGAGCGGCCGCGTACCGACGTGCCGGAGGCGGTGGAAAGCGTTGAGCTGGGCCAGTTTGAGCACTACATGCTCAAGGAAATTTATGAGCAACCCAAAGCTCTGGCGGCCACTTTTGAGGCGACCGGAGAAAGAGACATCACCGATGCTCGCTTTGGCGACAAGGCCGCCGCGATCTTTGATCAGGTGCAAGCGGTGCAGATTGTAGCGTGTGGTACCAGTTATCACGCGGGTCTGGTAGCGCGCTACTGGCTGGAAGAGTTGGCGGGTATTCCCTGTGAAGTAGAAGTGGCGTCCGAGTTCCGCTATCGCAAACGGGCACCGCTGCCAGGCACACTGTTGGTAACGGTATCCCAGTCCGGGGAGACGGCCGACTCACTGGCTGCACTGCGCGACCAGGGCGAAGGCGAATTTATTGCGAGTCTGGTGATTTCCAACGTCGATCACAGCTCCCTGGTACGCGAATCCGACCTGGTGTTTTTGACCCGCGCGGGGGCTGAAATCGGGGTTGCCTCCACCAAGGCGTTCACTACCCAGTTGGTGGCTTTTCTGATGCTGACCATGGTTCTCGGGCGCCGCCAAAAATTGCCCGAGGACACCCAGAAAAAAATTGTGAACGCCCTGCACAGCCTGCCGGACTATGTGGAGCAAACGCTGTCACTGGATGGGGCGATCAAGAACTTGTCCGAGCATTTTATTCTCAAGCAACACGCTCTGTTTCTCGGTCGCGGTATCCAATACCCCATCGCCATGGAAGGCGCGCTGAAGCTGAAGGAGATTTCCTATATCCACGCCGAGGCCTATCCTGCGGGAGAACTGAAACATGGCCCGCTGGCCCTGGTTGATGCAGATATGCCAGTGGTTGCCGTGGCACCCGGCGACGAATTGTTGGAAAAACTCAAATCCAACCTGGAAGAGGTTCGGTCCCGTGGTGGCGAGCTCTACGTTTTTGCGGACGAAAAGGCCGGCTTTTTCGACGAGCCTCGGGTGCACGTGCTGCAAATGCCCAGCTGCCCGGAAATGTTAAAGCCGGTAATCTACACCGTGGCCCTGCAGCTGCTGGCGTATCACGTGGCCGTGCAGAAAGGGACCGACGTGGACAAACCGCGCAACCTGGCCAAGTCAGTCACGGTGGAATAGAGTAAACCGGCTGATCAACTGGGCTGAGACGCCCTTTTTGAGTCATAAACCAGTGCCTCGATGCGCGGTTGTGGGTGGCGGTTGGGGTCAGCTGCCACCGCCATCGGCCAGTGAAGCTGGGTCCAGCAGTTTGGTCAATTCATCGCGCCCCAGGTCGGTTTGTTCTTCCGCCACATCAACGATGGGACGATCCTCGGCGTAAGCCTGCTTAGCGATGGCGGCTGCTTTCTGGTAGCCGATCACCGGATTGAGCGCGGTCACCAGAATGGGATTGCGCGACAGGGCCCGCTCCAGGATCTGGTCGTTGACGGTGAAGGTGGCGATGGCTTTGTCAGCGAGCAATACGCTGGCATTGGCCAACAGCTCGATACTGTCCATCAAACGGTCTGCAATCAGGGGCAGCATCACATTCAGTTCAAAATTGCCCGACTGCCCGGCCATGGCAATGCTGGCATCGTTGCCAACGACCTGGGCGCTGACCATGGCCACCGCCTCGGGTATGACCGGGTTGACCTTCCCCGGCATAATGGAAGAACCCGGCTGCAGTGCCTCCAGGGCAATCTCGCCGATACCGGCCAGCGGCCCCGAATTCATCCAGCGCAAGTCATTGGCAACCTTGGTCAGGGACACTGCCGTGCAGCGCAACTGACCGGACAGCGCGACTGCGGCGTCCTGGGAGCTGATCGCGGCAAAAAAATTGTCGCTCGCTCGAAACTCGGTGTTGCAAAGCTCTGACAGCGCCACACTGAACTGTGCGGCAAACTCCGGATGGGCATTGATACCGGTGCCCACCGCAGTACCGCCCTGGGCCAGCTGGCGCAGGTCCTGTTCTGCATGTTCGATCCGTTCCAGGTTTTGTTGCATCTGGGTCGCCCAGGCCGAGAGGCTGCCACTCATGCGCACCGGCATCGCGTCCATCAGGTGAGTACGGCCGGTTTTGATTGAACCGTGCACACTCTGGGCTTTGTCGCCAATGACTTTCACCAGGCGTGCCAGAGCGGGCTTGAGTAACTCATCCAGTGCCAGCACGGCGCTCACATGGATCGCGGTGGGAATGACATCGTTACTGCTCTGGCCACGATTGACATGATCGTTGGGGTGGATCTCACAGCCGCTTTGCTGGCTGGCCAGGGTCGCCAGTACTTCGTTGGCATTCATGTTGGAACTGGTGCCGGACCCGGTCTGGAAAACATCCACCGGGAAGTGGGACATCAGCTCCGGGTCCTGCCGAAGGTGTTCCGCTGCCCTGGCGATGGCAGTGCCGGGTTCCTCACCGAGCTCGCCAAGCTCTATATTGGCCACAGCGGCTGCCTG
>Ga0115567_10007606_pt1 | contig 10274 bp, 8 predicted proteins | sample COGITO_mtgs_1204_2_FD_88679 | JGI IMG/M metagenome (GOLD analysis project Ga0115567, IMG submission 88679) | Pelagic marine microbial communities from North Sea - COGITO_mtgs_120412 | ecosystem: Environmental > Aquatic > Marine > Epipelagic | place: Germany:Helgoland, sampling site Kabeltonne... | reverse complement strand
CTCGTTGAGCGTGGCCTCCCACTCCCGGTGCTGCGCGAAGCCCTGTTCGGTATCAAAAGTCGTCAGGGGCTCCGCCGGCACATTGTCTGCCAACCAGCTGCGCACTTCAGCGCGGAAGGCGTTTTGCTGTTCAGTAAAGTTCAGATTCATCTGTTGTCCGCCTTAAAACTTGGCATCGCGCTTTTGAACGAAGGCATCGCGGGATTCCTGCGAATCGCCCATAGTGTAGGCCTCCAGAGTGAAGCCCTGCTCCCAGCGGTATTTGTCTTCCAGGTTGCCGTCTTCGATACCGGTGAGCGCCTCCTTGGCCAGCTTCACCATCGCCGGCGACTTTTCGGCGATTTTCGCCGCGATCTTGCGGGCCGCATCGCGCAGTTGCTCCAACGGTACTACCTGCTCGATAGCACCCAGACGATAGGCCTCGGCGGCATCGATAAATTCACCGGTGAAATACATGTAGCGCACTTTCTGCACCGGAAACAGCCGCTGCAGATGCGCGCCGCCACCCATCGCGCCGCGGTCGATTTCCGGCACGCCAAAACGGGCGCAATCGGACGCCACCAGAATGTCCGCGGCACCGGCCATACCAATGCCACCGCCCAGCACAAATCCATGCAGGGCAATGATCACCGGCTTGGGGTTGCAGTGAATGGCGCGAAACGTTTCGTAATTGCCCTTGTTCACATCGACAATACGATTGGGCTGGGTGGCCAGTTCTTTAATATCAACACCGGCGCAAAAACCTTTGCCCTCGGCGGCAATAACAATCACATTGACGGCATCATTGACACCCAGGGCATCGATTTCGTCGGCGATGGCAAACCAGCCCGCTGTGTCGAAGGCATTCACGGGGGGATTGTCCAACACCAGTTCGGCAATGCCGTCGCTGATGGATGTATTAAATACCTTGGTCATAGTCAATTCCTCAGTTTGATCCGGTACGAGCCGCCAGTAGTGCAAGACGCTGCTCGGCTTCCTGAGCAATGCCACTGATCAGCTCTTCACAGCTCAGCAGCGCGTCGATCACTCCTGCCACCTGGCCGCTGGGCAACACGCCGTCTTCGGGGTGCCCGTCCACCATCGCTTTCTGGATGATCATCGGCGCATTGGCCGACATAATGGCCTGGGCGGCAGTCAGATCACCGGCACCGCGCATCGCCACTGCCGACTTGAGCAGGCTGGTGAGGCTCGCACCTGTGTGCCTGCGAAAAGCGAGCCCGTTGCGGATCGCAATCAACAATTTTTTCAAGCCGCCGGCTTTTTCCAGGTCTGCCAGCAGTTCATTCATGATCATGCGCTGGGGCAATCCGTCCATCGCGGTGGAACGAATGATCAGAGCCGGATCCTTGCAGGCCAGGTAGCGCTCCAGCGTCGCATCCGGCACCGGGCTTTCTTTAGTCAACAGAAAACGTGTACCCATGGCGATGCCGTCGGCACCCCAGGCCATCGCAGCAACCAGCCCGCGACCATCTTTGAAGCCACCAGCAGCGACCACCGGCACCTTGTCGGCTACGGCGTCGACCACCTGCGGAATCAGCAGGGTTGTCGGCACTGCGCCGGTATGGCCGCCACCTTCACCGCCCTGAACCGTAACCACATCGGCACCCAGTTCAACTGCTTTGATGGCGTGTTTCGGCAGGCCCACCGTGGGCATGCACACCACACCGGCATCTTTCAACTTGCGAATGAATTCCGGGCCCGGGGAACGGGAGTAGCTCACCGCCCGGACGCCGTGCCGGATCACCATATCGACAATGTCCGCGGCATTGGGCTGGTACATGTGGAAGTTGACACCGAAGGGTTTGTCGGTCAGCTCCTTCACCCGCAGGATGTCACGCTCCATTTCCGCCGGTGGGATGGTGGCACCGGCCAGAAAACCGAAGCCCCCGGCGTTGCAACTGCCAGCCACCAGTTTTGGGTCCGCCACCCAGCCCATCGCGGTCTGTACGATGGGATAGCGGCAACCCAGTAGCTGGGTGAGACGAGTATTGAGGCTCATGCGATCAAACCACCTCTGGGCTTCGGTTACCGGGCGGGTTGTCCTTGATCTGGTAGGCTCGCTGATTGTGGGGATCCAGCCCGGCAATAATTTGCAGCTGCTCCACCGAGGGCGCTGGAGTGGTGGGAATATCCGCCGGGATGCACAGCTCGTAAGCGGTATTTTCCTGCACCTGCTCGGCGCTCACCCCCGGGTGAAGCGAGAGGATACGCAGCTGGTGATCGGGACCGCCAAAATCCATCACGCACAGATCGGTGATTACACGGTGAATATCGACATCGTCCAGACTGTGCCCCCGGGGCAGGCGCGCCGGGTTATAGCCTATGGACGATACATAATCACACTCACCGTCCATAAATACCCGCGTATTGTGTGAGGGCACAAAAAAACTGTTGCGATGGGAGATCGAGTTGCCCGGGAATCCCCGCGCACCGAGCATCATCACTTTGGGCTGCTGGTAGCTGCCTCCGAGCGCCGAGGTGTTGGTCTGGCCAAAGCGATCGATCTGGGTTGGTCCCAGCATGGCGTGGCGCTTGCCACTCCACACATTGTCAAAAATGCGCGAGAACCCCATCCAGGATTCATTGGCTTGTACAAACCCTTCATCCCGGGCACCGATGGGATTCGGCTCGCTCAACATAAATGCTTCCGAGTCGGTCATCATCAGCGCGGGATTGAACGTTTTCATAGCCAGACTGGCGGCCAGGCGCGGAATCACGCCAATGCCTGTGGCCAGTTTCTCACCGTCGTCTCGAAATGCCTCGGCAGAGGCCACGATGCACAGTTCGGCGAGAGTATATTCTGTTGCTGCTGTCATTGGATTCACTCCTGGCCGGTCAATAAGTGGGCAGTGCAATGTTGCGAATGGCCTCAAGACCCCCTACTCGCTCCTGGTACTGAGCCTCATCGGCACCCAGGAACTGCTCGCAGTAGGCAGCAAAGCCGCCGTCTTTCGCCGTCGCGCCGTAGGCTTTGAAATGGGCCACGTCAAAGCCGTACTGCGGGTTACAAGAACTCGGGTGAGCACCGCCGGGGATTTCAACCACCGCGCTGGTGGCACTGCGCTCCCAGTACACCTGCCGCGCCCGGGCCGGGTCGTGGAAGTAGTCGCTGGAAACCACCTCTTCGCAGGACACGATAGTGGTTTGCGCTGCCCGCGCGAACCAGTCGTCCAGATAGTGGTCCGGACCTTCAATCTGACACACACCACGCGCATCGGCGCGGTCGGTGTGGATCAGTGCCACATCCAGATTCAGCGCCGGCATGGCCACCCACTCTTTGTCATCGTAGGGGCTGTCGATCACTTTGATGGCGGGGTTGTGGGTAAGCACATCGGTGCCAAGGCCTACTTCGGTGGGAATGAAAGGCACTCCCCATGCCGCCGCGCGCAGGCCCAGCAACATCATGCCCTCGTCGATTTCCATCACTTCGATGGCGCCGTTCTGGCGCGCCTGGCGGAAATAGGGCTCCAGGGGGATAAAGTCCAGTGACACAAAGGCAAAAATCACTTTTTTCACCTTGCCGGATGCACACAACATGCCCACATCCGCACCACCGTAAGACACGATGGTGAGGTCTTTCAGGTCGGAGCGAAGTATTTCGCGTACCAGAGCCATGGGCTTGCGCCGCGGGCCCCAGCCGCCAATGCCGACGGTCATACCGTCGCTGATCTGTGCTACCGCGTCGGCGGCGCCGAGTCGTTTGTCCATAACGGTTCCCTGCTTACTGTACGATCCGCGCCATGCGGTAATCGTGTTTTACGAAATTGACCCCGAGCGTGCTTTCGGTGCGACGCACGCCGGGAATGGAACTGATCTGGCCGTGTACAAATTCCGCCAGGTGTTCGTTGTTGCGCACCATGGTGATGGCGAGGATGTCCGAGCGACCGAGCATTTCACCAACAAAGCCCAGTTCCGGGACCGCCGCCATTGCTCGAGCGACCGCTCGCACCTGATGAGTGCGCTCCACCTCAACCCAGATATAGGCCAGACTGGCATCGCGAAAGCGGTCGATGTTGGTCACTGCGGTAATGCGAATCTGCCTGTCTTCCTCCATCCGCTTCACCCGGGCCCGCACCGTGCCCTCCGTGACCCCCAACTCGGCGGCGATCTGCCGATTGCTGATACGCGCATCCTGAGACAGCCAGGTCACGATCGAGCGATCGACCTCGTCCAGTGGGCGACGACTCATAAAGGCACCCAGTCGGGTTGATTTTTCAACACATCCACCGCCAGCGACGGTGTAAGACGCCGGACACCTGGCACTTGTGCCAGTTTTTCCAACAGCAGCGTATGCAATGCATTTTGATCCTCGGCCACGACCAGCGCTTCGATATCATGGGTGCCGACCACCACGTTGACCGAAAACACCTCGGGGATCGCCGCCATATCACGAGCCACACTTTCCGGCGTGCGGCTCTCTACCTGAACCCCGACTGCCAGCAGCATGTTGTAACCGGCCGCCTCGATGTCGGTGACCGCCACCACGCGCATGGTATTGGATTCTTCCAGCCGCCTGACCCGCCCGCGCACGGTGGCTTCGGTCAGCCCCATTTCGCGGGCGATAGCGCGATAGGCCATGCGCCCGTCGTCGCGCAGCAGGGCAATAATGCGATGATCTACGTCATCCAGATGGGGGTGCTGCTCCAGCTCAGCCGCCGTGTTCACGTCTCTGCGGCCGCCATTTTGCGCAGTTCATTCTTGAGTACTTTGCCGCCGGCGTTCATCGGGAATTCATCCAGAAACCGCACCGAGCGCGGCACCTTGTAGTTCGCCATATTTTCCCTGCACCAGTCGATCACATCGGCCTCACCCAGGGTGGTATTGCCGCTGGTGACGATATAGACCCGGGCGACCTCGCCCAGGCGTTCATCGGCAACCCCGATTACTGCGGCCCGGGCCACACCGGGCATATCGCATAGAATATTTTCAATTTCTGCTGGATAGCAGTTAAAGCCGCCAACAATGAACATGTCCTTGATGCGATCCGTTATGCGCACGTAACCATCGTCATCCATAACCCCGACATCGCCGGTTTTAAGCCAGCCGTCGGGCGCCATGGTGCGGGCGGTTTCTTCCGGATTATCCAGGTAGCCCTGCATCACATTGAAACCGCGACACCAGATTTCGCCCTCCTGCCCGGCAGCGACCGTATTGCCCTCTCCATCAACGCACTTCATTTCCACGCCGGGCATTGCCCGACCGGAGCTGTGGGAGATGCGCTCGGCGCTGTCATCCTGGCGACAAATGGAGACCACACCGCAGGTTTCAGTGAGACCGTAGGCGGTCACCACCACTTCGAAACCCAATTCCTGGCGCATTTTCTGTACCAGGGCCACGGGTACCGGAGCGGCCCCGGTGACGGCGAGCCGCAGGCTGGACAGGTCATAGTCCGCGCGGCGCGGGTGAGCCAGCAAGGATTGATAAATGGTGGGCGGGCCGGGAATCATCGATATGCGATCCCGGGGGATCTGCTCCAGCACCGCATCGAGGTCAAAGCTTCGCACTGGCAGGATGCAGGCGCCGGTAATAATCGCTGCCAACCAACCCGCCTTGTAACCGAAAGAGTGAAAGAAGGGATTGATAATCAGATAGTTGTCGTCAGAACGCAGACCCACCGTCTCGCTCCAGATCGCAAAAGCCTGCAGGTTCTGGCCGTGGGCGGTCACTACCCCCTTGGGTTTTCCGGTAGTACCGGAGGTAAACAGTATGTCCAGCGGATCTTCTGCGGTGAGCGCCGCTGCTCGCGCCTGCACCTCGGAGACACCGACCTCGTCAGCACGCGCCAGAAACTGGCTCCAGGACTGCGTGCCTGTCGCGGCCTCTCCTTCCATCACCACCATACCTTCCAGCGCGGGCAGATCCTCTCCCTGCAGCAAAGCCGGATAGTGATTACCGAGAAACTCCGGCACAGTAAACAACCAGCGTGCGCCACTGGCGCGCAGGATATACGCTGCTTCACTGCCCTTGAGACGGGTATTCAGTGGCACCATCACACCGCCGATGGTCTGGGCTCCCAGCGCGGCAATGATCCACTGGTGCATATTGGGCGCCCAGATCGCTATGCGCTCACCTTTGGTCAGGCCCATTGCAGCGAGGGCGCGGGCAGCCTGCAGGCGCGCCGCATCCAGCTCGGCATAACTGAGTTTCAGATCACCTTCACGCAAAGCCAGTCGCTTGCCGTGCAGCATTGCTGCCTCAGCCACCACCTGGGGTACGGTTGTGCTCATCTTGTCCGGGGCTGTCATGAAAAATCCTGCGCTCAGAGTGGGACCACTGGACCCAGTGTAGAGAGCTGCCCCGGGCGCAACAAGCGGTTTTCGTATTTTTTCTCTCCAAAAATTACGCATAGTGCAGATATTTGTCCGTCCGCCTCTGTTATCCGACAATGAGCTCTGGCACCATTCGCTCTGCCAAAAATCCCCAAACGTTACACGTGTAACGTCTTATTCCACGCTGGAGACACTGACATGCCCTTGCCATCCACTTCCCTCGGTATTCCATCTACGCACCGCGGCCTGATCGTCGCGGTAGCGCTGGCCTCTGGCCTGGTGACTCCCAACCTCGCCGCGCAAGGCCTGGAAGAGGTGATCGTTACCGCCCAGAAACGCAGCGAATCACTGCAGGACACCCCGATTTCCATCACCGCGTACAACCCCGAGGCCATCGAGACCATGGGGCTCAACAACGTCAAGGACATCGGCCTGGCCACTCCCAGTCTGCAGACTCCGGCCTACCCCACCAGCAGCAACAATCTCGGCATATTTATACGCGGCATTGGCAATGCCGATTCCATCATCCTGACCAAGGACAACACCGTCGGCGTGTACTATGACGGCGTATACTCAGGCCGAAGTACCGGCGTACTGGCCGATCTGGCCGACCTGGAGCGGGTGGAAATCCTGCGCGGCCCCCAGGGCACACTGTACGGTCGCAATACCACCGCCGGAGCCATCAGCTTTGTCACCAAAAAACCCAGCGGCGAGTTTGGCCTGGACCAAACCTTGACCCTGGGTAACTACGATTACCAGCGCTCCGTCACCAGCATAGACCTTCCGACCATTGCCGGGGTGAAATCGCACGTTTCAGTGGCACTGACCGAGCGCGACGGCTGGGTCGACAACGACGGCGCCGGCAAAATCCCCGGCGGTGAGTACAACGATTTTTATCTCGAGGATAAGAAGGGCCTGCGCATCGCCCTGCGCTACGATCAGGTCGACCGGCTGTTGATCGACTACGCCTTCGACTACTCCGACATGGACACCACCTCGCCCTACTTTCAGTACTCCGGCCCGACCGGTTCCGGAATCAGTGCCACCGGAGGCGACATTGTAGCGAGCTATCCGGAACGACTGGAGAAAACCTTTGACGGCAAAACCGGCCAGCGCCGTGCCTACAATCTGCCGCTGACCAACACCAAAACCCGCGGCCAGTCGCTGACCATCAGCTACGACATCAATGATGTTCTGACCTTCAAGTCGATCACCGGCTACCGCGCCTTCGACGACGATCTGTCGCAAAATTTTGCCGACTCTTTCGGCGGCGCCTCCGGCCTGGAAGTCAGCACCATTACCGAGTACGAGCAGTACACCCAGGAATTCCAGTTAACTGGCATGACCGAACGCTGGAAATATGTCGGCGGCCTGTATTACCTCAAAGAAGAGGGCTCTTCCGCCGAACAGCAGTTTCTCGACCGCGCCTTCGTGGAGAGCAGCGGCATCGTTGCGCTGGACAGCAATGGCCCCTGCGTCTCGGGCGCCTTTGGCGCGCCCCCACCCGTGTGCAACGTGCTGGACCCGGCTTTCTATCCCGCTTATCTGGGCCAGTTCACGGTGGACAACGAAGTCGAGTCCTACGCCGTGTTCGGTCAGGCAACCTGGACCCCGGACATTCTCAGTGACCGCCTGGACCTGACGTTCGGGGCCCGGTACACCGACGATCAGCGAGATGCCACCCGCACCACCGACGGCGTACTGTGGAATTCATTAAATCCCGGCAACAATGACTCCAGCATCGACCAGCCCGACTGGACCGTCACTGCGGACTACCGCTGGACCGACGCAATATCCACCTACGTTAAAGCGTCCACCGCATTTCGCTCGGGTGGTTCCAGCCCCAAAGCGCTGGATTTTTCCCAGACCTTCGACAAGGAAACCCTGATCAGCTACGAGTTGGGCATTAAATCCGAGTGGTTTGACAATCGCATCCGCTTAAACGGGGCGATCTACCAGACCGAGATTGAAGATGTGATTCTCGACTACCTGCCCGACCCTGTGAATGCGCCGAGCATCGTCAGCATCTTCAACTCGGGTGAAGCGGAAATACAGGGCCTGGAACTGGATTTGCTGGCAGCGATCACCGAGAATTTCCAGTTCGGCATCAACTACGCCTATCTGGATTACGAAATCACCAATGCGGTGTTTCCGGACGGGTCCGACCGCACCGACTCTACGGTACTGGTATGGGCACCGGAACACGCCTATAGCATCGTCGCCGACTACAGCCTGCCACTGGGCAACCTGGGCGAACTGAAAGCGCATCTGGACTATTCCTGGCAGGATGATCAGTACGCGCTGGCAAACACAGACCAGGGCGATGTGATCGTGGAGGACTTCGGTTTACTGAACGGCCGGATCAGCCTCGATTACGTAGAAATGCTGGGCGGTGAATGGCAATTTGCCCTGTGGGCCAAGAACCTGACAGACGAGGACACAGCCAACTACCTCATCGGCCAGACATCCACTACCTACCTGCAGCCGCGAACGTATGGCGTAGATTTGCGCTTGCGCTACTAGGGTCCCAACTGGAACGCCGAGCCCCAGCTCGGCGCTCTGATAACTTCAAAATAGGTCCCCGCCTGCCCGGGGATGGCGACTCCCGCTATTTCAGGCTCACTCAGACCGCGGGAAACTCAAAGTCCTTGAACTGCTCCCGCAAGCTGACTTTCTGAATCTTGCCAGTCGCTCCGTGCGGTAACTCGTCGACGAATTCAACTGCATCGGGCCTCCACCAACTGGCAATCTTGCCATCGAACCAGGCCAGAATTTCCTCTGCGCTCAGGTCGTCCCCGTCCGGAGCGCGCACGACTACCAGCAGCGGCCGCTCGCTCCACTTCGGATGGTAGTGGCCAATCACTGCAGCTTCCGCCACCTTGGGGTGGTCCGTGGCCACGTTTTCCACTTCGATGGATGAAATCCATTCGCCACCGGATTTGATCACATCCTTGGTGCGATCAGTGATCGCCACATAACCATTGTTGTCGATGGTGGCCACATCACCGGTTTCAAACCAACCGCTTTCCAGGTGAGCATTGCTCTCTTCCAGCCGGAAATAACTGGAACAGATCCAGGGTCCACGCACCAGCAGTGCGCCGTAGGCAACGCCATCCCAGGGCAACTCCTGTCCGGACTCGTCGACAATTTTTACTTCGACACCAAACACCGGGCGACCGGCTTTCAAACGCAACTTCGCAAATTCCTCTTCGCTGTACTGATCGCGCGAGCCGCTACTGGCGTTGACCGTGCCCAGCGGACTCATTTCGGTCATGCCCCAGCCCACCCGGGATTCGACACCATAGCGCTCGAAATCTTCCATCACCGACAGCGGACAGGCGGCGCCGCCAACGATCACCCGTTGCAGGGTTTCGATGGTCTTGCCGCTCGCCTTGAGGTGCGCCAGCAGAGCCAGCCACACGGTCGGCACCCCGGCGGACTGGGTGACACCCTCTTCGTTGATCAGGGCGGTCAGTGTTGCGCCGTCACCCATCTTGCTGCCCGGAAAGACCAGTTTGGCCCCTGCCATCGGACAGGAGTAAGGCACGCCCCAGGCGTTGACGTGGAACATCGGGACAATGGGCAGCACCACATCCTGGCCCGACAGCGACAGCGCATCGGGCATCATCGAGGCGTAGGCGTGCAACATGGTCGAGCGATGCGAATAGAGTACTCCCTTGGGGTTGCCTGTCGTGCCCGAGGTATAGCAAAGGGCGCAGGCTTCCTGCTCGTCGATTTCAGGCCAGTCAAACCCGGGGCCGAACTGGCCCAGCAAGGTCTCATAGCACTGCACATTCGCCAGAGTCGTCTGCGGCATATGGCTTTCTGTGGTCAGCACAATCCAGCCTTTAACTCCCGGACATTGCCCGGCGATGGTCTCCGCCAGCGGCATGAAGTCAGGATCCAGGAAAACGTACTGGTCCTCTGCATGATTGATGATGTAAACCAACTGCTCGGGGAACAGGCGCGGGTTAATGGTGTGGCACACATAGCCGCTGCAAGCCG
>Ga0115567_10007592_pt1 | contig 10285 bp, 12 predicted proteins | sample COGITO_mtgs_1204_2_FD_88679 | JGI IMG/M metagenome (GOLD analysis project Ga0115567, IMG submission 88679) | Pelagic marine microbial communities from North Sea - COGITO_mtgs_120412 | ecosystem: Environmental > Aquatic > Marine > Epipelagic | place: Germany:Helgoland, sampling site Kabeltonne... | reverse complement strand
TGCAGCCGCAGCGCGCTCGCCGCCTCTCGCTCCTGCTGCGCTCGCAGCGCTGCGAGCAATGCCGCCTTCTCCTCCTGCACGCGTGCCTCCGCGGCGCGCGCCTCCGCGCGCCGCCGCACCTCCTCCTGCGTGCGGAGCTCGTCCTCCTGCAGCTTGTGCGCGAGCGCCTTCTCGCGCTCCGCCGCCAGCATCGTCTCCATCGCGCGCTGATGCAGGTCCTTGAGCAGCCGCTGCTTCGCTGCGCTCTCCCGCGGCGCGTCCAACCGCCGTGGCTTGTGCCCGCTGCGCTCCAGCCGCTCGCGCTCCAGCATCCCGCGCGCGCGCGCCTGGATGCGCACGACGGCGCGCGTCGGCGCGTCGACGGGGCGCTCGAAAGCGACCTCGTCGGTGCGGAAGTTGAAGTAGTAGGGCACGCCCTCGCGGTCCACGAACTTGACCCACGGGTCGGCGAAGAGAACGATGCCGCGCCCTTGCAGGCGCTCGCGCTCCTGCGCTACCAGCCGCTGGAAGTCCTCATCGGACGGGTGCTGCTCCAGCACCTCCCCGGTCGCCTTCTCCACGTACTCCACCTCCCCATCGGGTCCCTGGCGCTCCTCCCACCCCGGCGGGAGCGGCGCCTCCAGCGCGCGCTTGGCGATGGGGATCAGGTCCGGCTCGAGAAACATATTGACATCGAGGTACTCGCACATCGCCTTCACCTGCTCGGGCGTCACAGGGTCCTCCCGCGCCGCGTCGCCACCCATCCCGCTCGCACCCTCGTCTATGTCGTCCTCGCCCTCCGCGTTCCTGTTGAGCACGTCGTGCAGCGCCTGCAGCATCTGCTTCATGCGCTTGCCGAGCTCCTTGAGCTCGCCCTTGAGGCGCTCCCCCTGCCGCTGCAGCTGGTACTTGCGGTTGATGGCCTCGACTGTGTCCTTACCGCGCTCCGCATCGATACCCGTGTTCACCACCTCCACCTGCTCGCGCAGCGCGTGTATTTCGTGCTCCAGGGCCACAATGTCTGCCTTGATGAACTTGCCCTTGAGCTCACGCGCCATCCGCTCGCCTTTGTCGCCTGCTGCTTGCGCCGCGACGCCCTGGCGCATCTCCTCTATCTCCGCCTCGCGTACGATCGCCCGCCGTTCCTGCTCCAACCGATGTTTCCAAAACGGCTCCAGAGGGTGCTCCCACGACGAAACGTCCATGATCGAGTCGTAGAAGTACAGGAAGCCGTCGTCGTCCTCGTGCTGCCAACCCGCCACCACGTCAACCCCTCGCTGACACACGCAAACCCAAGGGTAACGTGTATGGCATAGACCGCAAGGGCGCCCGGTCAACACCGCGCCGCGCGCCCCACGCCATGGCCAGTAGTGACCTTGGGCGCATGCTCGGGCACTGGCGCGCGGACACAGCTGGCCCGGGCAAGCTAGCGGGCACGGGGAGGACCTGCGACCACCCTTCAGGAAGCGCCTCATTAACAGCTTGTTTGGCGATCCAGACGAGCGTCTTGTCTGTCTCTTCGTTGAGGTCGATCCCAAGGTGCACCGCGAACTCGACGACGCGTGGGGAGTGCAGCGCCTCATCGTCGCCCCCATCACGGCTGGCTGTCGCAGCAGAACGCCCTGCTGTTGAAAGACGCGACATGCTCCGAGGGAGGACCTCCTCGGCTACCATTGTGCAGCCGCGCTAGGTCCCTGCACGCCGCCCCGCGCCGTTCCCGCAGGCTCGCCACTTGCTCCGGAGGTAGGTGTGATAGTCCGTTGCGAAATGCACCGATCCTCAAAAGTGAAATTGGCAACTTTTCTGCACCGAATTTTATTACTCAATGTCTTGAACGGCCCGCCTCGTGCTGCAACACGTTGCGACCCGTCGAAGCCGGGGCAGATCCTCAAGGAGCCTTGCTGTTGTGCAGTGGGATCTGCTTCGCGGAGCCCGTTCACAATGGGAGCAATCTCATGCAGAAATCGTGCAGCATTGTTAATTATGATTGCGACGGCAGCAACCGTGCACGCTTTCTTTCCCTCAATCCTCGCGCCGACCGCCCACAGGAGAAAGCCAGGGTTCCAAATCCGGGCTGCCCCGCGGCTTCGCGTAGATACGCTGTCGCGGTGTACGATGCTCGAAAGCTATATCGATCCGTTTAGTCACAAGGTTCAGAGCTTGCGAACCTCGACAGGAGAGCTAGTATTCGCTTTTGGCGCGTGCAGCTTGCCCTGGCCCGAAAGTGTTTCGCGCGATGACGCTCCCGTTGCTCTGAACTTGAATTCATCTCCGACGGTTAAGAATGCAGTTTGTTTCTTTTGTGCATGCAAGCTGCTCGCGCACGATAGGCATGGAAGACTGGGCTAACGCAAGGGGCCGGCCTCGACAGGGAATCGAATTCTGTGTTGCGCGCGGCGAAGAGGGCGAGTCGGTGGCCGAGGCCAGCGGGATTGTCTCAACAGATGTGCAGAAACCCCCAGCACTACCATTAGGGGCAGGAACTTGGGTGGGTCCACCGCCGTTGTCCAAGCGGGGCGCAGAGTGGCAACGGGCGTGTGGCGACGGCGAGCGCGAGGTGGGCGAGATCCACCTCTTCCAGATATCTAAGGTTCTGATCCCGGGCGTGGACTTCCCGCTGCAAATTTGGCCGCACAAGGTGCACACCAAGGCGATGTTCGACGCTGTGCGTGTGCTGGGGAGCAGCGTGGACACACGCCGCTTCGGCGTCGTCTTCCTCGACAACGACCCGGAGTCGCCCAACCAGAACCGCTCGTTTGCCCGGGTGGCGCGCCCGCCTGCCCGGCCCGCCCACCCCCTGCCGCCTCCACTCCTCACCCCTCCCGGGCACGGGAACGTGCACGGCGCACTGCAACCTGACGCACGCGGGCTGGCGCGGCCGTGGTCGGGTGGGCTGGCAGGTGGGGTGCGAGGCGCGGCTCGACGACCTGCTGGAGCTCGACGACGGGCGCTACATCCTCGAGACGACGGGCACGCGGCCCTTCCGCGTCCTCGAGATCACACGGTGGGCACCGACCAAGATCGCCATCGTCGAGTTTCTCCGCGACGCGCCCGTCCCGCCAACGGAGCACGCGGGGCTCGCCGCGCTCGAGCTCGCGGGCTGGGAGGCGCTGCAAGACATCGCGTGGCTCGCCGCTGAGGTGTTTGACAAGCGCTCGTGGCTCCCGCTCCTCATGGGTATGGACGGCAAACAGCACCCCCTCGGCAAAATGCGCGCCCTCGCGCCGGCGCCGGCGCCGGGGCCGACTCCGGCGGACGCGCCACCCGAGCCCGCGGGCATCCCTGCAGCAGGGCAGGCGCCAGCGGCAGGGCCGAGTGGGGAGGCAAGCTGGGGTGAGTGGGGCGGAAGGGAGCGAATGGAGCGGTTCTCGTGGGCGATGATGCAGGTGCTGCGTCGCGGCATCCCGGGGCTCTGGGACGTGTCGCGGGATGGAGAGCCGCTCTCGGATCAGCAGGCGCTGGCGCTGCTGCAGTCGCCTTCTCTCGCGGCGCGCCTCCGCACGGCGAATGAGGTGCTGGACGGGCGGCGTGCTATCTTGCGGCAGCACCAGCGGCTGAAGGATCTCATGGAAAATCGAACGTTGGGCGATGATGATGCTCAATGAAGCGGGTGGGAGTGGCACCAGTGGCGAATAGTGCGCTGTCAACAACCATCAACGCACACGGCAGGTGGGGCGCCACCGCGGGGGCACATGCCGGCTCGGAAACTTAGGCAACACGGATTAAAATACAGCCACTTCATACAGAGCGTTTGTCCGATGCTTCCACGCTGATTGAGTCGACGCTCACAGGCTCGCGTTCCCCTCCCGCATCTTCCCAGCTGATTGGGCCACCGCGTCTCCAGATGCCCAATCTCCTCGCGCAGTGACATCACCGTACCGCCCCCGCCCCCGCGCCGCGCGTCATCAGTCGCCGCCTGGCGCCTGCCCCTCCCAGGTCGCCGCAGTCCAGCCCGGAGACTTCATGCTATTGCCGTCTGACGTTTCACGTAGGGGGCTCGGGCTGCGAGCAGGCAGGAGGCAGCGCCCACGTGGATCAATCATCTCGCGGGAACGGAGGTCAGCCTGCCTGATTGGCTCGGGGACACGGGCCTGCGCTCGCGGCCGCCGGGGTTAGCACACGAGGGCCGGTCGGTGTTGGGGGCCAGTTTCCCCGATCTCAGCAATTGAGCAGCCTGGTAAAACACTCAGGCGGAACCTGAGTGGCGCAGGCTGTGACCAGCTCCAGGGCTGTCGGGAGAGAGATGCGGTGCCCGACGCTGACGAATATGGGCCTGCACCTTCGGACACGAGTTAATCGGGTTGACAACTTCGTCCGTGAAAGCATCACAGCCTAACATCACTAGCGTCTCAAGTCCGGACCCGCCTATAAGGAATGTGCAGGACGGCGCCTGGGGGAGGCATCAGTCGTCTTCAGCGCGGCGCCCAGAAGTTCGCCGTTTTCCCGTGACAGGAGAGGAACATGATCCCCGCGGCGATGCAGCGCGGCTCGCGCGGCTGTAGCCACGACCTTGCGTTTGAGTCCCTCAATTTCCATAAGGTTCTTTGCCACACCGATAGTGGGAAGGTCAGCAAGCACGCCGACGGTCGATGCGATTCCACAGCGTCGCGGGTGCAGGATGCCGTTGCCGTCCACAAGCAGGACCTGCGGGTAGAGGTGCGGGCACGACCGGTGCAGCTTGGCAAGCAATGCGAGAATGCATGGCGACTCTCTGAAGGCCAAGAAGCCTGCTTCATACGGCTCCGTGACACGGACATGCTCGGAAGCCTCGTAAACGACCTTGAGTGATGGAAACTCGCAGACAACTATCGTCGCTGCGCCCAATTCGTCGCTCTCCTAATTGAGTTCAGCGGAGAAGATGTCAAGCGCGGGGGCATGAGTTTCAGGTCAGTATTCACAGGCTGGGTCGCGAGACCTTTGCAAGCGACAAATCTGCACCGGCGACGAGGCGCAGCCCGCTCAGTGCTCCGATCTGTCGATGCTCTTCGTGAAAAGACAAGAAGCCAGATGGATCATCCTCTAACCGAACGAGGATCTTGATCCTGTACTGTTCCTCCTCCCAGCTCTTGATACGGTCCACCCGAGCTTCATTTTCCTGGTGTTGCAACATCATGGATGCGCTCCAAGGAGGCTCGGTGCCATGGAGGGCTCCAGCCCCTTTCCTTAAATTACAAGCGGAAAATATACAGGTGCAGCTGAAGACGAGCACCCTCACCAAATAAGACTGGAGCCTCACTCCTCTTCTGCATGCTCGATAACTCAGAGGTTGAGGGTCCACCTTGGCTGAATGCCCTCTGTTCTTTTCACATTCATTGAAATTCTGAAATTCTGAAACCATTTTCATTATTTTGACCGCTCGCCTTCTACAGCTGTATCACTGGGCTGGTCGTTTAGCCACTGGCTTTGGAGGTGCATGTGCCCATGCTGCGATGTCAGTTCCTTTTGACTGAAACCTGAGGCCTGAGTCCTGAGCAGTCGGTTCTCGAGTGGTGGCGACAGATCAGACCGGTCTTTGATCTCATTCACTGGGGCAGTCACGGGACTGCCTCGTTGAAGCGGGAATACCCAGGTTGCCTTGAGATGTCTGCAGCTGTTTCACAAGCAGACCAGGAAGGGAGGATGGGTGCGACCGGGGAGATTAGTGCTACCGTTACAAGTCCTGGGGTGATAGAAGAGGGTAGCGCTGCGCCCGAATCGCCACCTCGCGAGCTCTGGTGGCCTACGAGTCAGATCAACAGGGCCCTGCATCACGTATTCGGAGGTAAACCAAGCACTCTTCTACCTTAGCCGGAAGCTGGTAGGCGACCACAAGTGGTTGCATAGGCTGCAAAAAGAAATTTCGTCGTATCCTGTGGCCTGTGCGCAAACGCTAAGATCTTGCATCTTGCAGAGCTGGCTCAAGCTTCGCAGCGGTTGACACCGCTCTGCTGCATGACTCTTCGTGGCCCATACCTGATTATCTTCTCTGCTCTCCTTTCGTTACGTCTCAATTCCAAATTCCATGACGATGCGATCTTATACCCCAACTGGCTCATAATCATCCCCCTCTGGGGTGACCGCCCCACCGGACCCAGCGCCACTCCCAGCCCTTGATACCATGCCCCTCGCTTTCGCCGTCGTGCTGACGATACGATTTCCATTCGCAGTCCAGCAGTTTACTTCTGCAATTCCGTCTCTTCTGATTCTGAATCAGACGCATGAACGCTCAGCCGCCAATATTTCAGCAGAGTATGCGCGCATCGTGGCAACCAAAACTTGCATCAATACTGGGCTTCGCATTCTTTTCCTCAGCCTTCTCAACTTGAACCTGGGAGGCGTCACTGAGTTACCGTATCGAGCGGTTGTAGCACCTATCTGGTGCCAATTCGTGGTTGTTGTCGTGATACTGCATACTCGCGTGCGAGAACTCGATGACGACATGTGCACTCGCGACTTCAAGAAGCAAAGTGCCTTCGTCGAATTTCAGCTTCTTATGTCGCTCTTTATCGCCATGAAGCTCGATAATGCACTTCATTGGATGTGGATAGGTGTCTTTTGGCCCATTTGGATTGCTGTCGGCATCATTATAATCGTTGCAGTGGCTCTTACCGGCTTCATGACCTGCATGCTCTCAAACATCATCCAAGACCCATCGCGTTTGAACCGTAATCTCTACGTGGCGCAGCCCTCTTTGCTCGCATTCACCTGGATTTCAAGCGTCTACATCGCGATATTCTCATTTCTGTGTCTGCTCCGCCTCTCACAGTACCTTGACAGACAGTCAGAGGTTCCCCAATTTGATGCTCATCTGCAGAGGCTTCTTGGCTTCCTTGCCTGCCTCGAAGCATACGTCACACTCTTTGGGCAATCTGCGCTTCGACGCGTTGCACAACAGCACCAGCAGCAAGTCCTGCATCAGCACGCTCAGGCTGAGCGGCAGGGCGCGGTGGAGACAGAGGAGGATCGACAAGCGCAGCTGCACGCTGTGATGCACGGTGTGAAGCCCAAGCTGCTGATAAAGATTGGGGATGACCACTATCGTCGTGCGCGGGAGGATGAGATCGCTGTGTTGGTAGACGCGACGCCTCTTCCTGGCGAAGAAGAGGGTGAGGCTGGATATGTGCGCGTGGTTGATAAGCGGGAGGGTCAAACGGCTGAAGAAGATGGTCCGCAACTTTGCATCGTGTGCTGGGAGCAGGAGCGCGAGACGGTTCTCCTCGAGTGCGGGCACGGCTGCTGCTGCTTTGACTGTGCGCGGCGCGTTATCCTGGGTCGTCAGCCGTGTCCCATGTGTCGTTCGCCGATCCAGCAGTGTGTGCTTATTCGCCCTTGTGCCGCTGAATCTGCGTCGGGTCTCATTCGCCCCCCGCGTGACTCGTGCGGGGCCAGGGCGTCCAGCGGGGAGCTTCATTCGAGCTCTCCTGAAGCGGCAATCAATGGACTCCATGATACCACCGTGACTCAAGCGCGGTACCCCTCTGCTACCTCGACAGAGGTCTTGCCGATGTCAACAGCAGGGGAGGCTGTGCTCCAGGGGGCTTCAAGCGCGTGGCCTGAAAGCGGGCATGAAGGGGACGCTGACGGGGAGCAGAGGGGTATGGGTGGTGCTGAAGGCGGAGAGGGGGAGGAAGAATGCGTCTGTTCAGCTGCGCCTCCTCATCACGCTTGGCAATCGCCCCCCTCCGGCCGCCTGGAGGTGGAGTTTGTGGCTGCCCAGCCCTTGGCGGTGCCATTGCCTTCAATCGAGTGGGCGAAGACGGACCGGCTGCGAGACAAGAGGGCAGAGGGACATCCCGACGGCAGAGATGATGAATTGGACGATGACACGGCGGGGGAGGGTGCAGGAGACGGAAGAGAAGATGAAGATGATGTCAAGGGAAAAGAAGGACCGGAAGGTCGGGGAGCTGAACCTACCAGAGACGACGCGGTAAGGGATGCAATGCCCTGAGGCTTCTGCAATTCTCTGCGTGTGTCAGTGAAACGGTACCATAGACCAGGTACCCTAAGAGGCTGCTTGGCTTGGCATAGCAAATGATTCTTGACCCCGCGCACGTGCGTCACGCTTCCTTCACTTGTCTCCTTTACTTCGAGGGGTAACACAGTAGGCTCCTCCCCCCCGCCAGCTGCATGCCCCCGGTGTTCTGTTTGAAACGTGGATGGCAAAACCTGATCCCCGCTTCTACATTCTCTGGTAGCCGCATGCAGACCTGATTTACCAGGTCATCAAGCAGCTCGGACGAGTTCATGGCCGTGCCGTCGACCACCAGCCAGGGCGTGAATGAGTGAGGGGGCGACAGTGCGTCTGTCTCGTTCCCTGCCGCGCGGTGCAGCGAATCGCCTTCTGGTCCGTCCGCGCACGCAAGCACTGCATCAAGGTCCATACCATGCGCTGGAAGACACTTCGCCGTGGCGTTGGCTGGCGCATCGTCGCTCTTCTCAATGCACTTGAACGCCGGAAACCACATTTTCCAGTCAGGATACTGCTTCATCATGCAGAGCTCGATCCTATTTCCTGCACACTCCTCCGGACCGTGCTGGCATGCAAGCTCTCCCGTAGTTTTGTTCACGCCTGCATTTCCGTACGGGATGGCGCGCAGGTTGACGTAATCTGTGAGCCCGTTCAAGAGGTTGACGAGGTCACCTGTCCCAAAGTATCTACACCCAGGGCACATGGACTCCATGTAGAAATCAATCTGCACCTTACGCCCCTCATATTTGGTCTCGTCTTTCAAGACTGCCTGGTTCGCGGACAGCTTGTTGTTAATCTCCGCCATGGCCGGCACTGTGCCAGACGAAGGATCCCAAGCCACCAGGTACCCCACGCAGAGGGCCAGCGCCGTCAAACCGACAGCCGTCACCACGCGACTGGTAATGAATCCCTCGGCAAGACCACCTCTCCTTCGTGTCACCACAACGGGTACAGGCTCCGGCTTGATCGCCCCGTATCTGCCAGGACAGACATGCTCAGTAGTGAGACTCGGCGAACCTGGGGGGCGAGCGATGACACCCCACAGACTCGCATTACGGCTGCTGCAAATGAGTGACAGTGTCCAAGGGATGCATTGCTTCGCATCCGCGCGCTTCCCTGGCTTTCCGACTTGGAAGGGTGACCTACTGTGCCATCATGTCTCCGGTTTTGGAATTCTATCAACTTGAGGGAAAATCAGAATCCAAAAGTCAACTACTCGTTTTACACAGTATCCATTTTGTGGATTTCACCCACTCTCTGACTCGCACCACCGAGTTGCGGTGTCCTCTGCGATCCCGAGTCCTCTTCTGCTGAGACCTTGAAGTTCCGAACGACTGACTCACGACCCTAAACTCGAACGTTCGTGTCGGGAAGTAAATAGCCAGGGATCTGCACGCGCATGGCGAATGCTGCCCTGGAGGGCGCAGTTCCGGATGGTCGGACAGGCCGCGGTCCTCGTCTGGAGGTCTCTCAACCCCTTGGACCAGCAAACATGCTTCCTGGGGCAACTTCCACTAGCGCCACGTCTCTTCCGGTGAATCATGCCGCTGGGAGTCGTGAAGTTAAGCTTGACGAGCTGAGCAAGTACTTCCACCTGCCTGAGAAGTCGGTCGCGAAAGAGCTCGGAATTTGCCTCACGTCCCTCAAAAAGCTCTGCCGCTCCTACGGCATCACGCGATGGCCATTCCGGTGGAATCCAGACCTGAATTGATGCTCTGGATCCAATATCGTTGATCCTTATTGCCTTGCATCAAGTCGGAAGTGCATGTATCCGTATCGCTTGGCGGTTTCTTGACCTTCTAGCACAAAGTAGTCCTTGACGCTGCCCACAGCCACAAGCGAACGAACGATTCGTGTTCCAGGCTTCGCGAAAGATGAGCCCCTCATAGCGTTTTGTCTTGAAGCACGTGAGCCCTGTTTCCCTGAGGTTGACATTTTCATCCGCGCTAATGTCACTTGGCGGCTCAGGAAGCTCAAGAGCCTCGAGCGAACCATGCGGAAGGTCCAGGTCGAAACAGAGCAGGCTGTGAACCGGGTATCGTCCTTTCCTATGATTCGTACAGGCTTTTGCTACCGATCAATTGATACCTTGAGCATTCCACGCGAACAGGTGGCGCTAGACAAATCTGCAGGTATCGGAGACGGCAGGGGCTATGGTGGGAGCGACGCCAAGCGCCGCCCTTACACCGTGGGGCACCGCACGGTATTTCTTTCAGATGAGGAGCTCAGCATGCTCAAGTTGACCATGGGAAAGGACGCCGCCCACTTGATACCGGCGCCCTTAGCAACGCTGGAACCCGCGCTGTTTGCCAATTCCTCGATGCATGCAGCGTCGAGTGCCCTCGCCAACGCAGCACG
>Ga0115567_10007591_pt1 | contig 10286 bp, 6 predicted proteins | sample COGITO_mtgs_1204_2_FD_88679 | JGI IMG/M metagenome (GOLD analysis project Ga0115567, IMG submission 88679) | Pelagic marine microbial communities from North Sea - COGITO_mtgs_120412 | ecosystem: Environmental > Aquatic > Marine > Epipelagic | place: Germany:Helgoland, sampling site Kabeltonne... | reverse complement strand
TCGTCGGGCGCGTCGAAATCGGCCGGGATGATCTGCTGCTCGGTCGGGATCTGCGTGACCACGTTTTCGAACTCCGAGAAGTAGATCTTGGCGACGTCGAACTCGCCCGCGTCAAAGCGGTTCAGCACTTCGGTCGCCACGCCCTGCGCATCGGCATAGCTGATGCGCTTGACGTCCGAGAAATCGACGTGATGCACGAAATACTTGCCGTAGTCGCGGCGCATCGCATCACGCCCCTTCTTGCCGACGGTCATGATCTGGACCGTCTTGCCCTCTCCGATCAGCCTCGTCGCTTCCTGCTTGGCCAGCTTGGCGATGTTGGCGTTGAAGCCACCGCAAAGCCCGCGTTCAGCGGTCAGCACGATCAGCAGGTGCGTGTCCTGCTTGCCCGTGCCGCTGAGCAGACGCGGCGCGCCTTCGGCCTTGCCGACAGACGCCGCGAGGCGCCCCATAACGGCGTTGAAACGCTCGGTATAGGGGCGCGCCTGTTCGGCAGCATCCTGCGCGCGGCGCAGTTTCGCCGCGGCAACCATTTGCATGGCCTTCGTGATCTTGCGGGTCGATTTGACCGACGAGATCCGGTTTTTAAGGTCCTTGAGGTTGGGCATATGCCTCTAGTCCTTTCCCTTAAGCGAAGTCAGCGGCGAACGCGTCCAGCGCTGCTTTGACCTTCTCCTCGGCTTCCCCTTTGATTTTCGGGTCGTCCTTGGTGATCATCTTCAGAACGTCCGAATGCGGGCCGCGCAGATGCTTGAGCAGGCCCGCCTCGAAGCGGCCTACGTCCTTGACGGCGATCTTGTCCAGATAGCCCTTGGTGCCCGCATAGATGACGCAGACGATCTCGGCGTTGGTCAGGGGCGAATATTGCGGCTGCTTCATCAGCTCGGTCAGGCGCGCGCCACGGTTCAGGAGCTGCTGGGTGGCAGCATCGAGGTCCGAGCCGAACTGCGCAAAAGCCGCCATTTCGCGGTACTGCGCCAGCTCCAGCTTGACCGGGCCCGCGACGGATTTCATCGCGTTGGTCTGAGCGGACGAGCCGACACGGCTGACGGACAGACCCGTGTTCACGGCGGGGCGGATGCCCTGATAGAACAGCTCGGTTTCCAGAAAGATCTGGCCGTCGGTGATCGAGATCACGTTGGTCGGGATAAATGCGGACACGTCGCCGCCTTGCGTTTCGATGATCGGCAGGGCCGTCAGCGAGCCGGAGCCGTTATCCTCGTTCAGCTTGCACGACCGCTCCAGCAGGCGGGAGTGCAGGTAGAACACGTCGCCGGGATAAGCCTCGCGGCCGGGCGGGCGGCGTAGCAGCAGCGACATCTGGCGGTAGGCCACGGCCTGCTTGCTGAGGTCATCGTAGACGATGAGGCCGTGACGGCCATTGTCGCGGAAATGCTCGGCCATCGCGGTCGCCGAATAGGGCGCGAGGAACTGCATCGGCGCAGGGTCGGATGCGGTTGCGGCCACGACGATGGAGTATTCCATCGCGCCGGTCTCTTCGAGTTTTTTCACCAGCTGGGCAACGGTCGAGCGCTTCTGGCCGATGGCGACATAGACGCAATACAGCTTCTTGCCCTCATCGTCGCCGGCGGCGTCGTTGATCGACTTCTGGTTCAGCATCGTGTCGAGGGCGATGGCCGTCTTGCCGGTCTGGCGGTCGCCAATGATCAGCTCGCGCTGGCCGCGACCGATGGGAATCATCGCGTCGACGGATTTGATGCCTGTCGCCATCGGCTCGTGAACCGATTTGCGCGGGATGATGCCCGGCGCCTTGACGTCGGCAATACCGCGCTCTTTGGTGTCGATGGGGCCCTTGCCGTCCAGCGGGTTGCCAAGGCCGTCAACGACCCGGCCCAGAAGCGCATCGCCGATCGGCACGTCCACGATGGACTTGGTGCGCTTGACGGTGTCGCCTTCCTTGATGTCGCGGTCCGAGCCGAAGATCACGATACCGACGTTGTCGGCCTCGAGGTTCAGCGCCATGCCCATGATACCGCCCGGAAATTCCACCAGCTCACCGGCCTGGACGTTGTCCAGACCATGCACGCGGGCAATACCGTCACCGACGGACAGAACGCGGCCAACCTCGGCCACTTCGGCTTCCTGGCCGAAATTCTTGATCTGGTCCTTCAGGATTGCAGAAATTTCTGCCGCTTGGATACCCATTTATCCGACCTCTTTCATTGAATTCTGGAGCGATGCAAGCTTGGAGCGGATCGACGTGTCGATCATCTTCGAGCCCACCTTGACGATAAGACCGCCGATGAGGCTTTCATCAACGGTCGCATTGATCTTGACGTCCTTGCCGATATTGGCCTTGAGCGTTTTCATCAGCTTGTCGGACTGCGTCTTGGTCAGCGCCTTGGCGCTGGTGACGTCCGCCTGCACTTCGCCCTTGTGATCCGCGATCATCGCGCGCAGCGCCGCGATCACGTGGGGCAGCGCAAACAGGCGACGCTTTTGCGCCATCAGGGCGATTCCGCGCGCAAGGGGCTGCGCCAGTTTGAGATGATCGGAAATGGCGATGATGGCCTTCTCCTGATCGGTCCGGCTGATGACGGGGCTGGAGATCATGTCGCGCAGATCGGAACTGGCATCCAGCGCGTCGGCCAGATCATCGACACTGCTTTCCAGCTCGGTCAGTTTCTTGCTGTCATTGGCGATCTCGAAGATCGCAGTCGCATAGCGTTCGGCGATACCCGAGGAGATCGAAGCTGGTTCGGACACGTCCACCCTTTCGACAATTGGGCCCCTGCGACAGACGCGGTTTGCGTCTGAGGGGCGTTGGCGAGCACTCAGCACTCTTATCATTGTAATCCGGCGTGGGTCTAGCAGAGCGTTGAACCGTTGCCAAGTTGCTAAGGTGGAGCTTTGCGGCAGCCAAAGCGCAGCAATTTCAATCAGCTAGGCCCTCAGCGGCGCGTTCGGTCAAATTTTTGACCCTCAAAGCGTCCATTTTGCCACGCCCGAGACGAGCCATAGACGAATCCGGAGCACGCGCAAAAGATGGGCAGATCGCCCGATCCCAAGCCTGCCCATCCTACGCTTGCCCGGCCACCGGCTTGGGATGGGGGGCGAGCGCCTCCAGCGGTTTGCGCACCGTCGCGCGCAGGCCGGGGCCGCGCGGTGCCGGCACGCGTTTGGTCGCCTCGACCATCAGGACCCCGCCTGCCGCGATCACCGACAGGTTGCCGCCCAGACGCTCCCACATGCCCGCCGTCTTGCGCCAGAACCGCCGCGTGCTGGGCGGCTGGTAGAGCGTGGTCATATGCCGCTCGGGCAAAAAACTGTGCGATTTGAGCAGCGTTTCCAGCTGGGTCTGGCTATAGGGCCGCCCCGAGCCGAAGGGCGTGCGGTCACTGCGCGACCACAGGCCCGCGCGGTTCGGCACCACGAAAAGCGCCGAGCCGCCCGGCCCGAGAACGCGCCAGCATTCGTTCAGAAGGTCCGCGGGCTGCTCGCTTGCCTCCAGCCCGTGCATCACCAGCAGCTTGTCGACATGGCCCGTTTCGATAGGCCACATCGTCTCTTCGCACAGCACCGAGATATTGGGCATGTTCTGCGGCCACGCGATCACGCCCTGAGGGCCGGGCATCAGCGCGATGGTGCGCCGTGCATCGGCCAGATAGGGCCGCAGAAACGGCACCGCAAAGCCGAAGCCGAGGACGGTCTGCCCCTTGGCTTCGGGCCACACATTTGCGATTTCGGCGCGCAGCGTCTTCTGCACCGCACGGCCCAGCGTGCTGCGGTAATAGAAAGTCCGTAACTCCTGCACGTCGAGATGCATTGCAGTGCCGCCCTTGATCCGTCACGCTGCAGACTAGCTCAAAATTGGGGCCGGGAACATACTTGAAAGCCGGACACGCCCGGCCACATCCCCTAGTCAGACGTCAAGGAGCGCCCGATGCCATTCGAGATTGCCACGATCCCCTGCCTCTCCGACAATTACGCCTTTCTGGCGCATGATCCCGCCACCGGCGCGACGATGTGCGTCGATGTGCCCGAGGTCGCGCCCATCGCGGCGGCGCTGGCGCGGCGGGGCTGGTCGCTCAGCCATGTGCTGCTGACCCACCACCATGCGGATCACGTGCAGGGACTGCCGGATCTGCTGGCCGACCACCCGGCGCAAGTGATCGGCGCGAGTGCGGACGCACACCGCCTGCCCCACCTCGACATCGAGGTGGCCGACGGAGGCGACATCACCGTCGGCGGCCAGTCCGGCAGGGTCATGGATGTGAGCGGGCATACGGTGGGCCACATCGCCGTGCATTTTCCCGCCAGCCGCGCTGTTTTCACGGCCGACAGTCTGATGGCGCTGGGATGCGGGCGCCTTTTCGAGGGCTCGCCCGAGCAAATGTGGACGTCTCTCAGCAAGCTGATGGCCCTGCCCCCCGAGACGCTGGTTTATTCCGGCCATGAATACACGGCCAATAACGCGAAATTCGCCCTCACCGTTGATCCGGAAAATTCCGACCTTATATCCCGTTCCAAGAAGATCGAAGCGGCCCGTGCCGAGGGCCGCGCGACAATTCCCTCAACGCTGGCCGAGGAATTGGCCACCAACCCGTTCCTGCGCGCCGCAGACCCGGATATACGGGCGCATCTGGGCCTGCAGGATGCGCCCGACGCAGCCGTCTTTGCCGAAATCCGCGCGCGCAAGGATGCCTTCTGAACAGACAGCATAAAAGACCACAGCACACGCCTGATTGCGGAAAAGTGACAGTGCTGCACAAAATAAACCTTGAAGCGCGGCGTTTATCGACCAAACTTTAACAGTATCAGGCCAAGGTTGCCGGCATACCGCCGCACCAGACAAGAAGGAGCACCTCACGTGCCTTCATTCTCGACCACACTGGAACAGGCAATTCACGCCGCATTGGCGCTGGCCAACGCACGGCAGCACGAATTTGCCACACTCGAACATCTGCTGCTCGCACTCGTGGACGAGCCGGACGCCAACCGCGTGCTCAAGGCATGCAGTGTCGACTCCGAGGAATTGCGCACCACACTCGTCGAGTTCATCGACGACGAGCTGTCAAACCTCGTCACCGACATCGAAGGCTCCGAAGCGGTCCCAACCGCCGCATTCCAGCGCGTGATTCAGCGCGCGGCGATCCATGTGCAGTCCTCGGGCCGCACCGAAGTGACCGGCGCCAACGTGCTGGTCGCCATTTTTGCCGAGCGCGAGAGCAACGCCGCCTTCTTCCTGCAGGAGCAGGATATGACACGCTACGACGCGGTGAATTTCATCGCGCATGGCGTTGCCAAGGACCCCGCCTTCGGCGAGGCGCGCCCCGTGCAGGGCGCCGATGAGGAAACAGGCAGCACCGGTCAGGATTCGAGCGCGGTCGAGCCGGGCGAGTCGGCGCTGGCCAAGTATTGCGTCGATCTGAACGAGAAATCGCGCACCGGCGATGTCGATCCCCTGATTGGCCGCGCGAGCGAGGTCGAACGCTGCATCCAGGTGCTCTGCCGCCGGCGCAAGAACAACCCGATTCTGGTGGGTGATCCCGGCGTCGGCAAGACGGCGATTGCCGAGGGGCTGGCCTACAAGATCGTCAAGGGCGAGACGCCCGAGATCCTGTCCAAGACGACGATCTATTCGCTCGACATGGGTGCGCTTCTGGCCGGAACCCGTTATCGCGGCGATTTCGAGGAGCGGCTGAAGGCCGTCGTGACCGAGCTGGAAAACCACCCCGATGCCGTCCTCTTTATCGACGAGATCCACACCGTGATCGGCGCCGGCGCCACCTCGGGCGGCGCGATGGACGCGTCCAACCTGCTGAAGCCCGCGCTTCAGGGCGGCAAACTGCGCTGCATGGGATCGACCACCTACAAGGAGTACCGCCAGCATTTCGAGAAGGACCGCGCCCTTGCGCGCCGGTTCCAGAAGATCGATGTGGCGGAACCTTCGGTCGATGACACGGTCAAGATCCTCAAGGGCCTCAAGCCCTATTTCGAAGAGCATCACAGCGTCAAATACACCAATGAGGCGATCAAGACCGCCGTCGATCTGGCCTCGCGCTATATCAACGACCGCAAACTGCCCGACAAGGCCATCGACGTCATCGACGAGGCGGGCGCGGCGCAGCATCTGGTGGCAGCCTCCAAGCGCCGCAAAAGCATCGGCGTGAAGGAGATCGAGGCCGTCGTCGCCAAGATCGCGCGCATCCCGCCCAAGAACGTGTCCAAGGACGATGCTGCGGTGCTGAAGGATCTGGAAGCATCGCTCAAGCGCGTAGTCTTTGGTCAGGACGCTGCCATCGAGGCCCTCTCGAGCGCGATCAAGCTGTCGCGTGCGGGCCTGCGCGAGCCAGAAAAGCCCATCGGCAATTACCTTTTTGCCGGGCCGACAGGTGTGGGCAAGACCGAGGTTGCCAAGCAACTGGCCGATACGCTTGGCGTCGAGCTGATCCGCTTCGACATGTCCGAATACATGGAAAAACATGCGGTCAGCCGCCTCATCGGGGCGCCTCCGGGGTATGTCGGGTTCGATCAGGGCGGCCTTCTGACCGACGGCATCGACCAGCATCCGCACTGCGTGCTTTTGCTGGACGAGATCGAAAAAGCGCATCCCGATGTGTTCAACATCCTATTGCAGGTGATGGACCACGGCACGCTGACGGATCACAATGGCCGCAAGGTGGATTTCCGCAACGTCGTTCTGATCATGACGTCGAACGCGGGCGCATCCGAGCTGGCCAAATCGGCCATCGGCTTTGGCCGCGAGCGGCGCACGGGCGAGGATACGGCGGCGATCGAGCGCACGTTCACGCCTGAATTCCGCAACCGTCTGGACGCGACAATCTCGTTCGGCGCTTTGCCGAAAGAGGTGATCATGCAGGTGGTCGAGAAGTTCGTGCTTCAACTTGAGGCGCAGCTGATGGACCGCAACGTCACGATCGAGCTGACCCCGCCTGCCGCCGCGTGGCTGGCCGACAAGGGCTATGACGACAAGATGGGTGCGCGCCCCTTGGGCCGCGTCATTCAGGAATACATCAAGAAGCCGTTGGCCGAGGAGCTGCTTTTCGGCAAGCTGGCCAAGGGCGGTGTCGTCCGGGTCGGCATCAAGGACGGCCAGATCGACCTGCAGATCAGTGGCCCCGATACCCCGCGTCTCAGCGGGGGCAAGCCGCCGCTCCTGACGGCCGAGTGAGGCACCGAAAATGGCTTGCGGCGCTCTGCCTGATGGCGGGCGCCGCAAGCGCAAAAGTTGCTCCGCGCCTCGCCCATCCGCGACGCCGAGCAGATCAATACAGTCGTATTGTGGATATTGGCGCGTTTTATTTCTCGGTAAATTTCAATTCGATCCGCCGATTACGGGAGCGCGCTTCGTCGCCATCCCCTGCCGCCACGGGTTGAAACTGGCCAAATCCGTTTGCGGCAAGGCGATCCGGCGGAAGGCCCAGAAAATCGATCATGTAGCGCACGACAGACAGGGCGCGGGCCTGGCTCAGCTCCCAATTGTCGGCAAATTCCGCAGAGGCGATGATGGGCACGTCATCGGTATGGCCGTCCACGCGGATGACCCAATCGATCCCGTCGGGAATGTCGTCCACGACATTTCGCAGGATTTCGGCCACCTTGGCGATCTCGTTCTTGCCGGAATCCGATAGCGTCGCCTTCCCTTGAGCGAAGAGCACTTCGGACGAGAACACAAAACGGTCGCCCTCGATGCGAACGCCGTCCTGATTGCCCAGAACGTCACGCAAGCGGCCGAAGAAGTCGGACCGGTACTTCTCCAGATCCTGTTTCTCGGCTTCCAGCAGGCGGTTCTTTTCCTCCTCGGCCTCGCGCCGGCGCTTTTCGGCGGCGGCGGCGCGGGCGAGTGCCGTGTTCAGGTCCTGGCCCAGCGATTGCAGCTGCACGTCACTGGCGGCCTCGCGCACCTCGGCGTCATCCAAAAGCGCCTGAAGCTGCCCCAGCTGGTCGCGCAGTGCGGCCACCTGTTGATTGAGAAGCTCCTGCTCCCGCTCGGCTTTTTCCGTGCGCGCTTCCTGCGTGCCGAGCGACGCGCGCGCCTGGCTCAAAAGGGCCGCACGTTCCTCGGCGGCGGTCATCTGGGCCTCGGCGTCGGTTTCGGCAGCCTGCCGGGCCGCCAGCGCGGCGGCAAGCTGCGCGCGCACTTCGGCCTGCGTCAGCTCGCTGCCAGCCTTCAGCGCGGCCAACTCTGCCTCGAGGGCGGCGATTCGGTCCGTGGCCGCGTCCAGATCGGTGGCGAGGGTTCCCGCCTCGGCGGTGCCTGCGTCGCGCTCGGCCAAGGCGGCGGCCAGCCGCGCTTCGAGGCCCGCAGTGCTGTCGCGGGCGGCGGCCAGAAGGGTCAGCGTTTCTTCGGCACGGCGCCGCTGCTCTTCAAGGGCGAGGGTCATCGTGGTCAGCTCGGCTTGCGAGCCGGCCAGCCGTTCACGCAGAGCTTCGGCGGCGGCGGCGGCAGCGAGCCGGGCTGTCTCGGCGTCGCTCAGCTCTGTGTCCGACGCGGTCGCCTTAGCGCGCAGGTCGGCGGCCAGCGCCTCCAGCGCGTCGCGCTGAGCGGCGGCAAGGCGCGCGGCCTCGGCCTCGGCGTTCACCTCGTCGCGCAGGCTGGCAAGCGCCAGTTGCAGCGCCTCCTGCTCTGACAGCAGCGTATCGCGCACCGCCGCGAGCGTGTCCACCTGGCCCAGCGCGGCATCGCGCTCGGCCAAAAGGCCTGCAACCTGCGCTTCGAAACTGGCGATGCGGGCATTCGCGGCCTCGCGCGCCTCCGCCTGCGACGCGATCAGCGCGGTTTGCTGCTCCTGCCGGTCGCGGGCGCCCTCCAGCGTGGTGGTCAGCGCACCGACGCGCTCCTCCAGCGTTGCGCTGCGATCCTGCTCAAGGCCCAGCGCACGGGACAATGCAGCGACTTCGACCGAGAGGGAATCCAGCTGCGATTCCTGGCCCGTTATCGTCTCGCGCAGCGCGAACTGGACGACCATGAAGATCGTCAGGACGAACATCAGGACCAGCAGAAGACCCGTCATCGCATCGACGAAACCGGGCCAGATCGACGACTGAAACCGTTGCCCGGTGCGGCGCGACAGGGCCATGGCTAGCCCTCCCGCTCCGGCGTGTCGCGCCCCGTGATGACGCCCGAGACGGCGCTATAGCTGCGGCGCGCGGTGCGCACCCCCGTCAGCGCAGTTTTCAGACCGGCCAGATCGTCGCGCAGCTCGCTCATCGCCTCCTGGCGTCCGGCGCTGATTTCCTCAAGGATGCGCAGCATCTGCACGTCGATCGAGCGCAGGCGCATCCGGCTTTCGGCGTCGAGGCCCGCCCCAAGGCCAGTCTCGGGCGCCTTGCCTTCGCGCGTCTCCAGCGTGCCGATCAACCGCTCCTGTCCGGCCGCGACCCGGCCGAGAGCCTCGGCAGTGCCGCGTCCGTCGGTCTGCTCGGCAAGGCGCGTGACGGCCGAGGCAAGGTCCGCAATCTGCTGGTCCGCGTGACTGCGCGCGGTGTCCGATTGCACCAGCATCTGTTGCAGCGCGTCCATCTGCTCGCCCATCTGGTCGATGATCCCGGTCAGCAGCGCCTGCTCGTTGCTGCCCTCATCAGCGCCGGCAAGGCCGACGCGCGTGATGGTCGACATCCACTCTTCCAGCTCGCGGTAAAAGCGGTTCTGACCATGGCCCGCAAAGAGCTCCAGCAGGCCGACGACAAGCGAGCCGGCAAGGCCCAGAAGCGACGACGCAAAGGCGACGCCCATGCCGCCCAGTTGGGACTGAAGCCCCGTCATCAGGCGGGTGAACACCTCGACCCCGCCTTCGCCCTCTTGCGGGGCGAGGCCGCGAATTGTCTCGACCAATGCGGGAACGGTGGTGGCGAGGCCATAGAATGTGCCCAAAAGCCCAAGGAAGATCAGGAGGTTGACGATATAGCGCGTGATCTCGCGCGCCTCGTCGATGCGCTGTGCGACCATATCCTGAATCGACCGGGCCGACGATTGCGAAATCTGCATCCGCTTGCCGCGTTGCCGCAGCAATGTGGCAAGCGGCCCCAGCAGAAGGGGCGGCTTGACCCCGTCGGCGCCCGGCACTTCGCGCGCGAAATTCTCGATCCAGCGGACCGAGCCGATCAGCTGAAACACCTGCCAGAAGCAGGCGACGACGCCGATCAGGAAAACGAAGAAAATGAAGCCGTTGAGGTATGGGTTCGCCTCGAATACAGGCAGGACGCGCGGCAGCGCCATGAAGGCGCCGAAGGCCGACAGGCCCAGCACGACGAACATGATGACGATCTGGCGCCACGGCTGTGAGAATTGCTGCTCGACC
>Ga0115567_10007590_pt1 | contig 10287 bp, 5 predicted proteins | sample COGITO_mtgs_1204_2_FD_88679 | JGI IMG/M metagenome (GOLD analysis project Ga0115567, IMG submission 88679) | Pelagic marine microbial communities from North Sea - COGITO_mtgs_120412 | ecosystem: Environmental > Aquatic > Marine > Epipelagic | place: Germany:Helgoland, sampling site Kabeltonne... | reverse complement strand
GCGAGCTCCCCACCGTGCGCGGGCGCATCGCGGTACAGCACGCGCAGCGCGACCGCCGGCGCGCGCGCGCGCGCGTCCTCGCCGTTCCCGCGCGCCGCCGCCGCCACGCGCGCGCCCGCGGGCCCAGCGAGCGGGAGGGCCACGTCGATCCCCTCGCGCTCGCCAACGAGGATTTTCGGGAAGAGCGGCGCGGCGCCGCGCAGCATCGCATCAACCACCGCCTCCTGGTTCGTCCGCACTCCCTCCTGCTGCACCGCCACCAGGGACGCGATGAAGCGCAGGTTCGCCGCGCGCGAGATCTCGTCCGCAGCGTCCACGGCCTGCCGGATGAACTGCTCCAGCACGCTGCCCCCCCCCGCGCGACCGCCCGCCCCGCCGTCACGCGTCCGCACGCCGAAAGGGCCAGGGGAGGGGGGGCAGTGCTCGCCTGGGGGGGAGGGCGCGGACGACTGCGACGTTGTCTGAGAGCATGGCCTGGAGGGTGCGGCTGACGTCCGGCTCGAGGCAGGGCACAAGTAGCTGCGCCTGCCATTCGGGCACGCGCGACGCGAGAAACTCCCCGTTGCACGCCTGCGCCGCGATCGCCGCGTGCAGCAGGCTGTGCGCCGCGCGGAACACCTCGAGCCGCATGTCGATGCCGCGCTGCGCCGCCGCGGCGGTCGCGGGCCCAGCCACGTCACGCGCCACGTCCCCTACGAGGTCGAGAAGCTCTGCCTCCCGCACCAGCTCCGCCCACACTGCGCCTTCGCCATCCGCCGCCGCGAACATCTCCTCCGCCCCGGCGAGCACCGCGCGCACGTGGCGGTGTGTCGCGAGGCCTCCGACGGGCGGCGCCGCGACGTGTGCGTCGAGCAGCGGGAGGTACGAGTGGAGAAGGCTACGGACGCTCTGCACCTTGTGCAGCAGCCGCATGTGCATCTCCGGAGCCGCCTCTAGGCGGAATGCGTCGCTGCGCAGCAACGAGGTGGACACCGCGAGCGCGGGCGCGGCGCCCTCCGCGCGCTGCAGCTGCACGTACCCGAGGAAGTCCGCGGCCTGCAGGTGGAAGCACGAGCCCCAGCGCACCTAGGACGAGACGTGTCCGCTTAGTACGGGGGGAAGGACGAGACGTGTCCAGTTAGTACAGGGGGAGGGGGGGGGGCAGCGCACCCCGCCGTCCGCCGCGAACACCGACTCGACCGTCTGCGCCGTCCCCGCGACGCGCGCGCCGCACACGCCGACGCCCGCGGGCGCGACCTGGAGAAACGCCGGGAAGACTGCGTGGCGCAGGCGCACGCCCGCGCCAAACTCGAGCGGCGCTCCAGCGGTCCACTCATCCAGCTCCACACACCAAAACGCGAGTGCGCCCGCGCGCTGCGCCGAGGCCGGCGGCTCCATCGCGAGCTCTAGCCCGCCGGCGCCCGCCGCGCCGCGCGGCGAGCCGGTCGCGCGCCGGAGGACGAGCTGCATCCCGCTCTCGTTGTGGACGAGCTGCGCGGCGTTTCCGCCGATGATGTGTGTGGCGGCCGGCGGCTCGCCCGGCGACGCCCGCACTCGCGCGACGTGCGCGTGCGAGGCGAAGCGCTCGAGCCGCCACGCGAACTGCACCCGCAGCGCCGACACGACGTACTCCACGCCCTCCTCGCCCTTGTCCTCGGGGTGGCCCCCGCCCCCGTCGGCGCTTCCGAAGTCCTTGGGCGGGCTGTCCGCGCGCAGGAAGACGGCTGCGTTCTTATCCAGCGCCAGCGCGATGCTGTCGCCGTAGCACAGCACCTCGCCGTGCGACTGTATCTTGAAGCGCGGCTCGATGGCGAAGCCAGACGCCTGGCTCGGGCGCTCCTGCAGGAGGACATCGAAAGTGTCGTCGAACGCGTCTCCCCCCACGGCCTCGCTCTCGTTGCTGCGCTGCAACGCAGTCAAAAACTTGCCGCTCTTGAGGTGTTGCAGCTGAATGCGCTCCCCGAAAGCCACACAGCGCCCGTAGCTCCTGCGAAGCAGCGGTCCGCAGCTCGCATCAGACGCAAGGCAGACTGCACAGGCAATCGCCCACTGCACGCCTGGAACCTGTCTTGGCACATGGCTGAGGCTAAAAAATCGGGCCACACACCGCTGTGCCTCTTGCTCTTGTGAAAGTCGCTCGCCCTCGGCGTTGGCGCGGAGCTTCTCGATTGCAGCGCGGCGGTCCGAAGCACCCATGAAGCTCTTCCGCATGTGTGCTCCCAGTTTTTCCTCCTCGCACGCCGTGGCGTATGCAGAGCGTGCGGCAAAGGTGTGGTGAATGCACACGACGAAGAGCGGGTCGATGAAAGGCTGCGAGCGCGCGCCCTCTCTGTATAGGTCGGTCACCTTGCAAGAGAGGTCGACGTGCCCGTCGGATACCAGCGCGCCTGGAAACTCCGCAGAACGCAGCACGACGACATCCCCCACACGCACGCTGCCAGTCTTTTCGTAGGGATCCCCGCCCTGGCTCTCGTCGTGAATGGTCTGTCGGCGGCACCGGATCCGGCTTTCAGCAATATGGCGCCGACAGTGGGTGTTCAAGGCAAGGACGGCACAGGCAGAATACGCGGGCGGGTGCTGGTCGGAAGGAAATGTGCCACAGACCGTGAGACGCGCAGAATTGCGCCGCGAGGAGCGCATGCTCGCGCTCCGGCTCAGGCTGTCAAACATCGACCGCCCCGTGTCCCCCATCCTAGCGGCAGCTCAGCGGCTCGATCAGGTGCGGAAACGACCCCGCAGTCTCCGCAAACGCGCTCCAGTCACCTTATGCGCCTAGATCGGGCGTTGAAGGTACGAGGAGCGCGCTGCAACAGCGGTGGCAGGGGGTCGAGCAGCTGCGCGGTGGTGCAGCCTGCGCCACCGCGGAGACTCTGCTGGATTTGGAGAAAGGACAGGCCCGCCTCGCTTCTGAGCTTCCGCTGCGGTAGACACTTTTTTTAGCTCAACAACGAACGCGGTGCGCTGTTTTGGCTGGGTCGAGACGCGCCGTTGTGTGCTCGTGTGCGCACTGCGGTTTTTGGGTCCGGTTTCCTGCCACGGACTGCCGTGATGGCTCCCAGTGCAGACGGGGTGACTGCGGGTTTGCTCATCCGGGACGCTGCAGCTTTGGTATCAAATGCAGCGTCCCGTTTCGCTGCAGGTTTGGGATCAAATGCACAGCGACATGGTGCGCTCGTGCGCACCCCAGCCCCTCTTTGCAGTGTCAAAAAGACGAGTGAGGTCTTGCCCAGAGCTTTTCGGCTCTGGGAGTAGGTGGCGGTGGCCTCGGAGACAGCCTCAAACGCAGCCTTTCCGGCTTGGCCAAGACGTTCGGAATCGACGAGTACTTTATTTACTGTCTCGAACGAGCGTTTGGGGACCGCACCCAGCAGCTGTGTGTGCGACTTGTCGACCTTGATGACGTTCCAGGTTTTTGGCAGCAACACAGTGTTGATGCTCTCTCGAGGTCGCCAATCAATGTGTTCGCATTTGGAGCCGCTAACCGTTATACCAGGGTGGCGGTGTCTAGTAGCGGCAACTTCCATTTCTCACTCGCCTCGAAAAGCAAAGACGCAGCAGACGCAATTCTGAACATGATTGCGGGCTATCTACAGTCTCTCATCAGTGCATTTAATCGTCGGGGTGAAGTGGTGGTCGTTCCGATTTCAGACGACCAGATCTTTCTGCAAACCACGGCGACCCTGCAAATGGGAGGGACGCCGGCAATGAACATGTCAAGGGCGGACTTGGCAGGAGGCCTGCTGGCAACACCCTGGTATGCCCGGCAGCTCACTGCCGCACATATAAGTGCACACAACAGTGATCCCTCAAGTTGTGAAATGGAATTGCGCTACAACTGAAGCCATAGTACGCGTCAAAAAGTCTTCGGGCAATTGATTCTGTGGCCAATGCCGTGACTAAGGAATGCGCGGCAGAGACAGCGTTGGACCAGCAACAAGAAGCCAAAGGACACGTCGTGTAAAGATAGAGGAGCAGGGTGCATGCTAGCGACCGTGCCCTCGGGGAGGGGGAGGGGGGAGTTACGGTAAGTTTCGAATATTACACGTAATTTCTATCCCGTTCCCGGAAACACACGGATCCCCCCCCCTGCTTCAGCGCCACTTCCCCACTGCAGCCTGGTCTCAGTCGGCGAGGCGGGCTCGTCCGGCGACACTGGACTCTCTGGCGACCCAAAGCTGTAATCCACACGGCCGCGCCTGCACCACGCCCCGTGTCACGTGTGGTGAGAGCACTCAAACCTTCTGAATCGCACCTCTTGGTAGCACGGGCCGTACCTGTTAGGCGACTGGGGCCCGCGGATCGGACCAGGGGACAGTGCGGTGGTCGGTGGCGGAGGCGCCGCGGCCAGAACCTGCTCCGCTGCACTGGTAAGCTCAAGGACAAGTCTCGTCCCTCCCCTCGTACTAATCGAACACGTCTCGTCCCTCACCCCCGTGCGGTCCACGGGGCCTCGCTTGCTGCTGCCGGTTGCTCTCTGCTGTGCTGGGCTCCGTACCTTGTTGAGGTGGGCGGTGAGCCGCGAAGTGAAGGTGGTCGTTCGCTGCTCAACACGCTGGGCCTTCTCCTGTAGAAGCTGCTCAGGCGTGCTCCTGGCGGCCATGGACAGAACGGATCAGGGCTTGATGAGTAACACGGCTGTGCACACGATCCTTGAAAGGGTTTACCCGCACCGGAAGGGATGGGGGCAAGGAGGGGCGGGGGCAGGGTGCAAGTTGCGGGTGCGCGCCTCTGTTGCTTGAGAACCATGGCAGTACGCTGCGGGAACCAGGACAGATCGACTTGGGGCTTGGCAGCCTTAAGCTCGAGCCCCGTGTCCACGTCGCGCAGCACCTCGTGCGTGAGTGGGTGCCGCACGAGCTCCAGGGTGCGGTCGAACACGTACGACTCGCCGCCGGAGTACTGGTCAAAGTCCTTTTCGCGGAGGTAGACCTGGAAAAAGAGGTACTTCCACATGTTGTGGTCGTGTTCGACGTGGTCGCTGAAGCCGCTGGATGAGTCGCCGAGCTGGTCAAACACGAAGCGATCGACCCCGCAGATGAAGCAGCGGTAAGACATGTCCTTGTCAGTCTCGTCTTTCATGGCACGCAGCTCCGCAAACGTGTCGATAATCACGCCGAATATGATGTTCATCAGAATGGTGGAGACGATGATGAAGAAGAGAAGTGTGTACATCATACGGTAAAAGATGCGCCCAGATTCAGGACCCTCTGAGACCCACTGAATGTCATCCATCGCCTCGCCGACATCTTCCTTGCGCAAGCCCATGTCGAGAACCACGAGCGTGCACTTCCAGATAGATGTGCAGCGCGCGCCGTTGTTGTTTGGGTCCAGCTTGCGTCCACCCATGACATCTGCCTCAGCAAATTGAAAGATCTCTGGGAAGAGCATGAATGCGACTACACCAAAGAAGTAGATGCAAACTATTGCCAGCCCAGCAGTCTGGAGCAACGTATTAGATCGGTACGTGACAGAGCGCATGACATTCTGCAGCACGATCGAATGGTTGAACACTTCAAACATGTGGAAGATGAGCAAAAGCTTTGCGCCCATTGCAGGAATCAGGAGAGCGAGTACATTCACGACTGTCATGCTCGTAATCACCCACAGAATCGGATCGGTGACCATGAGCGCGCTCGTGACGAGCATGCGGCGCGAAGGAACGTACGCAGCGAGTCCCCCAGGCCTAGGCTTGCCAGCGTGACGACTTGCGTATATGTGCCGATCTGCCATTCGGGGCGGCAGATACAGCAGCGAGGCGAACCAGCCCTCTGGCCTCGGGCTTTTGGATGTCTCCTTCATGATGACATTGATGCGCGGTATTCCACGCTCGACCATGTACCACCACTGCCGCGTAATTGCCAACAAACCTGCACCACCAATAGCTCGAGCGCTAAGAGCTTTGCTGGTCTGGGGCAGATGACAGAGATTGCAGCTCATGGGAGAAAACTCCGATCACATTTCTCACTGTGGGTGGTGTATCGCTCACATTGAATGCACCCGAGAAGCGTTGTGAGCTCGTCCCATCCAGGCTTCAGGCGGAAGTAAAGTAAAGATTCATAGTCGCCGCACATGAACGAATTGTTGCATTCATAACTGTGATTTTAGGCATCGCCATCACTCCTCTCAGCCGTGGCATGCGCAGGCTACACGCTGAAGTCGCACAATCGTATGCACAGCCAGCACAGTGCGCCAGGAGGGACAAGAGTGGAGAATATACAGAGGGAGGACAGGTGCCTGTAGAAGAGGAGATACAACGCGTTAATTGTCAGGGCGTTGTAGAAAAATAACTTTTCGCGCCACCCAAGCGTCGTACGGAAAAGATTAAGCACTTTGTTCTCTGTCAGTTTCTTCTGGTGCTTCATCTCCTCGTAGAGCCGTTCGAATGCCTCAGAGAAACCTGTGAGCTGGGTCTGGAGATTCGCCCGATTCACAGAGAGCTGAAGATTGTTTCGCGACTGGTCCGTGAGGTATCGGCAGACTTCTGGGATGATGAAGTAGGCCTTCTCTAGTCCGACGCCTTGGCGGGAAATTTCAATCACGCCAACCTTGCGACGCAGGTTGACGATGTCCCAGATGTGCTCAGCAGTGAGTTTTTGCCTCAGCGCGCCTGAAGGATCATACGACACCAGCGTAATGTAAGTCACGTAAAAGTACTCTGCGACCTCCTCAGCGAACTTTGCAGCAGCGACTTGCTTTTCTGTCATCATCTCTGGTTGCAAGGCTGTGGCACCAGCGCCAATCTTCCCTTTGGCATTCACCTGACAATCAGGGGAGATAAGGTGTGACAGGGGCAAAGCGCAAGCTTTAGTGCAGCAGAGATCACGGCAGCTGCGGGACCGCAATACTCTTTCCCTCGTTGCTGCTTTGGCAATGTGTGGCCCAGGGTTCAGGCAAACGACCTTGGCCTCATCACGCTCTTGACAGAGATGCGGCGCGTACTCCGCAGCGAGCCCGTTGATGTTGACGATGAGGCGGTCGGGGTCGATCATGCCAAGCATTCTCGACGGAATATACGGCTCGTTGACGCACTCAAGCAGCGAAAGGAGGACAATGATGCACGAACTTTTGAGTGTCGAGACTTTCGAGGGATAGCGGTCCACAAGCGCCTGCAAAGCAGGGTCGCGGTGCTGCAATACAGACGACCCTCGCTTCAGGCCGATCGAATCGCAAAAGTCATCCTCAATTGAGAGATTCAAAATTGTGTTGCACGCCATACACAGCGGCGAGTCGATGAGCACGCGCTGGTTGAGCCGGCAGGGCGACTGCACAAACTCGGCCACCGCAAGTAGTGCTGTGTTTACGGTGTCGATAACAAGAGGCGATATATAAGGCGTGGCTGCAACGATGGCGTTTGCAGTGGCCAAAACAATGTCGATCGAGTGAGATGCACCCGGCTGACAACGCAGAAAATCTTGCATGCCGAGGTTATGCCCCTCGCAAAGCAAGTGCAGAAAGCGCATCACAGTACGTGCGTGAGATACGCTGCGTTTTGGTAGCCCGCGTGCGATGCCGGCAAATGCCACGTGTGCAGCAGCGTCCGCGTGTCCTTGGTCAGCGCAAACACTTTCAGGCATTTTCTGTCCGCTTGCATCGGCGAGAATGTGCTCGCGATAGCGTGCCGCCTCGCGCTGAGCCTCTCCTTCGAAGAGACGGATGCGGGCGCGCACTTGAGTGAAGAAGGCATGCGCAGCTTTTGAGTTTTGGTCGGACAAGGATGAAAGAAAAGCGTTCTGAAGTTCCCGCATGACCTGACCATCGAGTGCTGTGATGGCAAGCTGCAACGCCGCGTTCACTGCGCGGTCACCCGACTCGGGTTCCGAGACCGTTTTGATCACCAGTCCTGGGACCCCACGCAGCATCCAGTCCGGCGGCGACGTGTCCGTCGCCGCATGGTGCCACTGTGCCGCCAGTACGCGCAGAATTGAGCAGCCAAGAATAGTCAGGCGCTCCCACTCACGGACGTCTTCCTGCGGCGTCCCGCACAGCAAGTCCACAAGCAGCAGCGCGCCATCCGCCTTGAAGACGTTGGATATCAGCGCGGTTCCAAGTGCGGAAAGCTGGATCTTGCCGTCGACCATGCGAGACCCATGAAAGTCGCGACAGAGATCGGCAACCTCAGAACGCACGTCCATTTGCAGTCCGTCCGTGTCCGGCTCCTGCGCCTCGTCATCGCTTTCCACATTGCTGTCAGAGAGAGAGTCCTCCGACGCAGTTTCCCCATGCAAGTGGCCCAGTGAGTTTCCGTCATCTTCCGCGTTGGCTACCTTCGGATCGATCAACTCGTGCAGTGCGTGAGCAATGGTGTGGAGGTTGCGTAAGAAGCCCCTGTGACTCTCAGGGACACTGACCAAATCTGCCGCAACCTCCTCCATTCCTGGACGGAGACCCCGTTTACGTCGAAAGGTCTGCCGCATACTCTCAACGATCCTTCCCTCAGATGGGACAGATTCCAACGATGGAAGGCGCACGGGGGCGATAGAGGCAACATTCATGGGGTCATCCTGTGCATCGGGGTCCTTGACAGGATCGTTGACACCCATCCTGCTTTTAAGATGTTTGATGCTTTCCCTTACCTTGGCTGCCGCCTGCACGTTCGAGAGAGGTGCATGATGGATGGCCGTGAGCCTAATACCAATCCGCCATAGTATATTCTCATGCCCAGAGAGAGGGATGTGCTCGTCGCGGAGCAAGCCGTCGATGATCGGCAGCCAGTGATTAGTCAAGAGCTGTGCGGCCTCTTGCCCCCGTTCCCACTGCTCCAAGTAGTCAAACCCTTCATAACCGTGAAAAAAATCAACCAAGCGGACCTGCTCCCCAAGGTCATGCCCTCCGATTTCCAGTTCATCGGCCAGGACCTCGAGCAGGCGCCAAAGTGTCGCTACGACGCCGGCAGCTCCGTGTCCTCGCAAGCCAACGTCCAAGTACAACACTTTGAAGAGCAGCAGGCACTCACGTGCTGCAGCTGGAACATGACGCTCATCCGTCTGGACGGTTGTCGTGCCGCGCTGAAAGCAAGAGGTGCCCGTGACGTCTCGGCAGAGCATCGCATGCGGCAGCAAGTACCGCACATAGCCAAGGCTCTGGGGGTCAAGCTGCTGTGCGCAGACGCGCAGCAGACGGAGAAGTCGCACGTTGTAGGCGAGCTCACGCGCGTTAGCCTCGCTCCGCATGCCCCAATGGTCGCCAGTTGACCCGACCTCCCGCGCCTCCCTCAATAGCTCTCGTCTTCGCACGATTCCCGTTTCTCCACGGAAAAGCAGGAGAGCCTTCTCCTCAAGCTCTCCCTGGGCTTGACTTTCGTCAAACCCAGCAGCGAGGCGGAAGGAAGCTGACTTGCCCTTTCCCGCCATGCCGTCAACCGTCAGTGGACCGTGGTAGGCAAGACAACGCAGCAAGTAGGGGACCGTGGATCGCTCAATGGAAGTTGCTGCGCCTTCAGCGTCCAGACCATGCTCCTCAGAAATGTATGACGCGACGCGGCAGATATCCTCAAGAAACTTCAGATAGTGTGGATCCCGCAGATCGTCCCTCCGTCCATGGTAATCCGTGATCTGCCGAGAACAGCGTCTGTTACAAGAGCATACCACTGACCAGCAAGAGGCACAGGTCGCAAGGTTAGCATTCAGAAGCATACAAAAGCTCGATGAAGTTGGTAATTTTGCCTGTTGCCCAGAAGCTGTTCGACCCAAGACAACACCATGCTGTTGCACTGTAGATATCTGAGGCGTCAGCGCCACAACAATTTTTTCAATAACTACAAGGTCGAGATTCATGACCAGCGGCACATTGTTGTGGAATATGGCCGACAGAGGACCAGCCACGTCAATTCTGTACGGAAGCAACGCAAGGAGCTCCGGGACGATGCCGACACACGCGTTCTGGTTGTTCTTAACGCCATCACCACAGAAAGACTCAATAAAATTCATGCAGGCGGGAATCAGATCTTGTGCAACCCAAAACTGAGTCGCCTCGTCAATTCTGAAGAGCCTGCCATCAAGATATGTCACACTAAAGAATGGCGCACCCACTCGAGAGGCGGCGCACCCACTCGAGTGGCTGCTCTTGCATGGGCCAATCGAACGGAGCGTACCTGGTGTCTCCGTCGCCTGTGCTGCTCTCAATCTTCGACTGAGCAAACACAAAACACTCTGGTTCGTCCGAGTGCGTGCGGAATAGCGCGCGGACGGCGTCCAGCACAAGCTCATGCGTCCGCCTCCGACGCATCGCCTCGCGAAGCACATATGTCCGATCATCCCAAGTCGCGTCGTCGCCGCGAGGGCTGGAGAGGTCCGAGGGGGGGGGCTCTTT
>Ga0115567_10007589_pt1 | contig 10287 bp, 10 predicted proteins | sample COGITO_mtgs_1204_2_FD_88679 | JGI IMG/M metagenome (GOLD analysis project Ga0115567, IMG submission 88679) | Pelagic marine microbial communities from North Sea - COGITO_mtgs_120412 | ecosystem: Environmental > Aquatic > Marine > Epipelagic | place: Germany:Helgoland, sampling site Kabeltonne... | reverse complement strand
TAATGCAGAACAAGTCCTCTACCCCATCATTGGTAATCCTCCCTTGTGCTACCGCTTGAGCGAGAATTTTACCTTTGCGTCGCTCGATTCGCTCTTGGACTGACTGCGCTCCCTCGGCCCGCAACTCATCAGCCACTTCGCTATCAGCTTCATCAAGAAAGGGGTTGCTGTCGGTAGTTGACGCTCGGTCTATCCGCACCGCCGTCGCAATCCCCACCCCAACTCCCAGTCCACCCAAGAATATCAGCCCCGCAAAAATAGTAATAATCATTCTTTGTAGTGTATCACTGCCAGACACTCATCAACAGCTATGAACTACTTACCATATATGTCATTCAGTAAATCAATATCTTTTTTACTATTTCTTAATAGTTCATTAGACAGACATGACACAGGTGTCATAACTATTAGGATTTAAATTCAGTTATACTAGCAAAATGAAGTCTTTATTTTCTAAGGTACCTCAGCTCCTGGGTGCACAAGCTCCCCAAAGATATATCAAGGGTATTTTCTGGGTGCTCATAGCTCGTGTTTTGAGTATGGGGGTGTCTTTGGTCACTGTTTTTTACATTGCGAGAACCTTAGGTCCACAAAATTTTGGTGAACTGAGTTATTCGGTCAGTGTAATTACTTTGTTAGCATTTTTTGGTGCCATAGCCAGCAGCACTGTTATCTGCAGAGACCTGGTGAGAAATCCAGAATTACAACACAAGATAATCGGCACATCTTGGATTCTAGCCCTACTAGGTAATCTGGTTACTATTTTTTTAGTATTTCTATTAGTGGCAATACTACCGCATGACAAAATAACTATCATGGTCATAGCGATTCTAAGCATCGCTCAACTATTTACACCTTTTCAGGTCACGAGAAATGTATTTTTTGCTACCGCTGAAACAAAAAAAATCTCACTTGGTCAACTTATTATTCACATAATAATAAGTCTGCTGAAGGTTATCGCCATGATTAGCGGCAAAGGTGTTTTGGTTTTGGCCAGCATTATGCTTTTAGAACAAATCTTTATTGCTACAGCGAGCCTAGCTCTTTATATAATTCATACGAAAACTAATCCTTTGAGTTGGCGATGGGATAGTACTTACGCAAAAAATATTACATTTGACTCCTTACCTTTTGTTCTTATAACACTATCATCAACTGTAGCAGCAAGAATTGACCAAGTTTTTATCAAATATTTCGTTAATACTACCACTGTTGGGTTGTATAACGTGGCGGTTCAATTTACTGAAATCTGGCAGGTTCTTCCTCAAACATTTATTGCTGTTCTTTTTCCAGCAATTGTGAATGCCCATATTTCAAAAACTTTTTATAAAAAGAGGGTTTTAATGATGGCTGTTTTGATAATTACTTACAGCACATCAATATCAATCCTCATTACCATTTTTGCCCCCTATATTGTACCTCTGATATATGGAGACGCTTTCATCTCTAGTGTACCCTTACTCCAAGTATATACATGGTCGCTATTAGGTATAGTCATCGGCTTCATGATAACCAATGTATTAGTGACTGAAAATCAGAGAAAAATACAAATTGTAGTTGGAGTAGTGCCAATGTTTCTAAATATAGCTCTTAACTTGTTATGGATTCCTTCATACGGAGCGTTAGGTGCGGCTTGGGCAACAGTGCTATCCTTTACCTGTGCACCACTAATACCTTTTTTCTTTAAAGATATCCGAGCCAAGTTTCTCACTAATGGTAATCAGAAAAAAATAGAGTAGTCATGAAAAAATTAACCATAGTTTTTCCAGTATACAACGACCAACCCTTGCTTGACCGAGCACTGGAAGCTCTTTCCAACCAAACCTGCAAGGATTTTTCTGTTATTTTAGTAAATGACAAATCTCCAACCAACTACGACAACTTGTTATCCAAATGGAGGAATCACCTAGATATCACTCTCATAGAGAATGAACATAATCTAGGAGCAATGAATAATATTTGGAAAAGTATTCAGTTAGAGGTGTCTACTCCTTATATAATGTCTCACCACTCTGACGATTTTTTGAAAATTAATTATGTTGAAAAAGTACTGGCTGTTTTAGACAAAAATGAAAAAATATCATTTGTTGTCACGGGTGCAGAATGGATAACCAAAGAAACTTCCTATCGACAAGCAGAGATAAAAAATAATACCGTTAGCACATTCGATGCTGCCGAATTTACAAAAAATATTTTAGAGTTTGCTCCATATATCTTTGGATCAGTAGTGTACCGTGAGGCAGATTTAGTAAATGATTGGAAATTTGATGTTTTTTATACTTACTGCGATAGATATTTTTTAGGGAAAATTTTACAAAAAAATCAAACCCGAGGAGCTTTTATATTTGGCGAAGGGATATTAGAGAGAGACCATAGCTTAGACAAAAATGATAATCGTGCCACCCATCTAAACGAAGACCACATGATCAATTTAATGATTTTCTATAGAAATTTATTATTGATTAAATATCCAAGAACTCAAGTAGATAAAATCATAACCAACAACACAATTTACTACCTAGGCAACCTCAACAAACGTAGTTCATTTTTAACTTTTTACAAAAAACAAAAAGAACATAATTTAATCAAACTAAGATCAATTCAACTAAAGGGACTGTTGGCCCTCACAGGTTTGATGGTATCGTATAAAAAGAAACTACGTTTGCATTCGTTTTTAAAAAGAATAAAAAATTAATATGAAAATAATAGCTTTACTTCCAGTGAAAAACGAAGCTTGGATACTGCCAACTTTTATCTCCTCTGTTGAGCCAATTGTAGATAAAATTATAGCCATTGACGATGGGTCGACTGATGACTCAAAGAAGATTTTGAAAAATGCAGGGGCATTAGTCATTGATAATCCTTTTTCAACTAGAAGAGGGTGGGCTGAGTACAAAATAAGACAAAAACTTTTAGATCTTGGGCGCGAACATGGAGGTACACATTTTATTTGCATTGATGCTGACGAAGCTCTTACAACACCTTTTCTTACTGAAGGCAAGAAACTTTTGTCAGCCATGAGTCCAGGAGACCGTTATTCCCTTACCTGGTTATCGCTATGGAAGAACAAATCAAAATATCGTGATGATGAAAGTGTATGGGGTAATCTGCATAAACACGTTATTTTTTGTGATGATGGTATCACTAATTTTATTAACCCAGAAAACGTTGATTACAATACTGATTCTGGACAACGTCCTCATCTGGTCGGACCCACACCGGTAGTGACAGGTAAAAAAGTTAAAAAAATTCCACTAGAATCTGGAGCGCTACTGCATTATCAATTCGTAAACTGGGATCGTTTTCAATGGAAGCAGGTTCACAAAAGATGCTTGGAGCTTATTCAGCGACCCAGTGACGCGCGACGTATAAATAATACATATCGTATTACGCTAGACAGCCCTGCAAAATGTTCAGATATACCGCCACAATGGGTGGAGCATATTCAACAACCACAAAATATAGTGACTGAACTATGGCAAAAAAATGAGGTGTGTAATTGGTTAGACGACTATGGTTACGAGTTTTTTGAACCACTGCAAATGTGGCACATCACTGAGCTAAATATTAATTTTATTAAAAATATGGGTCGTAGACCACAATCTAAAACATACCCAAATTGGCTCATTCAATTAAACGGACTTCGGCATCGTGTTAAACGTAATTTAGAAAAAAATTAGTTCCACTTTGATAAACAAGGGATTTTACTCTTATCACATCGATCTTTATAATTCTCTGCTATCTCTATAATCTCGTCCATTAATCCCTCCTCGAGTTTGGTCGGTCTCAAACCAAGTTTAAGTAGATGCTCATTGGACGCAAGTAAATCATTTTCAACAGCTTCATTACGCGGGTTAGCAATATGAGCTATTTCACACCCAGTTATCTTTTGGATCAAGTTGGCAAGATCAATAAGTCTGTGTGTTTCAGTTTGTTGATTAAATATCTGCACACGATCTTCTTTTTTAGGAGGATTAAGCAGAGCTAATTCAACGCATTGAACTGTGTCGCGAATATGAATAAAAGCGCGCGTCTGTCCCCCAGTACCATGAACAGTTAGAGGGTATCCAATTGCAGCTTGCATTAAAAAACGATTGAGTACGGTGCCGTAGTCTCCGTCATAATCAAAACGATTTATCAACCTTTCATCTTGCATAGTTTCGGGCGTATTAGTACCCCAAACTATACCCTGATGTAAATCAGTGACTCGAACTTTATCGTTTTTATTATAATAATAAAAGAACAAAGCATCTTGTGTTTTCGTCATATGATAAATACTCCCAGGATTAGCTGGATAAAGTATTTCCGTCTCCACTTCTTTTCCTGTTCCCGTATCTATTTTTACTTTTAAGTAACCTTCGGGTATTTGTACCCCTGCAGTACCATAACCATATACCCCCATAGTACCGAGATGTACTACGTGAATATCCAATTCACTCTCTACCACTGCAGCCAAAATATCGTGAGTAGCGTTTAGGTTACGATTAACTGTATATCGTTTATGTTGTGCGGACTTCATTGAATAAGGAGCTGCTCGTTGTTCAGCAAAATGAACCAGGGCATCTGGCTGCTCTTTTTGAAGTAGAGTAACCAGAGCATCAAATTCTTTCCCCACTGTTAGGTTATGAAAAGTTATTACATTCCCAGTAACCTCTTCCCAGGCTTTGAGTCGTTCATCAATATCTACAATTGGAGTCAAAGAACTGACCTCTAACTCTTCATCAATTTTTCTGCGTGATAAGTCATCAACAATTACCACGTCGTGCCCCTTCGCAGACAAATGAAGTGCAGTCGGCCAACCACATACACCAACACCCCACCAAAAATAATAACTTTCATAATTTATATAGTCTTAACATATTTCTTTCCTTATCAAACACAGTACACTATACACTGTTTTGAGACAGTGAATTATTCGTAACAAACGATTCATAATTGTCACTGAGTCACGAGTGTGTCAGTACAACAGGTGTGTTTAGAAAGAATGTGCTAGTCTATTTATACTTAAATAGGGATGTGTATACGACATTAAGTTGGAAACAAGACTGTACGTGAAGGTATCGACTTTAATTAAAATTAAAAAAATTATAAATGCTAAGAACAACAGACCGAACTTCATTAGAGATCGTGAGCGATCTTCCTGATGATTATCTAGTGCTTGATATTGGTGGGGGTGCAGGACCATACCAGCGGGCTGATTACATTGTCGATGTAATTAATTATGATGAAATAGCGTGGGGTAATTTACGAGGAGAAGGCAAACCTAGAGTCACACCAGAAACTTTTGTTCAGCTGGATATATGCTCTCGTGAGTCTTGGCCTTTTAAAGACAAACAATTTGATTATGTCGTTTGTTCTCATGTGTTAGAAGATATCAGAGATCCATTATGGGTATGCTCAGAATTGATGCGAGTCAGCAAAGCTGGTTATATCGAGGTTCCGTCAAAATTATATGAAATGACATTTAATCTTGAGGCAAAAAATCTAGCTGGAGCGTGTCATCACAGATGGTTAATTGATATTCACCAGAACAAACTGAGATTTACGTTTAAGCACTTTTATATACACTTTAAATTTATTAACAAAAATAGAAAGCGTTTAAAACAAAAAGATGACGGCATGCTATTGAGAATAGAGTGGGAAGATAATTTTTCATTTTACGAAAACTGGTTACTTTCTGGAAAAGAGATATTCGAATATTATTTAGGGAGAACAATAACTGAAAAGGAAATGTGGGGGCTTTATCGAAAAGTCTCTCCATTTGGACCTGTTGGTGCTTGGGCAAGATATCTCAAGAACACTTTTCCGTTTTTTGAAAAAATATGGAAGAAGTTTAGTAACACAAAATGAGAAATTTATTAAAGAAAACTTTTTTAATTCTTCCTGTTTCTTTCCGTAGATTGATAGTTCTTATTCGAGACTACTATTGGCAAACAAAAATGCAAAGTTGGGAAAAGGAACATTATCCAAGTGTTTTAAATACAGTTTATCGGAAAAAAGAATCTACTAGAAAAAATATTTTAGTATATTCAGTTAATGGATTAGGTCACGGTGGTACTGAGAAAAATCTTCAGTTGATAGCCAATGCTCTTTCTGATAATTGCCAGGTTTTCTATATGTACGGAAAAAAGGAAAGAAATGATTACTCTACAAAAAAACTAAATGAAAATATAACAACTATTTTTTTTAGCTACCAAGATAATGAAATTCAAGTTCCCCATAAATTATCTGGAATGAGTCCTCATGTAAAAAAGATCATAACGGATAATAATATTGACCTTCTCATCACAGCCAGTCCAGGTTATGCACACTACCCCTGGAACACGATACAAAACATACCAATTGTTCTATTGAATATTTTTGGTGCACCAACTTTACAAAAGAATATAGTGAAAGTTGTCTATAACTCAGAAACTACTAGACGACATGCTGAACAGTGGATTGGTCCAGATGACAGAGCGGAGGTGAAGTATGCTCCTCTGTTTAAAAAACCAGCTGAAAACCACATGGAACTTGGTACACAGTTGCGCAAAAGATTTAATATCCCAGCTGATGATTTTGTATTTGGGAGAATTGGAAGAAATGACGATGGTATTTTTGATCCAATCGGGATTCGAGCCTGGCAAAAGATTGTTGAATACTATCCCAAGGCCCATTATTTGATAATGTCTCCCCCACCAACTCTTGTAAAAATAGTTAAGGAAGAAAATATTCCTCGAGTACATTTTATAGACCCTAGTAGTGAAGAAGATGATGTGTGGGCCTTCCACAGTGCAATAGACTGTATGGCTCATTTTAGGTTTGACGGTGAAACCAGCGGCGTAGCCATCGCTGAGTCTCTTACTCTTGGTAATCCTGTCATAACCCACCATTCTCACGTGTGGAATGCTCATACTGAATATCTTACCGATGATTTTTCCAGAGTTGTCAACAAAGATGATGTAGATGCATATGCAAAAGCAATGGAAGAATTTATTGAAATTAAAAAAAGAACAGGATCGAGTTGGTCTAGTATGGAAAAAATGGCTATCTCAATCGGAAGAAAATATTTTTCATCCGAAGAATACAGCATTTTTATCAAAAATTTGATTGATAAAATTTGATGTTATACTAATTTTTAAATATGAAACAAGCGCTCATCTATAAATTATTGTCAATATTATCAACTTTAACTGGTAAGTTTTTTCTCTATATTACTCCGTCAGAAAATAATCAACTCGGCATGACAGCAGTTCAAGACAAACAAGGAGTTTGGTATGTTGGGAATGTTTACGATAAAAACGACATTACGTACGGCATTGCACAAAATGGTCATACTGAAGCTAATGAAACTGATTTACTGAACGTAATACTGCCTTTAATTACACCAGACTCAGGGGATTTATCATTTTATGATGTTGGTGCAAATATTGGCTACTATGGCTTGCTGGCAGCTAAGGCCTATGGTGCAACTGTTGAATCTTTTGAGCCGTTATCTGAGTATTCAGACTGTATCAAAAAATCTAGTAATATAAATGGCATAAGTGATCATTTTAGAATACACAAATTAGCGCTGAGTGATAAAAAAGATGTCGTTGAGTTTACCAAAGCTGGAAGTGGATCTTCTCTTGAGAAAGACTTTAATGAATTGCCTGATCTGGAAAAAATTAGTGTCCCTACAGACACACTAGATAATATTTACAAAGAAAAAAATTTAGCTAAACCAGATTTTATAAAAATTGACGTAGAAGGACATGAATTTAGCACTCTTAAGGGTGGGGAGAAAACCATCAACGAATCAAAACCAGTTATTTTTCTTGAACTCTGCTCCACCCTCAAAGATATCGGTCGTTCGTATGTAAACCCATATTACAAAGATACAATTACTTTTTTTATTAAAAATAATTACGAAATCTATTGCATAAGAGAAAAAAAACAGCTTGAGAAATGGTCAGGAAAGAAAACTATCAACAAAGCCGGGATGTTTCTTTGTTTAGAAAAAAATAAACACAATTCTATAAAAGAACGACTCTTCTCAACTTATAAAATAATTGACTAGTATTTATGATTAAGAGTTACCTACAAAAAATTTCTGCTTTTGTACAAAAATCAGAATCAAGTTACATCAGACATAACAATGAGCTCGAATCATCTACTGCGTTAGAAAAAGAGCGCAAAATTGCCTATACGAGACTGAGAGAAGACGGTATTAACGACTCAGAAATTAAAATCGATGAATTGCTTTATTTGCACGGAGAGATAAAAATTGCGATTGATATAGGAAGCGGAGCGGGTTGGGGTTCAGCAGCATTATCAAAAAAAATATCTACTGTTTTTGCATTGGAACCATCTGAAGCAGGTATTAATATTGCTAAAGAAATATTTCCAATGAATGAATTCGGAAATATTGAATGGAAACAGGGGTTCGCTGAAGATTTACTCCCGACACTGAAACTAGAATCTCCCGCTTTATTTTTTACTGGTTGTGTACTTAGTCACTTACGCGATATCGAAGTAAAGAAAATTTGTAAAGCCGTAAATAATGTAGCACCTGAGAATTCCATCTTAGCTTTTTCAGAATGTTGGGGAGAAAAATCTTGGCACCAGCTAATGTGGCATGTTCGCACAAAAGAATGGTGGCAAGCACAGCTGCCTGGATGGGAATTAACTTTTCACGGACCTGAAATAATTGATAAAGACGACTATAAAGGCAACTACCATAAAGGATTCTGGGGTGTAAAGAAGCGCTAGATTTGCTATGAAATTTTCAATTATTACACCGACTTTCAAAAGACCAGAAATTTTAGGTCGAACGATTGAGTCTGTCATCTCTCAGTCTCATTCTGATTGGGAGATGCTTGTAATAAATGATAATCCTGGTGACAGTTCGTCCGAGGTTATAAAGAATTTTAATGACTATCGAATAAAATTTTTTGAGAACAAGACTAACAGTGGAGTCAACTTCAGTCGTAATTACGGTTTGGAAAACGTAGTTAATGATTCAGAGTATGTTATTTTCCTGGATGATGATGACTACCTAGCACCTGAAGCACTCTATGACATGGCTATAGAACTAACAAAACAACGACGCATATGGTTGATGACGGCTGTCGGCAACACAACGAACAGCAGCCTAACCATTTCCTTCAAAGGGACTGGTACTTATTCATACGCTTGGGACTACCTCATAACAAAGAAAATAAAGGGTGACGCCACCCACTGTATTAATTCTGATTTAATTAATGGCAAGCAAGCTAAATTACGCTTTCCTACCAAGATTAAACAAGCTGAAGAATGGCTATTCTACTTTGAACTTTCTAAGTATTCAAAAATTTACTATGTTCAAATAGTAACCAAACTGATTAATGACTATAGCAAAACTGGACTTAACTTAAGGAAAAGAGCTACTAAGGAGCAGCTCCGCACCTTATCAAAAATATTTGCCGAAGCTAGATCTAGAGACCTGCTTTTGAGTTTTCATTTTTGGATTTATTTTACTATGAGATTTGTACGTTCTCTGATTAAATAAAACTCTTAATTTTTGTATAGTAAAGTTTTTTTTAAAATTTTTATCACTCCTAATCTTCGAGCTAATTTACGAACCTTTCTGTATCGTACCCAGGATTCAGCCCAATGGTTGTTGGTGTAAGCAACAGATAATTTCTCTGGGGTGCAGGCTTCTCCGTCATCACAAGGATTGAAGTAGCGGTAGTCGTAGACTTTTATATCGTCAAATTCATTTTCATTCAGTACTTGAGTGATAGTTAGTGGCGAGGTGCGCTCTGTACTGTACGTCGTGTCGGTATCATAGACATCTAGTACGGCCTTGATGCTCCGATGGTGTGGCACGCAACCAATCACTCCTGCGGCAGTAATACTGTCTTTGGTTTGACCAAAAAATGCTTGATGGTGAAGCAAGTCATCAAAAGACTTCAAGACCTCGGTATCGGTGTCGAGATAAATTCCTCCTTCACGCTCTAACGCCCAGAAGCGGATGTAGTCGGACACAAAGGCCCATTTTTTCTGGGCGTACATTTCTTGTACATATGGATGGCTCATCGGACTATTGGTTTCGTTCCAGAGCTTGAATTCATAGTCTGGCAGGTATTTTTTCCAACTCTCAATACACTGCTGAGCGAGTAGAGTTAATGGGTGCGGACCGACCCATACGTAGTGAATAACTTTTGGTATCTTTGTATTCATGCAAGCTTATACTAACAGTCTTTATATACCATACACAGACACAGTACTTTCTACCATCGCTGTAAGGTCTCGGGTTGGTTTCCAGTCGAGCTCAGCTTCGGCCTT
>Ga0115567_10007588_pt1 | contig 10287 bp, 9 predicted proteins | sample COGITO_mtgs_1204_2_FD_88679 | JGI IMG/M metagenome (GOLD analysis project Ga0115567, IMG submission 88679) | Pelagic marine microbial communities from North Sea - COGITO_mtgs_120412 | ecosystem: Environmental > Aquatic > Marine > Epipelagic | place: Germany:Helgoland, sampling site Kabeltonne... | reverse complement strand
TCATTGGCGATATCATCATTCTCAATTGCAGCAGCTGATTTATCAATGAATGCTTGAGCTTCCTCAGCCTCACAACCAAGTAGCTTTTGAATTAAAGCTGACTCACTTGCACTTAGATCAACAATAGACATAACACCTGATTGAACTAGTACTTGTGCTGAAGCTTCGCTTAAACCTTCAATTTGAAATAGATTCTCAACTGATTGTTTAACTTGCTCTTGAAGTTTAGATTTAGAGATAATATTTACTTTCCAACCGCTTAGCATTGCTGCAAGTCTTACGTTTTGTCCTCTTCTACCGATTGCTAAAGATAATTGATCTTCTTCAACGATAACGTCGATTAATCTGTCGTCATGATTTAAACTGATAGACGTGATATCCGCAGGAGCGAGAGCATTTCTAACAAAAACGTCTACTTCTGGGTGCCACTTAACGATATCAATTTTTTCACCTTGAAGCTCGTTTACAATGTTTTGAACTCTTGACCCTTTCATACCAACACATGCTCCAACCGGATCAATGTCTCTGTCATTTGTATAAACTGCGATCTTCGCTCTATGTCCTGGTTCTCTAGCTGCAGCTTTGATTTCAATTGTTCCGTCTTGAATTTCTGGAACTTCAATTTCAAATAGCTTAACTAGGAACATTGGAGAGGTTCTTGAAAGTCTAATCTCTGGACCTCTATTAGTCATAACAACTTCAGATAAATAGGCCTGAACTCTGTCTCCAGTATTAAACTGCTCACCGTAAATAATTTCTCTTCTAGCAAGAACTGCATCTGCTTTACCAAGATCAACGATTACGTTACCTCGCTCGTATCTTCTTACGATACCAGTGATAAGCTCATCTTCTCTATGCTTAAATTCAGCGAATAAGATTTCTCTTTCTGCGTCTCTTACTTTTTGAAAAATAATTTGCTTAGCTGTTTGAATATCAACTCTTGAAAACTTTGGATCTTCAATTCTAATACCTAACTGGTCACCAACTTCACAGTCTTCGTCTAATTCCTTAGCCGCTGAATGATCAATATCAGTGATTGAATCTTTTACAGAATCAACAACAGTTTTATATTGGAAGATCTCAATTTCAGACTCTTCTTCATTATATTTTGCTTCAAATTCTCCCTGGATCCCAAACTTCTTTCTTGCTGTTACCAAGAAAGCCTGCTCGATAGCTCCAATAACAATTTCTTTTTTAATCCCTCTGTCTTTACCTAAGAGTTCAATCATTTTTGAAATTTCTGAAAAGTTCACTTTAAAATCTCCTAAATTTAAAGCTCTGGTTCAAGATTTGCTTTTTTGATGTTCTCAAAGCTTACTTCAACCTGGCTATCCTCAATATTTAATACTATATCTTTATCTTTAATCTCTTTTACTATTCCAAGAATCTTATTTGATTTCAAAACCTTCTTTGGAAGATCTAAATCCTCATCGAGTTTTTTCTTTAAGGTTACACTTATGCGCTCACCTTCAGACATCTCGAAATGCTCTCTTGTCTTTAAGTTTCTATAAACTCCAGGAGATGAAACCTCTAGTCTTATATTTTCAGGTATCCAATCAAGCTCTTCAAAAGGTTCACTAAAAGCTCTATCAACCTTTATGCAATCTTCAATGACAGCAGACTTTGTCTGCGGATCAATAATAAAAACTACCAAAGTAGAATTTGATGTATTGTATTCCATTTCATATAAACTTAGCCCGGTAGAAGGTAGAACTTCTTGAACTAAATCGTAAAATTTGGCCTCTAAGCCGGATCTTGTTTTTTCTAATTCCATATTTTTTTATAAAAAAAGGGGTGAATATAATATCCACCCCAATAATTGTTCTAATTAACGTAGGTGTCTTTATTATCAAGTATTTAATAATTTGGCAAGCTTAGAATCGATACAATGCATAGCGAAAGCATCCGCCCCATCCGAATAGAATGCTTTAATTTGGTTGAGTTTTTTAAAGCCATTTTTCTCATAGAAGCTAAGAGCTGGAATATTATCCACCTCAACTTCAAGAAAAACACTCTCAAAGTTGCAGGCCTGCTTTAAAGTCCTTTTAAAGATCTCTAGTCCATAGCCTTTTAGTCTATGAGATTTACTGATACAGATTTGATAGAGGTGAACTTCTTTTGAGAATTTATTGTAGTTGCACAGGCAATAACCTATGACTTCTAGTTCATGAACAAGAATTGTATAAATGGATGAAGTATCCGAAAAGTAATCGCTTAGGGCCTCTTTATCCCAACAATACTTAAATTCACTCTGACCAAATGCAAAAAGAGAGTCTAAATCCTCTAGACTCTCCGAGTAGATGGGCCCCATTAGACAGGTGTGTTGATCTCTATATTTCCAATTATCTTTCTGGAAGAGACTTCTTCTTCCTTGTGAAAACGTGCGTTTACTCTTGGATTAAAAGTGTATCCATCTTTACCTCTAAGAATATATTTTCTATTGGCACCTTTTGGCTCAATCAGTTTTCTTAGTCGGCTGATACTTGTGTATATAAGCTTGTCGTGGATTAAAGGGTTATACTCTTCTTTCCAGATCATTTGACTTAGATCGTCCTTATTAAAAGATTTCCCTGGAGTCTTTGCTAGTAAAAATAATATCTCTAATAGAACAAAACGATGTTTAAAGTCGATTGTACCAATTGATTTTTCGTGAATAACTCTGTTATGGCGATCTAAATAAAGATCTACTGAAGAGTCGTTAACATCTGCGACTTGATTATCGTACATAGACTTTAGCTTTTTAAAGTCTGGGCTAATTGAGTTCTTCCCTAAGTTAAAGAAACTTAATGCTTGGTTGAATTCCCCCATTTTTTTGTAAGTAACACCCTTACCTAAAAGGATACTTCCAAAAAGGTTCCAACAGTTTTTCTTGCCTAAAATCTTAAGACCTTCATCATAATGGTTAATGGCCGAAGAGTACTCAGCGATGTCTTTATAGATATGTCCATAAAGAACGTGCATACTACCTTTTAAATATTCTTTATTAACAATAGTAAGTAGTTCTTTTAATTGATCTAAAAGTCCTAGGGCTTCGTTATATTTTTCTTTGTGATAAGTTGCATTTGCGATTGAATAAATGGCCTTAGCAATAAGTTCTGGCTCATTCTCTATCTGTGCTTTTTTGTAAGAGAGTTGAAAGTTCTCAAGAGCTTGATCAAAGTCACCTTTATAAGTGTAGATCATCCCAACATTATAAAAGAACTCTGCTCCAAGAGTTGGAAGATCCTTACTGAACCTTTCAACAAGTACTTGGGCCGTCTCTATATATTCTTGGGCCTTATCTTCCTCGAGCTGTTGAGTATGGATTCGAATAAGAAACCCATAAATTTTAAGCATTGCAAATGCATCTTTAGGATAGTTAGTTTTTTCAAGTGCTTTTATAAAATGCTCTTTAGCCGTTTGAAGATCTGCTTTGTCGTAAAAAACTTTTGCAAGTCTATAAAAGCCTTGTCCAAGCGAGTGCTCTTGATCTGAATTTAAAGAGCTGAAGTTAAAACTTTTATCTATGCCATCAACAAGTGATGTTGCGGCCATAAAGTTTTCTTGATTTTGATTTTGAATATCAGTATTTTCCATATTCCCCTCATTTAAAATAAGCATAAATAATATCTACTTATTCTTACATTGGAGTCAACTTACATCAGCTAATTCGCAATGTAAAATCCATAAAAAACAGTAACTTAACTCAAAACAAGTCATATTTCTTACATGTAAGAACAAAAAAGGTCAGTTTTATTAAGGATTCTAAATACTTATAAGGCCATTTTTTTATAAAACTATTGATCAATTTCACGAAAATGCCCTCTAAGTAATTGATAAAGCAATATCACTCTGTTAAATTTACAAGTCAAAGCATAGACAATTTTAAGGAAATTATTTTTATGGCCAAGTATGATTTAGACACTCTTAGGCACTCGACAGCTCATCTTATGGCCCAAGCGGTTATGGAACTCTACCCTGAGCAAAAACCAAAACTAGGAATCGGCCCAACCATTGAGCATGGCTTTTATTACGATATCGATATGGAAAAAAGAATCAGCGATGATGATTTAGCTGATATCGAAAATAAAATGAATGAAATTATAAAAAGAGCTGATGAGGTCACTAGGCATGAAGTTTCTAGAGAAGAGGCCATAGATATTTTTACTAAAAGAGATCAAGCCTACAAAGTAGAGCTTATAAACGATCTTCCAGATGATGTGACTATCTCTTATTATACTCAAGGCGATAGCTTCATCGATCTTTGCAAGGGACCACATGTTGAGACGACAAGACAGATCCCTTCATTCTTTAAACTTTTACATACTGCCGGAGCTTATTGGAGAGGGGATGAAAAAAGACCTATGCTCCAAAGAATTTATGCAGCTTCCTTTAACGATAAGAAGCAACTTAAAGCTCATTTAAACTTTCTAGAAGAAGCTAAGAAAAGAGATCATAGAAAACTAGGAAAAGAGCTAGAGCTTTTTCACTTCGATCCTCACTCCCCTGGTGCCCCATTTTTCGAACCAAAGGGATCTATCGTCTATAACGAGCTTGTGAGCTTTATGAGAAGAATTTATAATATCTTTGATTATAAAGAAGTTATAACTCCGCAAATTCTAGATGTTTCACTTTGGAAAACTTCAGGTCATTATGAGCACTATAAAGATGATATGTTTTTCTCTAAAGACGAGCATAGAGAATACGCTCTTAAGCCTATGAACTGTCCGTGTCATATGCTTATGTTCTCGCACAAACAATACAGCTACAGAGACCTTCCACTAAGATACGCTGACTTTGGAAGATTGCATAGAAACGAAAGAAGTGGCGCTTTAGCGGGACTTACGAGAGTAAGAACTTTTTGCCAAGACGATGCTCATGTCTTCTTAGCTCAAGATGATATTCAAGAAGAAATCTCAAAACTCTTAGAGATGTTTGATGTTTGTTATGACCACTTTGGTTTTGAAAATATTAAAATTGGACTCTCCACTAGACCAGATAAAAAAGCTGGTGATGATAAGACTTGGGATCTAGCAGAAGAGGCCCTTAAAGCGGCACTAGATAACTCAAAACATGATTACCACATCAATGAAGGCGATGGAGCTTTTTATGGGCCAAAAATTGATGTTCAGATCTCTGATGCCATTGGAAGATACTTTCAATTAGGAACAGTTCAACTAGACTTTCAATTGCCTGAAAGATTCGACTTAAGTTTTACTAATGCCCAAAATGAAGCTGAAAGACCAGTCGTTATTCACAGAGCGCTTCTTGGTTCTCTAGAGAGATTCTTTGGAGTTTATCTAGAGCACGTTGCCGGAGTCTTCCCATTTTGGCTAGCTCCAGAACAAGCTGTTATTGTTCCCGTTAATAATGATATTCACTTAGAGCATTGTAATAATATCTGTAAGGACCTTAAGAAGAAAGGTTTTAGAGTTAGGGTCGATGATAGAAAAGAGACGATGGGCCTTAAGACAAGACAGATTCAAAAAGCAAAAGTTCCCTATATGATTGTCATCGGTGACAAAGAGCAAGAGTCTGGTTCATGTGCTTTAAGAGCTTATGGAACAAAATATACAAAAGTCTTAACAATGGATGAAACGATTTCACTCTTTAATGAGCTTGACGCTGAGAAAGTTCCTAAAGAGATTAGAGAGTATTAAGTGAAAAATATTGCTTTAGTATATGGCGGTGGTGGTAGTGAGCATGAGATATCTAAAATCTCAGCTCAATTCCTATCAGAGCAAATTGATTCTAAAGATTTTAATTTAAAAGTTTTTGAACTAGATAAAAACTTCTTATTCACTTCAGAGGATAAGACTTATGAGCTATCGGCCAATAAGTCCTTTGTTACTGATGATGAAAGATTTACTGTCGATTATGTTATACCTTGCATCCATGGCTATCCCGGTGAAAGTGGTGACTTTCAATCACTTTTAAATGCATATTCAATTCCTTATTTAGGTTGCGGCTCAGAAGCGAGTACGATTTGTTTTAACAAGGCGATTACAAAGCTTATGCTAGAGCACCACGGCGTTCAAACGACTCCGTTTATTAGTGCAGATGCTCATGATTTCTCCATGGCCCACGAGTTCTTTAAAAAACATAAAACTGTTTTTGTAAAAGCGACAAACCAAGGAAGTAGTATTGGTTGTTATAAGGTTGAAAATACTAAAGATTTAGAAAATAAAATAACAGAAGCTTTTAAATTTTCTAATAGTGTTATCATCGAGTCTTTTATAAAAGCCCGAGAAATTGAAGTGGCCGTTTTTGAATTTAATGCTAAAGTGAATGCGACTCACCCAGCTGAAATAATATGCACTAATAACTTTTATGATTATGAAGAGAAGTACTCCTCTACGAGCTCAACTAAAACAATAATTAAAGCAGATATTGATCCAAAGATTGCAAAACAAATTAACGACATCTCTCAAAAGGTTTTTAAGGTATTAAAACTTAAAGACTTATCTAGGATAGATTTTTTTCTAGATCATGATAAAATATTTGTTAATGAAATAAATACTTTTCCAGGTATGACTGCAATATCTATGTTTCCCAAAATGATGAAGGAGCATGGAGTTGAATTTAAGTCTTTCATTAAAGAGAGAATTAATGTTCAAAGACAATAGCGAAATTGGTTTAGTCGATAGACAGAAACTAGGCCTTTATCTAAAGCCTATCTTTATAGCTCAACTATCTTTAGTCGACTCCTTAGAACATAGTGCTTACGCCTTTAAAGATGGTGTATTTGAATTAGTTCTAGAAGAAGATGAAATTATTTTACCGGAATTTATTCGAGAATATGCTTTAAGTATTGGATCAGAAATCTTTATAAATATTAAAGACGATAAACTATTGAAAGAATCCATCAGCAAAGAACTTAATGTTATGGCCAGATCTCTATCTATTGGAGACCCATTAAAGAACTCAGTAAGGCAGGCAAATCTCTTAACCTTTCAAATGAACAGCCTGTACGATGATCCTTTAAATAATGCTCTTCTAAGTAGCCAATTCCAAGGAGGCCAAAGCTTAAGCTCGCTCCTAACAAGTACTTCTGGATTAGATAAAAAGCTCTACCATAGACTAGATAAGATTGATCATCACTATATACTTAAACAACCGATGATCTCTTCGATACTATTACTTGCTTTTTTAAAAGAGATAAAAGCTTTCTCGCCTAGAGAGAATGAAAATTTATTTTTAACCAGTTACTTTAAAGATATAGGCATGAGCTTTGTGCCAAAAGATATCTGGGATTTAGATAAGCTATCTCAGCACGCTAAACAGAATTTATCAGAGCATTCTGAGAATTCATATAATATTTTAGATGGCAGAATCCCTTTGAGTAAAAAGTATCTCAATATTATAAAAAATCATAATTACTTAAACTCGAAGGCCAATAAGTCTGAATCTATTGATGCGATAATTGGTATAGAGACTGCCTTAGTAAATGCCGTCGACATTTTAGTGGCCATGATTAATGAGAGACCATATCGCTCAAACTATACTGTCTTTAAGGCCTTAGACTTTTTAAAAATTTTAATCTCGGATGATTACCCTCAAGAATATAGAGCTTTAGTCAAGTTTGTTTTAAAGTTTTTAAAGCAATAAGGCCATATTTTACTTCTCAAAGCATGATAAATATTTAAAAATTATATAAAGCAAAGATTGCTTTAAAATCAATTATTCTAAGGAGGGAATAAATGGCCGCTAAAAATCTAAGTCCATTAACGGGTGTGATTGCTGAAGACAATGTTGTCATTGACTTCGGAGAGCATACTGGAAAGTCTGTGCTTCAATTAAATATTGAAGATCATGAATATTATGACTTTTTATTAGAGCAAAAAGAAGAAGGAAACTTCTTCATCAAAAGAAATAAAGATAAAATCTTTAGACTCTACGTAAGTAATACACTTCACTAGATGAAAATAATATTAATTGGTCTATTCGGAATGATGGGTGTTTATACTCGTTACTTTATAGGCCAATTAAATAGAGCATCTTTTTTAAACTCTACATTACTTGTTAATATTATTGGCTGCTTCGTTATAGGTCTATGCTATAAAAGCTTTCATTCAAGTGATTCAAATAAAGTTATTCTAAGCGCAATCGCAATTGGTTTTTGTGGGGGTCTAACAACCTTCTCTACTTTCATTTTAGATTCATTTAAATATATAGAGAATAATCAATTAATGACAATGACATCTTATCTTTTAGGATCAGTGGTACTTGGAATGCTTGCTTTATATGTTGGAGTGAAGATTAATAGTTAACTCTTCCCTCAATTTTAAGTTTCTCAAGGTGAGATTCAATATTGGCCATAGCATATGGCCTTAATCTTTCATCTAATCCAAAGTATACTTTATTATAGACTTCTTCTAAGTCTTGAAACTTTAAAAATAACTCTAATATTTGTTTTTCTCTTTTAAATCTATGAGATAAATTCTTCTTTATTATTTCAACACCGCCTAATGCAATCCCATGACTTGGTATAACGCATTTTGGATCTAAATCTATAACTCTTTGAAGGCTCTCACAGTATTTTTGCATTGATGCGTTCTCTCCGCCTACAACGACTGATCCTACTCCTTGGAATAAATCACCTGCGATAAACCAGTTCATACTTGTTGGAGCAAGGGCAATATGCCCTTTAGCGTGGCCGGGCACTTCATATACTTTCACTTCTTGACCTTTCCAAGTTGTGACTTTATCAAGATCCTTTACAAATTTTATATCGATGCCATCAAAGTAACCATGAGGTCTATGTTTTAAAATTAAATCATAGGTATCCTTAGTCATGAGAACTTTTACATTTAGTCTCTTCGCAATCTCATCTGTGAACTGATAATGATCTCTATGATAATGAGTGATTAAGATTTGATCGATTGCATCGATTGTATTGAGTGTTTTTTCAAGCTCAGCTTCATCTTTTGGAGAAGGGTCAACTAAAGTCTTTAAGTCTCCTCGAATATAAAAAGCATTTGTCCTATCAGCTGGGGGTAAAGTATTTGATAGAGGCATATACTGAATAAGGTCGCTAATACTCTCTACAAGAGGAATTTTCTCCTCATGAGTTTTACGTATGTAGTTCAGTTCATTAGATGAGCTTATATCTTGAGCTAACTCCCTTAAGTAATAACGAATTGGAGGAACGATTAAGTGCTCTCCTTCACTCCAAGTTTTCAAGATACTCTCTGGCCTGTCCCACCATCCTTTTTCAATTTCATATTCATCTAAAGTAAATTCAATCCTTTCATCTAATTCAACTTTAAAGAAATATGTATTAAACCTTACTGGGTTAAAATCTGGCGAAAGAGCATTACCAATGTAAGAGATGTTCTTTTTTTTAATTTCGTGAAGCTTAATTGAAGTTTCTTCTGCGACCTCTCTATAGAGTGCATTTATTAAATGAATTGGGTATTGAGCATACTCTTTAAGTAGATGATCAGCTTCATCATAGTCTTCCTTATCAACTTTCCCCCCAACGAAGGCCAAGTAACCAGGAAAGCTTCTTAGATGATTTTGTCTTTTAATTACAAAGACTTCATCTTTAAAAGTAAAAATAATACTTACTGCATCTTTAATATTTTTAGACATACTTTACTACTCACTACAAACTTCCTGTTTATCAAAAACAGGAAACTTTGAAGAGAGTGTATCACAAGTATTTAGATTATTGGCCGCGATATTGCTTTTCAAAGCTTTGTCGAAGGAAACAAGTGAGAGTCTAAGGTTTTCTTTTAGACCATTTGAAATACTATAAACCTCTTTATAGTTTTTTAACCAATCGATAACAACGTTTACATTGTAACCACCGTGAGTCTTCATTGTACTGTAGAGACCGTGAGCGATTACAGCGCCAAAGTGGTGAATTTCAGAGTAATTTGTTTGATTACAGCTATACATTCTCATAGGAGTGGGACTAACAAACTCACTCCAAAAGTAAGAGCTTAGAATTTTAGTCGTACCATCATAAAAAACATTATTATCAACATCTCGAGTGTGCTCAAAACAATCTACGCCCTTAAAGCTAAAGTCTTTAGCTGATGACATTTTTCCAATTAAATCAGCAAATGCTTCATTAATTGCTGAGATAAGTTTCTCATTTGTACCAGGTTTTGAGCTAGCAGCAACATTGTCCTGAGGTTGGTCAAAGCAAGTATGGCCAGTGAGAGTGACATTACTTCCAAGAATTTCATTAAAGATATGGTGTCCATATTCATGGGAGGCCACAAAAGGAATATTCCACAATGGAACAGATGAAAAAGGAATAACTCCTCTTAAATCTCTCCCTTGGGGAAGAAAAGTTAT
>Ga0115567_10007587_pt1 | contig 10288 bp, 18 predicted proteins | sample COGITO_mtgs_1204_2_FD_88679 | JGI IMG/M metagenome (GOLD analysis project Ga0115567, IMG submission 88679) | Pelagic marine microbial communities from North Sea - COGITO_mtgs_120412 | ecosystem: Environmental > Aquatic > Marine > Epipelagic | place: Germany:Helgoland, sampling site Kabeltonne... | reverse complement strand
GAAGACGCAGAAGTAAGCGGGAGGAACTCAGTACGTGACTGTCTGAGCAGAATTCTCGCACGTCTCCGGGGAAGAGCGGTCACATGCTGACGCACAGTCCAGGACCAGCAAGCAGCTCGCACGGCTGCGAGTTGTGAAACGCGGGCGGGCGGAGTACCGAGACAGCGCGGTGCGCGATGTCAATGGAGTGCAGGTGAGCGAGCGCATTGAACACATCGACTGCAACCGACACAGCCTCGCACTCCGGAAGACCACGCTTGTTGGTCTGTGTGCCGCGCAGTGGCTTCGGTTAGTTCGGCAGCCGCGACCAGACTGATAGGAGGGCATCTGGCACGACCTCAAGGCGAGTGGCGACGGAGGTGCAAGGAAGCTTCTCCATCACAATGTGAAGCTTAGATGGTGACTCAACCACCTCGACGAGCGACACGCACGAGGGGTGCTTCAGGTCCGCCAGGACCCGCCACTCATGAGCAGCCCGCTCGGGATCGAATCCCGCGAGAGTCTTATCGACCGTTCTGCGGGAAGCCGCGGTGAATTACCTGGCTGTCCAGTACAGGTCTGCGTGCTTTTCTTCCGTGGGGGCGACCGACGTAGCAAAGTGCTCTGCTGGGGTGGGCAGGCGGGCTCGACCTGATGGCGACCTGGGCCCTGGACTTTCTGTGTTCTGCTGTGCGCAGGATTGTCAACCCGTACCTGCACAGGGTGTGCCCTCCTGCTGTGAGTACAGCAGCCGATATAGCAAGGAGTGACCCAGCACCAACAAGTGCGAGGCTCGCAGCGCCAGATGGGGCGCGCACTGGACTGTATCCGTGCCGATGTCATAGTTGGTCAGCGACTTTTCACCGAGCCTCCCGCGCTGGTTGCCTTTCCTCGACAGGAATGAAACGGCACCTCCCATGCTTCAGGACGCCGCTTGTTCGCAGCCTGGGGGGCCTTCGCTCCAGGTGTTTCTCTGTCCAGGGTCCGTCGACAAAATGCGACCCAGCGTCGACAAAATGCGACCTGTGCTCGGAACTCCAGAAGCTCCAAGGGCGATTCCGGGCGTATCTCACGGAATAAGCCGAGCCTGCGCTGGTCAGAACAAACACGGTCTCGCGGAAGCTGACATGGGCGCCGGGGCGTCCAAGGGAGGCGCGGGGAGCGATATTCGCAGCAAATTTAGCATTGGAGCACAGACTTCAAAACCTGAACGGTACGCCCCACTTCTGTCTCTCTCTCTCTCTCTCTGTTGTGAGAGGTCGCTCGGTGAGAGGAAACAGGGCGGTGCGTTGTGCGAAGATGAGATAACGCTGCTGCAGTCGGGAATGCGCGTGGCAGCATGCTGCCCTGACGCAGCGAAATGAAGGCATAATTTTACATTATCATTTTGACAGCGTGGGACCGCTGCACAACGCGGCCTACGATGGTCGCGTCAGCGAGATAACGCGATTGATCAAGACTGGCGCAGATCCGAACGCGACCCGGAAGTTAAGGTTAGCAAAAAGAGCACCGCCCCTCTGTCGCAAGGACGTGTCCATAGTATTGCTAGGACATCTGCGCTCCTTGGACCAGCTGCTGCTCAACCTCTTTTACCAGTGCTGCAAGGAGCAGACCCGACTTGTTCGAGGATATGCTGACAGAGCTGCTGACGCCTGCAGGCAAACACCCCTGATGTACGCTGCACAAGGAGGTCATTCAGAGGCTTGCAAAGAACTATTGTCGCGAGGTGCCAAGCTTCATGTGGTGGATGACGACGGGTTGTCTTCCTGGTTCTCACATCTATCGATCCATGTTCTCAGATCGATCGACAGCAGAAGCGCTGCAGCTCTGACTTCGCGTTGAACCCAACAGGAAATGTGCGCTACACTTTGCCGCAGGGGCGGAATACACGGCTGTATGCGATTTACTGGTCAAAGAGGGAGCGAATCGAGATGCAAGGGACGGACAGGGGTCTCTTTCAACCACAGTCCCGAACGTAACGTTGCACGCATCTTGCGATAGCACATTGCAACGCCGCATTCGAAGACGAGCCCTCATGAATAAAGTCCGGCGTTTCGACGCAGGCGAATGCCCTTTCAGCTGGTTGCACATGAAAGTCCACAGCGTGCCGCGCTCCTCAAGCTGCTCAAGTCTGCAAAGTAAGATCCCGCGTCTGCGCAAGCTCCAAGCCGGGCCTCACAGCTCGTTCGTGAAGTGACATCGACTTTGGACAGAGCTCGCTTTCGGTGCAGAAAGATCAGCGCTATTTCCGGGAGCCGTGTTAATGGCACGAAGAGCGTAGCCACCTCGCTAATTCCTGCGGAACAGTGCGAGGCTGGCAGATGCCGCTGCGCACGGATACGCCACTTACGTACGTGACGCGATCAAGGCCGGGGCCAACGTCGCGTATGCGGATCGGGACGGGTCGCAGCCCGTCTCGCCCCTGCTGGACTCGAGGCAGGGTCCCGAGCTGCAGCAGGGCCCCGACGGTGCGTGGATAGTGCATGGTGGCTGCGGTACTGAGTGGCATCTGGGCACTCGCATGGCCAGGCTCACGGCACTGCACATGGCGGCGAGGGGCGGTCACCACCAAGTGTGCGAAATTCTCCTTGCGGCAGGGGCAGACAGGGAGACCAAGACTGCAACCGGGTATCGCAGTCACCCGGCAGGCCTCAGTTTGCTCGTTGCTTAGTCCCTACCAGGGTCAGCCAACAATCGAATCGACGAGGCCGGGATCCTGGATTAGTTTTGTGCATCCACCTCGTGACAGGCCCAGGATTACGCTGAACGCGATTTTGCTGCAGATTGCGACCGTTCGAAATGACTCAGAAGGGCTCCGAATTGGCAAAGCTCCTCGTGCCCCGGAGGCACGTTCCCATCCCAGGCCAGACCTCAGACTCTCACGCGAACCGCGCCCCGAGTTGCAGCGGCGTGCTCTGACGACGCGACATGCCGCGTAGGATCACGCTTCTACAAGCGTGTAGGAGCGGAGACATCAAAGTCGTTCGTGATGCGATCGCGGATGGAGCAGACACGACTGAGACTGACTCGCGCGGGTGCCGCGCCCGCGCCGGGCCTCCGCACTGTCCTGGAAACCGGCACGGGTGCGCCTGATACGAGAAGGGTCGTGGCAGACGCACGGCACTGCACGTTGCCGCGACAGCTGCACGATTTGAGCGGAGCTGCTGCAGGGCCCTCGTCGACGCTGGGGTCAGTAGAGAAGCGCGGGACGCGCAGGGGTACGCTCCCAAGCCCCGCCCGGCGACGAGCGCTACTGCCGATGGGAGTTGCCCGAGCGCCATCTCAACACGCTGGTGCCCACAGGAAGACAGCTTATGACTTGGTCAAGCACTGGGCGGAGCCAATGCTATGCGGCATCCTAAAACCGCTCAGGCATGCCGCTGCCTTGGTCCTGGCGCACAGTGCCGAGCCGCGCTACGCCCACACGTGCCCGCGCGGGCATGTCCCTGCTGTGGCTGGGCCCGTCTCAGAATCCTGCATGCTTGCAGCATGCGCCTTGCGGAGGCAGCCAGGATGGGCGACGCTCGCGAGGTCGAGGCGCTGCTGGACCTGGGCGCCGACCCAGACGTCCCTCAGCACGACCGGTTCCGCCCCTGCCCGCCGGCGTGTTCCGCGTGGCTTCTGGCTGTGTCGTTCGGCGCACACAACCCGCAGTGCTGCAGCTCCTTGGCTGAGCGCGGCCGCGCGCAGGATGTATCCTCTGCACATTGCGGCACAGCGGGGGTAGGGATGCTGCGCCCTGAACCCGAACCCAGACCCGAACGCACGACTGCATATGGTGGGAAGGACTGCGCTGTGTGGGGCTCGCGGCTCAGAGGTCAGCGCGGCAGGCACGTCAAGATCTGCGATCTGATGCTGGCGTTCGGCGCGGACAAAGACGTGCGGAACCGCGACAGGTGCGGGGATGAACGAATCCAGCCCTGCTGCCTCCTCGGGCCCGCCTTCTTTCCCTGCGTGGCGCCAGCGCGTTGCAAACGGGAGGCGCGCGCGCAGGCTCTTACCGTCGGAGCTGGCGCTGCAGAACGAGGCCTTGGAGCCGTGGGTGCGAGAGCGGCTCGCGGAGGTGCTCACGCATGATCGGCGGTGCGCACCGCCCCACCAGCGCGCGCGGCCGGAAATGGTGGGCAGGCCCGCAGCTGACCGTGCCGCGCAAGCAGGACGATGCGACGCGCCAAGACCAACCCCGACCCGCGCAGGGCGTGCAAGGAGGCCGGCGCTGCGCGCCGCGGGGCGCCCAGTGGCGTCTTGGCAGAGTTTGCTGCGCCCGAGTGGGCGCGCGCGCTGCGGCGCTCAGGAGCTACTACGGTCGGCGCCAGTAAGCTGCGCGGCGCACGACTGGCCACAGCAGGGTAGGGTCTCATGGCGCCTCTACGGAATGGGATCCGTCGTATTCAGTGGGTGAATGAAGTTATTGTGTGCATCGTATCGTATGCTCATCTGTGCGAGGGTAGCTTGACCTTACGTGGGCATCAACTATTCATCTGTCGCTGACGATCTGGCCAGGGAACAATCTGACTGGAGAAATGGCTGGAGACGAAGGCGACCCAAACGAAATTTTGTACATATGCAGAGTCATTGCTCCACGATGCACGCGGGCGAGGCCCGTCCCACACTGTGAGAGCATCTATGAATCGCAAGTTTCCATCGTGTTGTTTTTTGCCTCGTGTTTTTTGATACACTAGGCAAACCGTTCAGCACCACTCCAAAGTGTCGAGGCCGATTTGTGCCGCGATTGAAAAAGGGAGCACACTTGGTGCGGCGAGGGAAGCACGTTCTGAGAAACATTTTCATTTTGGCTCCGAGTGATTGGCTTTGAGATCAAACGCTAGACCCCGAACCCCATTTTTGAATGATCGTCTGAAAAGGAATGATGAATTGGTTGAAGAAGAAAAGGATGAACTGAATATCCTCGTACAGACCTGGTGCCTCAAAAAACCGAGCCAAACCAGAAAATCTCTGACCGTTGAATGGGAATGAAAGATGCTTGTGTAAAAAAGAGGACAAAAAAAACACCGACAGTGTGAAGCATGCTTGACGCGACGGGAGCTATTGCCCTCGTCGTGTCCAGGACGACGCAAATTTACTTCGATATGCATACGGGAACAATTGCTCCCGTATCCGCGTTCCCGTATCCGTGAACAGGCATTCACATGTGATTGCCGCGACCCGGCGAGCGAGCGTGCAGCTGTTCCAACGTTGGCATGCTTGAGGGCATTGATGCCGAGGGATCAGGGTTCGATGCGTGGGGCAGGGTCAGAAAGGTCCTCGCGGCTGGCGGTTTGTCAAAGTTTCTCGACGACCATGGCGCTATCCAATCAGCTTCTGCAAAAGAGACGCTGAAGTGGACCACAGATCCGGAAAAGCATCCACAGTGGAGCCTTACGAGAGATTTTGCTGGAGGTCAGGCGAGAGAGAAGAGATACCATTTAAGCGGTGTCGTTGTGGAAAATGCGGGCGACTCGAATCAGATGGCTGGCCATGCAGAAGGCAACGATTCTCCTCAGCGCAACATCCATGCTGTGGCGATCGCGAAGGAAATAATGGCGATTGCCAACAAGCGTGACATGCAGCTTTCACCGCCGAATTCATTGATCGCGAGGAGCAAGGCCAGGATCAGACAGAGACAATATGCTGCGACGCAACAAATCCTCCCGGGCACAAGAGGTGACCGACGTCGCTGGAGGAGCAATTGAGCTCGATGATCGCCCAGAGCAAGGCCCGCAGTCGGCTCGGACATTTCGACGAGACCCAGCTCCTACGCGACGACAACCCCGGGCCGATCAGGCCAGGCCCAGCGCCGCCTGCGTTCGTCGCGCCCCGGCCCGGCCCGGCTCCACTCCTCCTTCGCAGCATGTCAATTCCTGCGCCCATCATCGCGGCGGGGGCGGGCTCGCGCAAAGCGCCGAGCGATGCAGCGGAGGCTGAGCAGCGGCCCGCCCCGCGGACGGCCGCACTCGGCCCTCAGGAGCACCGCCCCCCCGGGTCGCGACCGCCCGAGGCGGGTGAGTCGCCGGGGCGCGGCGAGGCGGCTGCTCGACTGGGGGAAGAGCAGCAGCGGCGCGGCGCGCCTGCGGCCGGAGCCGGCGGGCGCGCAAGCTCCTCGTCCCCGCTCTCCGCTGGACGGCCGGGCTGGGCGTCGCCGCAGAGCCTCCGACGCGCAGACTTGCTCTCGCTGACCCCCAGCCGCCGTCGGTTTGTAGCAGCTTTGCCCGCTGGCGCGAGGGCACCGCGTTCGGTATCGCAGCAGCGCTGACATGACGCAACCAGTTTTGTTTAGGAACATGGGTGCTGCGACGCAGCAGAGAGACTCTCATGCATGCGCCCCGCCCCTAAGCAAGGGGTTTGTGGGCGCCCAATCACTCTCTCTCCGCGCAATCGCCCCATCCTCCCCAATCACCGACGCCACTAGAGCGCAGCATGGAGGAAGGACATAAAATTTCCGAGGGTGCGGTCGTGCGCTGCCTCCGCGCCGGTCTCCGCGTACACGCGCGGCGCATAGTCCGGTGCGCCCACCACCAGGACCTGCACGCGGCAGCGCGCTCAGGCATGGCGCGGCGCGGCACGCGAGCACCCAGGCGGCTTGTGCTCTACCTGTGCCAGTTCTGAGGCGGGCTCGAGGAGGAGCCGTGCGACGCGCCCGCGCTCCCCGCCGGCCGCGACGGCGGTGCGCAGGTCGTCCTTGAGGGCCCACGTGGCGACGAACGACGCCTGGAGTAGCGCGCGCACGCCGGGCTCCGACAGCAGCGAGCGAAGCACCTGCGCCATCGTACGCAGAACTCAAAGCCGGGAGGCCGGCCTGCGCGCAGCTCTGCGGCAGCGCCCGGCCTGGATTTGCAGCGCTGGGCCTCGGGCGGCATTGGCACCCTCCCGGTGCCTCAGCAGGACGCGTCGTCCAGCGCCCCCCAGAGCACAACGGCGAGCAGCGGGCGGCCCTGCGCCGCGAGCGCGCGTCAAACTGTCTCGCGAGCCCCTGCAGAGTCGAGGGACAACGGCACGATCGATCGGACGGAACGCGAGACGACTCAGGCGGAACGACAACAAAGCAGGCAGAGCAATCAGGTCCCGCGCGGGAGATAGGACCTGCTCCCGCGCGCCGCTGTACGCCGCGTGGAAGTCGGCGCGGTAGCCCGCGTCGAGGAAAGGCATCGCCGCGACGCCGAGCGCTGGCTCGACCCACGCCGGGCGCGCGGGCGGCGCGGCGGGCGCGCCCGCGAGATGCAGCCCCAGCGCCGGTATCGCGATCTCCTGCACTGCGGTCTCGAGTACCGCCCCACCGTCCGCGCCGCCGCTCTCGCCCGCGCCGTCGCTGCCGCTGTCGCTGTCGCCCTCGCCCGGATGCAGGAGCACCTGGCCCATCACCACCGAGACCTCCGCGGGCTCACCGGCCCGCACAGCGTCCCGCTGCGCTCGCCCCATCCCGCCACCTGCACCGCACCCGCCCGGCGCCGTGCAGCTCCCCTCGCCCTCCTCCCCCGCGCCGCCCCCCATCTCCGCGCCCGGCGCCTCGGGCGCCGAGAGCCCCTGCGCAGCTGCACTCGCAGCCGACCCTTGCTCCTCTTCCTCCCCCGGCTCTCCATCTTCAGGCGGGCCCAATTCGGTACCGGGCGGCTCCTCCTCCCCCCGCGACGCGCGCAGGATTAGCCGGTCGGGCGACCACCGCCGCGCGTCTGGGGACAGCGCCTCCTCGTCCCTGCGGCGAGCGCGGCGCCACGCTCAGAGGCGCTCGAGACAAGATGCACCCGAAATAGAACTTCACCAGGGCAGGGCAGCCGACGCTCTCATCAGGCTGCATGCCTCGACCCCCGCTGGCCTGCCTCGATGGAGCGAGCGGCCCGCCCCGGGACGCACGCGCTGATAAACAGGCCCGCCTCGGCTCCCCTCGGGGCGACACCTGTCGCCGAGCGCGAGGAATGGCTCGCCGCACTCGACCAGCGCGTTGTACACCCGATTCTGCCCGCGCGCCCGCCACCCGGGAAGTCATACCCCCACCCAGCACTTCTTTCGCTGCGAAAACTCGCGCTCGGCCCTCGCGACCCGCGTGCCGAGCCGCGAAGGCGCGGCCCGCGAGCGCGGGAACCCTGGGGAGGAGCGCTCCCGCCATCCCCAGCGCGTGCGCGCGGTGCAGGCACGAGCCGCCAGGGGCGGGACGCTGTGCGGCGGGGCGAGGCTCAGTGCCTGCGGGAGCCAGAGCTGGAACGCCTCGACTTGTGCGAGGTCGCGCGAGACTTGCAGCCGCGCGCGGAGCTGCGGGAGCCGGGCCGCGGCTCAGGAGGAGGGCTGGAGGATGCCACGGGCACGCGGGCCGCGTCGCGCTGCACGCGGGCCGCTGCATGCTGCGGACATACCTGTCCCGGCATCACAAAGAGGGGTGGAGATGTCGAGACCAGAAACTCAGCGTGCACCCTGCGAACGCGCCGCAGCCAGCGCCGCGGTAAGCGCGCAACGCGCAGCCTCCCAGGGCGGCTGCGCGCGGCCATGGCGCGCGCAGCACCTGTAGTCGAACTCTAGCGAGCCGTTGGCCATTCGCTGCGTGAGGACGCCGACTGCGGGGCGCGCGGAGCGCACGGCAGGGTCGAGCGGGTCGTAGCGTGCATGCCGGGCGCCTGGATGCAGTTGCGAGAGGACCGCCAGGATCTCAATGTAGTTTGGGTTGAAAGCCTCCTTGGGATTGATGGTATCGGCACTGCAGCGTCCGTCCGTGCTGTGTGGAAGGAATGCGCCAAGGATAGTGCCCAGCTTCACAGCACGCTGGCTCTACATCCGCAAGCCCCGTCACGCTCATGTCCAAGCGCATGCTGAGGCTGAGTGAATGCGGAGCAGTATTGAAAGGGGAATTTACCTCTGCCGGGGACGACCAACTCTGTAGTGTATCGACGCACTTGGCACCAACAGCCCCGGTCAGACTGACATTCTTCGGCAGCACAACGTTTGCCTCGAAGAAGTAGCTCGGGCCATCTCGGTGGGGATCTTCTGCTGCGGAGAGTGCTACCAGCAGTAACACCCCAAACAACAGGGGGAACTTCAAAAGTAGCCCTAGGGGATGCGCTGCATCCCTTGCGAGCTCGATGGCTCGCAAGGTCATGCGGCAGAACCCCGGGAAGCCGCTTGCCCCCCGCGAGCCACAAACAACGGCGCAGTTTTGGGTTCGGCCTACACTGCAAGCCGCCTGATTTCAAAAGAAGGTCCAGGGAGGGAGTGTCCCCGCTGCGAGGCCCCCTCACCGCAGTGGCGTGAAGTCAGGAGATCCTGTCGATTCTGACGACACGATCATGAAAAGGCCTCGTGCTCGTCGCTTTGACATCCCTTCGGATGATCGCACAAACTTCTCCTCTACAAATGGCGTCCGGGACACTATTGGGAGCGAGCCCAGCGTGCTCGGCAAGGGCGCGGTGTTTGAGAGCGATCCTCCAAAGGAGCTACCTGCGGTGGTGCTAAGAGAGCGACGGCGAGTCTGTGGCGAGTTTGGTATCGGGCTGGTGCTGACCTCAGAGGAGCCCTATCTCATCATGGACGGCACCGACCTCCGCAGGTGGGCCCACCTCCGATTTGACCCACCAATCACAGCCGTCTGCGTGCTTGGTCCTCGAGATGAAGCGTCCCAGCGCCCGTGTGAACAAAACTGCATTCAGTGCACTCGGCCGACCCATATCCATTTCACTGCAGAGCACCGCATGATATATCACACACTCCCCAGCTTTCTGCCCGCCGTTCCCCCTCCTCGCCCTCGTCCAGTGGACTGAGCAAGCGGCCTGCCCTGCAGTGCGGAGAGTGACTCGCTATCGGAACACGTTACGGTGGGTGACGAATTGGTCGCCGTGAACGACGAGCAGCTCACAGGGCTCCTGCTTCCGCAAGTCCAGAGCCTCATCGTGGGGCCCATTGAAGGAGGCCTTGTCAAGCTCTCATTCCGCTCAGGGCGCCCATATGCAGCGACACGCCGCACGTACGAGGTGTTTGCGAGGCGTTACGTGGCCAAACGCACCTGGGAAGAGACAGAGCGCTGGTCTGCGCCCGAACCGCGCACCCCGCTCGAACAGCGCCCGGCCGTCGCCAGGCGCGGGCGCAGCCGCGCGTGACTCTCCGCGGCCTGGAGCAGGTTCGACCTGCGGCCCGAGCTCTCCGGTGTCGCGCACCTGCGCGCGGACCCGGCCATCATCAATGCGCTTGAGCGCGCGCGCGCTGCGCTGTACGACGCGCGCGGCGGCCTCGCCGACCTCTTGGCTCCCCCCGGCTGCGAGGCACGCCCCTGCCCCGCGCGCGCGCGCGCGCGCCGGGGGGCGCTGCGGCGCGGTGGCCCTGGCGGCGGGGG
>Ga0115567_10007586_pt1 | contig 10288 bp, 5 predicted proteins | sample COGITO_mtgs_1204_2_FD_88679 | JGI IMG/M metagenome (GOLD analysis project Ga0115567, IMG submission 88679) | Pelagic marine microbial communities from North Sea - COGITO_mtgs_120412 | ecosystem: Environmental > Aquatic > Marine > Epipelagic | place: Germany:Helgoland, sampling site Kabeltonne... | reverse complement strand
TCCATATAGTTCTCATTAAAATGCTCTTCCATCAACGCCTTTTCAAATTCGAAGGACTTGATTAGAGCCGAAAATTCGACTTTACCCGTTGCTTCATCCAACACGACCGTCACTTTGTGATTGTCAGCCTCGATGTCTTCGATTGGTGTAGAACTAAAGAACTTGATGTGTCCATCGCGAGAAAAATATTTCCCTTGAGAAAAACCTGCTCCTGCGATTAGCAAGGTCACGGCTAGTATGCTAAATTGTTTCATTTGTTTGTTTGGTTTTATGTTATTTGACTAAAGCGCCTCTTTTTAACTCTACGGTTCCGCCTGGAAGCATGGACTCACTGTCGCCAATGAAGCCAGAACAAACCCCTTTGATTTTAATTTCGCCTTCAGTCATTGCTTCAGGACTCGATTGAAATGTGCAATTCACAATGGCAAATTCATCGGAAGAAATTTTCACTCCAGAAATGTGGCCATCGGCCTTCACAATTTCAAATACCGGGCCGCTTACTTCAATTACTTGATCGATGTATTTAGCTGAAGCGGCTGCTTCATCATCTAAAAATTCTTGCACAATGGCATCAGCCGACAGCGAAAATGCCGCTTCTACATCAGCTGTTTCATCATGTCCTTTCTGCGACATATAAAAGCCTATTCCACCGCCAACAATGGCAAGCGCAACAACGGCAATGAGTATTTTCTTCATCATAATCTAGGTTGGTTTAGTCGTTTAAAGCTCCGTTATTTATCCACCGTTGCAAGTCGTCCAGTTGTTTTTGGGTTGGCTGTGGGCTTCCAGAAGGAGGCATAGACTTATCGGTTATCGCTCTGGCTTCAATTCTTGAAACTTGCAGCTTTATGTCATCATAGGACACCAGTTCTGGATTATTCGCCCCAACGGCATGACAACCCGAAGAAGTAGCGCACGATGTGGCAATCATCGGTTGAATATCAGCAGCAAAACCAACGATGGTATCTGCTACGACCACAGGCGGATCTGGATAGAGTTTATCGGCATTATCGTAATAGCATCCTTGCAAGGAAACGGCTACTAGGAATAGAAAAAGGCCAGCAACATAAAAATGCTTTTTCATACGTTAATTAATTGTTTGGCGTTCCGCCATTAACCCAATTAGCAATAATATCAATTTCTTCTTGAGTTAAGGCTGTGCTCCCTGACGGAGGCATTGTTTTCGCAGTAGTTCGAGCTTTCACCCGGGCCCCTTGTGCGCTTATTTGGTCATAAGTCGACAAGGTTGGACTCTGACCGCCAGCGGCATGACAATAAGGAAGTTCACAGTTTGCTTGAAAAATTGGCTGCACCTCAGCTGAAAACGAAGGAGCAGGAATTGTTGTCGTATCGTTATCTGCACAGCTCAAATCCAAAGCGCCTTGGTTGATCCACGTTTTGATTAAATCGATGTCACTTTCACTCAACGCAGGTAATCCTTGAGGCATACGTTCATCATCAGATCTCGCGAGGGATTTATAGAGTTCGCTCTCTGAGGCAATTCCTGCTTTCACTCCACCTGTAGCTATTGTTGTTTCATACGAAGTGAGATTTACCCCTTCCGCCTTTGTCGATGCATTATGACAGCCTTGCATTCCACAGTTTCCATCCAAAATAGGTTGGATTTGTGCGTAATATTTAACGGCATTTACATCACAAGAATCGGCACTTGAAACAGGGAGATCAAAAGGTTGATGTTCACAGGAAGAATTCAAAGCGGCCAAGGCACAAGAACCGAACACCAACAATACAAGAAGTGGTCTAAAAGAAAAGGAAGGTAGAATCATTTTACTCAATCGTATTTGACAAATCTAATTTTTTCCATTGTGCCGCATAATTCAATTTTTTATTTCACACCATTATTCCTACCTAAGCTACCTCACTCCTAGTTTATTAAGTCGAATAAAGCCCATATTCGTTTGGTCGCTAACGGATATAAAACCAATGTTTTTAAACAAAATTCACACGTAGAGTAAACCGTTCTCAAAAAAGCGCGTCTTTCGACTGATATCGACTAATATTGTAAGAACTCTATTTTTTACTGATGCGCCAACTCATTTCATTACTCGCTCTGATTGCTCTTTTTCAGATTTCAAGTGCCCAATCCCCTGCCGATTGGTGGTATTTTGGAGCAAATGCTGGTTTACATTTTACTGGGAGCGGTCCTGTTGCCGTTACGAACGGACAAACCGTAACCCAAGAAGGATGCGCATCGATATCGGATAATAATGGCAACTTGCTTTTTTACACCGATGGAAGTACCATTTGGAATGCCAATCATAACACGATGACGAATGGTACGGGTTTATTGGGAAATAACTCATCCACACAATCTGCCATTATTGTTCCCTACCCAGGTGTTTTGACAAAATATTACGTATTCACAGTTCCTGTTACTAGCTCTGTTGGTCTCCGTTATTCTGTTGTCGATATGACCTTAAGTAGCGGTCTTGGAGCGGTTACCGCGATAAAGAATGTACTAGTTAGCACTCCTGTTGGAGAGAAAGTAACTGCCGTTGCGCATGCCAACAATCAAGATTATTGGGTCATGTGTGTAAAAGCAAATGCAGATACAGTTCGTGCTTTTCATGTTTCTGGCTCAGGAGTCAACACAACCCCGGTGAATTCTCCTTCTATGGTGAATTTTTCATCCGGCATCGGTTACTTAAAGGCTTCTCCAAATGGTTCGAAAGTGGCCGCTGGAATTTATCAGGGAACGAGTGGCGGTTTATCGCTTTGGCAATTTAACAATGCTACGGGAGTACTATCCAATCAAATCCATATCGGATCAACCTATTTAACCAACGGCTACAACATATACGGAGTTGAATGGGCGCCCAATGACACCTTGGTTTATGCTGCCGCGAGCAGCGCGATTTATCAAATGTCTACAGCCACTTGGACCACAGCTGGCGTTGGAAATTCGAAATATGTTGTCCACACAGGCAGCAATCAAGGTTGGGCATTGCAGCTTGGTCCCGATGAAAAAATCTACAATACAAATTACCTTCAAACGAATCTAGGTAGGGTCGCGAATCCAAATATTTCTGGTTCGGGATGTAGCTATACGAATAACGCCATTTCACTCTCAACTGGCGTTGCGCGAATTGGGCTCCCAACTTTTATGCAAAGCTTTTTTAGCATCAATGTTTCCTACGAAGGATTGTGCTTTGGCGATCAAACTTGGTTCGAAGCCGACTCTGCCAACATCGATTCTATCTTTTGGAATTTTGATGACCCCAGTACAGGGGCTTTAAACACATCGTCAGAATTTGCGCCTTTCCATGTTTTCTCAGACACGGGAACCTATAACGTGTTGGTTGTGGCGTATTCAGACTCCGCTGCGCTTGTCGATTCCAGCTATCATGAAGTTTACATTTATCCACGTCAAACGGTTGATTTGGGTCCAGACCAAACCCTTTGCGTAGGCTTGGAAACAACGTTCTCAGCCGATCAAGAATTTGCATCCTTCGAATGGTCAACAGGAAGTACGGATTCTGCCATAGTTGTCACTTACCCCGACTCCATAATTATGGTAACGGTTACAGGATTCTGCGATACGGTTTCCGACACGGTTATCGTGCATTGGTTCTATCCCTTTGTAGTTGATCTAGGAAATGACACCAGCTTATGCACGTACGACACCGATGTGATCACGACAGGGTTGAGCAACTCATTGCAGTTTCAGTGGCATTCTGGAAGCACCCAACCCAATCATAATGTGCTCGATACCGGTTTGTATTCAGTTACTGTAACAGATGGAACGTGCACCTATTCGGACTCAGTACATTATAGTTATTATCCTGAAGTCTTAGTAAATCTGGGTAACGACAGTAATTTCTGTTACGAACCCTTAGTGACGCTTGCGCCAAAATCTCAAAGCAATGTGGTCAGTTATCATTGGTCAACAAACTCGACCAACTCATCTATTCCTATCGTTCAAACTGGTGTTTATACCGTGACAGTATCTGGCATTGGCGGACACTGCCAAGCGGAAGATGAAGTAGAATGGTCGCTGTGGTTTGAACCTATGGTAGAATTTCCGCAAGACACGTATAAGTTTTGCAATAACGGCAATGTGACGCTCTACCCTGAATTGACTTCTCAGTTCCAGATGGAGTATTTGTGGAACAACAACAGTCAAGGAACATCAACGACAACAAATCAATCTGGGCTTTACTGGATTCAGGCAAGCGATGAACATTGCACCATGCGCGACTCTGCTATTGTTGCCATGCACCCACTTTTAACTGTGACCTTAGGTGAAGACATTCAATCATGTGAAGGCAAAACAGTAAACCTACGCCCAATAAGCAACCAGCCTTTGGTTGACTTCCATTGGAGCGATGGCAGTCAAAACACCACTTACTTGGTTTCGGAACATGGCACTTATGGCATCACGGTTTACGATGAGTTTTGTTCGGCTAATGACCAAGTGAATGTGTTCATGTTTAAATATCCGGAAGTTGACCTTGGGCCAGATACGAGTGTTTGTCAAGACACGGAGTTCACCTTCGACATGTCATCCACAGAAATTTATAATTACGCATGGTATGACGGTTCAAATCAGCCCGTGAAAATAGAAGCGGCAGACAAGAAGAAAACGATTTGGCTGTCAGTAACAAACGTGGTTTGCACGACCACCGACAGCATTTCCATTTTCCTTTTTGAAAAGCCACAAATCAGCTTGACCGAAGACACCAATTTGTGTGAAGATCAAACCATACTTATAACCGCAGAAGGTCAAGGTGAATACAGCTATCGCTGGTCGAACGGAAACGAATCGGCAAGCACGCTCATTCGCACTCCAGGAATTTTCACTGTAACGGCAAGCGATGGCCATTGCGAGGCTCAAGCATCAATTGATGTGCATGGTGTAGCCATTCCAACCCTTAATCTCGAAGCTCCAGAATTTATTTGCTTAGGCGAAGAAATTGTGTTGGACGCAAAAACTGAAAAAATTCAATTCTATCGTTGGGATGATGGTTCAACTCAACCCACGCGAACAGTTGACGCGCCAGGTATTTATTATGTAGAGGCTAATCACGAATGCGCGAAACTGACCGCTACGGTGCTCATTTGGGATTGCGAATGTTTTGTTCGCCTGCCAAATGCCTTCCATCCAAATGGCGATGCCAACAATGAAGTATATGGTCCTTCGGTTGACTGTCAGTTCATAAGCTATCACTTTGAAGTATGGAATCGCTGGGGCGAATTGATGTTCGAGACGGACGATGCTACTAAAGGCTGGGATGGCACGCATAATGGCTATGAAGTAGAACCAGGAGCCTACGTTTGGAAGCTTGAATACGAAGCCATTTTAAATGGTGAAATCGTATTTAGAAACGAACAAGGATCGGTTGCTTTGTTGCGATAGAACAGGTCATCGGCACAATTCTTTCCTTCTGTGCGTAAAATTCATTGAATTACTCGCAACCTAAAAATGCTCTGTGCGTTTTGTAGGTGAACCCAATGATTTAAATTTGACGCATGACGCTAAATCTCAGAACCTTAACCGGCCTTGTATTTGTACTATCAAGTGTAGTGGCTTTTGGTCAAGCAAACCTTGTCAGTAATCAAAGTTTAGAGACATATACAACCTGTCCAACTTCCTTAAGTCAATTGAACAATGCGACTAGTTGGGGACAACCTACGTTGCACATTGGATCACCAGATTATTTTAACGCTTGCCAAACCAATACAACCGCTGGAGTTCCTACGAACACCTTTGGCACCACAAACGCAAATGCAGGTCAAGCCTACGCTGGTGGTTACACCTTTTTGAATTACACGGGAACCTATGCCGCATATCGCGAGTATGTTGTTGCGACCTTAACTAGCGCGCTTGTTGCTGGTCAATCCTATGTGGTTTCCTTCCAATATGCGCGTTCAACCAATTGCAAATTTGCTTCTGACGCCTACGGTTTTTATTTAAGTAGCGCCTGGCCTTCATTGGGATCTTCAGGTTTTGGGACTTTACCTGTCACCCCGACCAGTGTAAATCCAACCAATAATTTCCTTACTTCCACTTCATGGAACACTTATTCGGATACAATTATCGCTCAAGGAGGTGAATTATATCTTACAATTGGCAGTTTCACTCAACTTGCAACTGGTGTGCTGGTGAATAATAGTGCAAGCATCAACGGTGCTTATATGTATGTGGATGACGCAACTGTCGTGATTTACAACGGGATTTTTGGTGATTCGAATATTTGCGCGGGTGACACAGCTTTGATCTATGCCGTTTTAGATACAAACCATGTCTGGGTAGATTCAGCATATCCAAATGTGGTTTTAGGAACGAATGATTCCCTTTTTGTAACGCCTTCCCAAAACACGACCTATTGGGCCATAACTTATAACGACACATTCGCATTTACGGTCAACGTCCATAATCCACCAACAGTTTTTGTTGGGAACGACACTACGGTGTGCGGTGGCGATACCTTTATGCGCCTCAACAACTTAACTGGATACGGCTTCTTGTGGTCGGACAACGAAACCGATTCTGCCTTGACGGCCACAGACAGTGGTTATCATTGGCTTGAAATTTCGATCTATGGATGTACCAAGCGAGATTCCTTCCATGTGGCTTATCACGATTTCCCAGAATTTGAACTCATTAATGACTCCACATTGTGCCATTACGACTCCTATTACCTTTCCACAGGTTTAACATCGCCCCTGCTCTTTCAATGGAATACGGGAGCGAGCACGCCTGGCATATCCATCATTGATTCTGGATATTATTCCGTGACGGTTACGAACGAATATTGTTCATACAGCGATGACGTTTCCTTTGATTACTACCCCGAAATCACGGTTAATCTTGGGCAAGACAAAGACTTCTGCTACACGGTTAGCGGAACCATTACTCCTGTTGTGACGAATGCCAATCAATATACTTGGTCAACCAACCAAACTGGCCAGAGCATAACGGTGAATACGTCTGGAATGTATTATTTGACCGTTTCCAATGGTGGTTTCTGTGAAGCGGTTGACTCGGTTGAATACAACTTCCATTTTGATCCTACGGTTGAATTTGGAGATGATACAGCGCGCTTCTGTATTGGAGAAAAAGTTGAGCTTAATCCAGAAGTTTACTCTTCTTTAAATGTGGAATACCTGTGGAATACTGCGGACAACAGCTCCAGTATTTTGACAAATCAAATCGGATTATTTTGGGTAGAAGTTTCGAATGAAAACTGTTCTACTCGAGATTCCATCATCATCGAAATGCACGATGTTATTGGTGTAACGCTGGGCGAAGACATTAAAATTTGTGAAGGTAACTCAGTTACGCTTCAGCCTAAAACTAACGTAATGGTCAATCAATTCACTTGGAGCGATGGATCTCAAGGATCATCGCTTGTAGTGTCGGAACACGGAACTTATTCCGTTTCTGTTTCGAATGGTATTTGTTCTGATGTAGATCAGGTCAATGTGTTTGTTTTAGAATACCCTGTGGTTGATTTAGGCAATGACACCTTGATTTGCCCAGGCGATGAATTGACACTTGATGCAACACAAGATGCGGAAGTGATGAACTATAATTGGAGTAATGGTGGAAATGCATCCGTGCAAACCTTCCAAGCAAGCGGCTCGAGCTATTGGGTTCAAGTTTCGAATGAACATTGCCGAACAACGGACTCCATCAACATTGGCGAACATCAAGGACCTTCAGCTTACATAGGCGAGGATACGGTCATTTGTTCGAATGAAGACTTAACGCTAGCTGTAAGTGAAGATCCAAACATCGTTTCGATTTTATGGAACACGGGGGACGAAACTTCAGAAATCTTGGTGCGCAGCGAAGGTGAATATGCCGTCAGCGTGACCGATGCAAAATGTACGTTGACGGATCAAATTACCGTCACCTACGTTAGTGAGCCAACGCAAGAAGATGTAGCGTTTGACATACCAAACACCATCTGTTTGGGTGAAAAGCATCATGTTGATTTAGACCACAATTTATTCTCGGCTTTCTTATGGCAAGATGGTTCTACCAGCTCAAATTACACGATTGAGAAAGAAGGACTTTATTGGGTAAAAGCTTCGCATGAATGTGGCAGTTTATCAGACAGCATTCACGTCACAAGATGCGAGTGTCCACTTTGGGTTCCAAATGCATTTAATCCAAATGGCGATGAAAACAACGAGCGTTTTGCGCCTAAACTTGACTGTAATCCAATTGACTATCAGTTTAGAGTTTTTGACCGTTGGGGTGAGTTGATTTTTGAAACCACAGATATCAACGGTTCGTGGGACGGAATGTATCGCGGAGTGCTCGCTGATGGTGGCGCCTACGCATGGTATGTGACCTTTACAGTTAACGATCATGGCGATATCATTAAGGCCGAAGAAAGCGGGATGGTCTTATTGTTGAAATAACAATATTACTCCTTAGCTCTCCTTTAGGTAAACGGTTGGAAAATAGACGAATCAACGTGTTTTATAGTTTGGACAAACAGATTAATAAGACTAAATTTGGCTTCGCAGATTTTTTTTGATCCAAAAGGCTGCTAAACGACAACTTATACGTCATACAATCATGATGAAAAAATTACTCCTTTTACTATCTGTAATTTTTATTACAAATGCCTTGCAAGCCCAAGTGCAGCAGGCTCGATGGTGGTACTTTGGTAGCGGTGCAGGTGTTGACTTCAACCCCACCCCAAGCGCTGACCCGAATGGCGTGCTTCAAACCTATGAAGGTTGCTCATCCATTTCTTCCCCTATTGGAAGTTTGTATTTCTATACAGATGGCAGCGTTGTAGTCAATGCAAACCACAGCACCATGACGAATGGCTCGGGGCTTACTGGCGGTGGATCATCAACTCAATCTGGTCAAGTTATCCCTTACACAGGGTCAAGTACGAAATATTATGTATTCACTCAAGCCCAAAATGTCGGAACCAATGGTCTCCGCTATTCTGTTGTTGATATGACTCTTTCGAGCGGTCTTGGCGCAGTAACGGCAACAAAAAATATTTTTCTAGGAAACAGTTTCGCTGAGAAGGTAACCGGTGTGAAAAAGTCCAATGGATATTGGGTTTGCGCATTGAAACTGCCTGGTGATACCCTTTATGCATACGAAGTGACCGCTAGTGGGGTGAATCCAGTTCCTGTAAAAAGTAACACGGGTATCAATTTAAGCACAAACAATTTCTATGGTTGCATGAAAGCGAACACGCAGGGAACCCAACTAGCTGCTGTCCATCAAGGTTGGACAAGTGCTGTACACGTATTCAACTTCAACAAACAAACAGGAATGGTAACAAGTACCATGACCTTAACTACAACAACTGGTGGAGCTGGTGGAAATACACCATACGGAGTTGAGTTTTCTCCAAATGGAAATTTACTCTATATCCAAAGCTGGAACGTAGGCGATTTAAAGCAATATAACCTTACTGCAGGAACTGCAGCGCAAATTTCATCCTCTCAAGTTTTCTTAGGAAGTAACAGCAATGCTGGTGGTGGTTCCATTCAAATGGGCCCAGATGGAAAAATGTACGCAGCTCGATTTGGACAAACTTTTATCAGCTCGATCACCAATCCGGATGTTCAAGGAACAGGATGTGGTTACACCGCAAATGCAGTTTCACTTTCCTCGGGTGATTATTGTCGCTGGGGACTTCCCCTGTTCTTAGGTGCTTTCTTTGGTGCATCTGTTGAAGTTGAAGACAACTGCTATGGCGACACCACTTATTTCACGGCAGATACAACAAACGTAGACTCCATGATTTGGGAATTTGGTGACACTGCTTCTGGATTAAATAATTATGCCGAAGGCCTGCTTAGTGTAGGACACCTTTATACTGATACAGGAACCTATACCGTGACCTTAGTAGTTTTTAATAACAACTATTCAGACACGGTTACCGAAGTTGTTTATATCTATCCTCGACAATATGCTGATTTGGGTCCTGATGATACAACTCTTTGCGTAGGTCTGGAGTTCACGCTGGACGTAGGCCAACCCCATGCCACCTACGAATGGCATGACGGCACGACCGACTCAGCTTATACTGTGGCTTATCCTGATTCACTGGTTTATGTTACCGTTTTTGGAGTCTGCGATACCGTTGCCGATACCATGGTTGTTAATTATTTCTATCCTTTCGATTTGGATATTCAGGACGACACTTCTATGTGTACGTACGACAACATGAATATTTCAACCGGACTTCCTTTGAATCAATACACGCATCAATGGAGCAATGGAAGTACACAGAACAACATAAACATTACAACTCCAGGAACATACGGAGTTACTGTATCG
>Ga0115567_10007584_pt1 | contig 10289 bp, 10 predicted proteins | sample COGITO_mtgs_1204_2_FD_88679 | JGI IMG/M metagenome (GOLD analysis project Ga0115567, IMG submission 88679) | Pelagic marine microbial communities from North Sea - COGITO_mtgs_120412 | ecosystem: Environmental > Aquatic > Marine > Epipelagic | place: Germany:Helgoland, sampling site Kabeltonne... | reverse complement strand
TGTATTTTGGAGATTTAATCTTGACTAATCAAGAGCTGTATCTTGAGTGGTGTAACAATTGGCAGAGTCTTGAGGACTTCTCGATACATTTTTCGCTGCATATAAATTTTGCTCGGCAACTTATTATAAGTGAAGAACTTCAGAGATCACCAATATTGAATAGACGTAACTTAACTCAACGAGTATTGGTCAGCGCGCAGCCTATGCCGGAGTTTGTAAGAGAGCAGCTAAAAAAAGATATAACCTTTGACGCCGAGAAAGCTGTTTCAGAAAAAGCAATATCAGTTGAAGAAACTTAGTCGCCTGTATTTGCATTCCATATGAAATATATTTTTGATGGAAGTCGCTAACTCAAGCGCGCAGATAAAAAGCCTTATTGGTGAGCGCGGATGTCAAATTGAAGCGTATGAATATACATATCAAAAGCCCTATGGCAAACGTGGTAAAACCAAAGCTGAAACGTCTTGGACTCATGCCTCATTCCCCGGTCCTAGCCCTACAATAAAAAAATTACCTGTAAGCAAGGATGTTGTACAAGCGCTTAAAAATGAGTGCACAAACACTAAAGACAAAGGCTTGCGGTTAAGGGACGAACTCATGATCGCTTGTTTTGAACAGTCACCAGGTCGGCGTTTTGAGGTTTGTGAATTGAAAGTTGAGGACTTTATCAATGCATTGAATTCAATTGGATCACAGGTGCTCCTCAAAATGCACACTGCAAAAACACGAGAAGACGAGGCGGATCGTTTTGTTCCTGTACCGAGGGAATTCATTAATAAAGCGATGCACTATATTAGGGTAATACGCAGACCTTTGATTAGGCAGAAACTTGGTGCATCTAAAGATCATGGATATCTGCTTGTGAGCCATACAGAAGCAACGCAGGCAGCGAAGGGCTTCTTTAATCAACGCCTTACTGCTATAGCAACGAGAGTGGGTATTGCTGCTCAGCCCTATGCTCCGCATCTTTGGAGACACGCATACATCACGCAAAATTTCATTATATTGATTGAGCAATATGATCTGGAAAATCAAGATGCGTTCAGAAAAGCATTGCTGTCGACTTCAAAGTTAAAGTTGGATCTGCAGCAGTTGACTGGCCATAAAGACATTGACTCGCTTGACCGCTATATCGATCTTGCCTTCAATGAAATCACCCAAATGGGTAAAATTTATGATCAAATGCATCTAGCCGCCAGTGTAGGAATGGTTAAAGATGAAGTTAACAGTATTAAGCATCAAATTTCAAAAGTGACACGGTTAACTGAAGTGAAAGAATTAATTGATCGTTCAGTTAAAATCTTTGAGACCTTTGAAGAGGAATTAGAATTAGCAGCTCTGAAGGGAAAGAGTTAAGCTCTAAAAAAGTGCGAAAAATAGTCCACGTTGACGCGGATAGCTTCTATGCATCGGTTGAGATGAGGGACGATCCACGCCTGCGCCACCTACCAATCGCTGTTACTGTTGGTAAGAGACCAATTGACAACTTTATGGTCGAAAAAGGGGATAGTACAAAAGAAGTGCGGTTGAAGTTTTTGTACCTGAACCGTAATATGCTCTGCGTTAATCGCGTAGCAAATAGACAAAAAAGAACCCGTGCTGCCTACCAAAATATTAACTTTAATTCTCAACTATAAGGAAGAAATATGTTCAGTCACGTAATGATCGGTGCGAACAACGTCGATGAATCCAAATCTTTTTACGATGCCGTTTTAGGTGCTATTGGCCACAAACCAGGGGTTATGGACCCCAAGGGTCGTTGCTTTTATTTCGCTGATGGTAGTATTTTTATGCTGACCAAACCAATCGATGGTGAGCCGGCGACCCATGGCAACGGAAGTACTTTGGGCTTTGCTGTGGATAGCCCCGAAGCCGCTGATGCTTGGCATGCTGCTGGCATAGCCAATGGCGGAATCACTTGCGAAGATCCTCCAGGAGTGCGCGAGGGGAGCCCAATGAGCATGTATTTGGCTTATTTACGTGATCCCTCAGGTAATAAAATTTGTGCCTTGTACAGGATGCCCTAATAAGCCGGAACATCATTTGCACGCTCGATTTCAGTCCTCTTTTGATTCGAGCGTGCTACTCTGCGAACTAAATCATCACGACCTCTTACCATGACTACTCAGCCTCTTTTTCACTTAGCATTTCCCGTTATCGATTTGGAAGAAGCACGAACTTTCTATGTCGATATTCTTGGTTGCGTCTCAGGTCGAGAGTCTGACCGTTGGATTGATTTTGATTTCTTTGGACATCAGTTAGTTGCTCACCTGGTTGACCCAAAAGATCATCCCGCGACTGTGACTAACCCAGTAGATGATCATGCTGTGCCAGCTTCTCATTTTGGCTTGATTCTAGGCTGGGATTTATATCAAGAATTCGTTGATAGATTGAGAAAAGCTAATGTTGATTTTGTGATTGAGCCCTATTTAAGATTTGAGGGCCTCAGGGGAGAGCAGGCGACCTTGTTTATTCGGGATCCAAGTAACAATTATTTGGAGTTTAAAGCTTTTCGTGATGTTAAAATGTTGTTTGACAAGGATATAGATAGTCATTAAACACTAACTTATATGGCCTGTAGTCCTGACCCGCTTAGCGCCTTTGACCGGTTTAGACTTTTGGGAATCTGAACGAGTCTTAGCCATATCATCAAGCATGTTTTTTAGGGCAATAAGCAAACCAGCGACGAGAAATGCACCTGGTGGTAAAACAAATATTAAAAAGCTATAACTTTCACCGAAGGGTTTTATAAGCCAGTTCATCGCACTGGGGCCGAACAAAAGATGCATATCAACTAAGAGTGTGCCCTGGCCAAGTAGCTCTCTTACTGCACCTAAAGCTACTAATACCATCAAGAACCCCAGTCCCATCATAAAACCATCTAGAGCAGCTAACCCCACTGAATTTTTACTAGCAAAACCCTCAGCTCTGCCAAGAATCGCACAATTGGTGACTATTAAGGGTACAAAAATACCAAGAATCTGGTACAACTCGTAAGTGTAAGCCTTCATGAGCATCTCGGTACAGGTCACAAATGAGGCTATAACCATGACAAATACAGGAAGACGCACGGCATCACTAACATGATTGCGAATAAGCGAGACTATGGTATTTGAGCCAACCAAGACCAGAAGAGTGGCAAGGCCTAAACCCAGCGCGTTGGCGACAGTAGAGGTTACCGCAAGCAGCGGGCATAGACCTAGCAGTTGCACTAGCGCTGGATTGTTGTGCCATAATCCGTTTGTTGTTATTTCTTTGAACCCCTGACTCATTATTTGTCCTGTGTCTTAGGTGTCTGTTCTAAGGCGAAAAGTCTCTCGTTGTCTTGATCGAAATACGTCAGTGTATTAACCAACTGATTAATGACGGCTCTTGGCGTAATGGTGGCTCCTGTAAATTGATCAAAATCACCGCCTGCTTTTTTAACCGCCCACTTTTGACGTGGTGTATTACTTAGAGATCGGCCGTTAAAATCTAGAATCCACAAATTTTTACGTAGTTCTATCTTATCGCCCAGACCTGGAGTTTCCCGATGCTTTACAACTCGCACCCCAGCCACACTGCCATCAACATTTACGCCAACAAGCATAGCAATATCACCACTATATCCCTCAGGACTAATGGTGGGAATAATTACTGCAATGGGTTCGTTGTTATATCGGGCAATATGGACATTACCACCATTCTCGAGTCCCAGTAGCGACCAAAATTGCGATGGGATAGGCTGAGTATCAAGCAACATGTCATTGTCGTGGAGCTCTGACGGCACTACTTCTAAAAGAGCACTTTGTGCTGCAAGTCTCTCCGCTTGTGCAACCCGATCACGAGTTAGGTTATTAACTGATGACAACAAAAGGGCTGTTATTAAAGCAAATAGGGCAAGAGCGAGGGCATTGTCTCGAATGGACGAAAGGATCATTCGTCTTCCTCCTTTGCTGTAGCTTTGCGGCGTTGATTATGGCCGTAAGTTCTCGGTACCGTATAGTTATCGATAAAGGGTGCGGCAAAATTACCTAAAAGCACCGCAAATGCCACTGCATCAGGATAGCTTCCCCAGGCGCGTATTACATAAACTAGTAGCCCAATTAACGCACCATAAAAAAGTCTTCCACGATTGCTGACGGCCGAGGAAACAGGGTCAGTCACGATAAAAAAGGCACCAAACATTGCGGCGCCACTAAATAGATGCATTAATGGAGAGCCGGGGCTGTTCGAGCTACCGCCATCCCAAAACAGCATAGACATAGTCGCTAATGTGACGAGCATAGCAACTGGGCCGTGCCAAGTGAAAATACGTGCTTTCAGCAAGCCTAAACCGCCGAGTAGAAACGCGACATTAACCCATTCCCAACCGACACCAGCGAAACTAGCACTGCTAAAGAGGGTATTGTTTTGATAAATCTGATCGACCAATAACCCATCACTATGTTTGAAAAGGTCAAGCGGTGTTGCACCGGTAACTCCGTCCAAGGGACTAAATCCGGCAAATACAATTGTCAGTGATTCAAAAAGCCCTGGGTGACTAATACCTTCAGGAAGTAGTGATACTGGCGTCACCCAGGTAGTCATCTCAATAGGGAAAGAAATCAATACAACAACATAACCAACCATCGCTGGATTAAAAGGATTAGAGCCAAGACCGCCATATAACTGCTTGGCAATTACTATTGAAAATACTGTTGCCACAACTACTAACCACCATGGCACCAAAGGCGGCAAGGACAGACCGAGCAGAACTCCAGTAACCACGGCGCTATAATCCCGTAAATATAATCCAATAGGTCGCTGTCGTATTTTAAGTATAAGAGCTTCTGCACTAATCGCTGCAAAGACTGCGAGGAACAGATTAATCAGAATACCCCAGCCAAATTGATAGCTGAGTACGAGAAGACCCGGTAGTGTGGCAATGAGCACTAGTTGCATTATTCGGCCAGTGCTCTGACGTTTGTGTTCATGGGGTGAGGTTATTTGCTTAAAAGCCACTACTTAATTACCTTCTCAAGTCGCCGTTTTGTTTGCTCAACCTTTTGCCGAGCACCTTCGACACTAGCATGTTGCTGAGCCTGCTGTTCTGCGCTACCACTTTTATTAGCTTCCACTAATCGTTCTTGAGCCTCTTCAAGGCGCATTTTCGCAGCCATTAATGTTCGTTCTAATTTAGCTTTTTGCTGATCGGGTGAAGCCTGCCGGGCCTTAGCGCGCAGATTAGCTGCGTTAATAATGTCTGCTGCTGATGAGTTAGACGTCTTTGCTTTCTCAGTGGCGATACGCCGAGCTTTACGTTTAACCTCTCGTGCTTGTTCCGCTTTATCTAGTCTCACTTGGCGGAATTCGAAGCGCTCGCGCGCTTTTGCGGCGCTAATTTTAGTGTTGCGCGAATTAATAATATTACCCTTACTACTGCGGTAGTATTGCACCAAAGGGATATTACTGGGACAAACATAAGAACAGGCGCCGCACTCTATACAGTCGAACAAATTATGCGCCTGCAGACGTTCGTGGTCTTCAGATTGCGCATACCAATAGAGTTGCTGTGGTAATAAAGACGCTGGACAGGCCTCCGCACAGAGACCACAACGTATACAAGGTTGTTGAGGATCTTCCTCAGGTATTTCGGAGTGACTTGGAGCAAGAATACAGGTAGTGGTTTTTACAACAGATAGATCACTGGAGCTGAGGCTAAAGCCCATCATTGGGCCACCCATGATTAAACGACTACAATTTTTTCGTATAAACTTATTTTCTTTTAGGAGATGGCTGACCGGAGTACCTATAAGGACTTCATAGTTACGATTAATTCCACAGGCACCTCCGGTAACTGTCGTTATTCTTGAAATCAATGGCTGACCGTCAATTACCGCGCGTTTGATGGCAAAAGCTGTCCCACTGTTCACGCATACCATGCCGATGTCTGATGGTAATTGGCCGCTGGGTATTTCTTGGCCTGTAAGGATATAAATAAGTTGTTTTTCACCGCCCGACGGATATTTAGTTGGGATAGCTACAACTTCAATAGCCGTGCTTTTACATGCTTCACGAAGAGCATCTATCGCCTCTGGTTTATTATTTTCAATACCAATTAAAACCCTCCTTGGCATATCAAGCACGTGACTGATGACGTCAATCCCTTGAATGATCTCTGCTGCGCGCTCGCGAATTAGGATGTCATCGGCAGTAATATAAGGCTCACATTCAGTCGCATTGATAATCAGAGTGTCAATGGACCTGGTACGACTATTATCAAGCTTTGCTGCTGATGGGAAGCCTGCGCCGCCAAGCCCGGTAACTCCTGCATCAGCAATCAGGTGACTAACTTCTTGAGGGCTGAGTTGTTTATACTCAGCATGGCAATGTAGATCTATCCAATGTTCTTCGCCATCACTCGTAACTTCAATGCAGAGTGCTGACATTCCTGAAGGATGGGCTACAGGACGATCTTCAATAGCGCTTATGACCCCTGACGTGGGAGCGTGCACAGGTGCGCTTAGGTCACCGCTAGCAGATGCAATTTTTTGACCTTTAAGAACCACATCTCCAATTGCTACGCAGGGTATAGCGGCATCACCTATATGTTGAACAAGCGGCAAAATCAGCTTCTGAGGAATGGTCAGGTGGCCGATGCCTAATTTGAGAGACTGTACTTTATTCTCTGGAGGATGGACGCCACCAGGAGTTTCCCATAGCTGTCTCATGTCAGTGTCTCATGGACAGCAGACGAGGATGTGGCTATTAAATAGTGTTGCTTTTTGGGGATTGACCAACGCCATTGCTCAATGTCTTCTTCAATGGGTAGCATGTCGATACAATCAACAGGACAGGGTTCAACACAGAGGTCACAGCCAGTGCATTCTCGCGCTATTACTGTGTGCATTAGTTTGGCAGCTCCTAATATTGCATCAACCGGACAGGCCTGAATACACTTGGTACAACCAATACATTCATCTTCTCGGATAAATGCAACAGTCCTTATCTCTTCCTCTCCATGCTCCTCATCTAATGACGGTGCAGCTACATCTAATAATTTTGCAATGGCGTTAATGGTCGATTGGCCTCCAGGTGGACACTTATTAATAGCATCGCCATCGGCTATTGATTGGGCATAGGGCTTACAGCCGGGGAAACCGCACTGACCACATTGAGTTTGAGGTAGTAATTCGTCAAGCTGCTCCACAATAGGATCGCTCTCTACTTTAAATTTCTCAGCTGCATAACCCAATAGACCACCAAATAAGACGCCTAGACCTACTAGAGATACTAGCGCGGCGAGCATGATATTTTCAGTGAGTAACTCAATCATCTAGACCAACCCACTAAATCCCATGAATGCCAACGACATTAAACCTGCTGTAATCATAGCGATTGCAGCGCCTTCAAAAGGCTGTGGAATATCAGCGGCGGCGAGACGTTCACGCATTGCTGAAAAGAAAATCAAAACTAACGAGAATCCAACACCCGCACCAAAGCCATAGAGGGACGATTGCATAAAATTGAGGTCTTTATTGGCATTCTGTAAGGCCACTCCTAAGACAGCACAGTTGGTTGTGATAAGGGGCAGAAAGACACCTAGTACGCGATACAGTAAGGGGCTGGTTTTTTCGATGAACATTTTAGTAAATTGGACCACAGCAGCGATGACCAGAATAAATGCGATAGTGCGCAGATAGATCAACCCAAGTGGCATTAGTATAAGCTCGTTAACGATATAGCTAGCCATTGCAGTGAGAGTCAGTACAAAGGTTGTTGCTGCTGACATACCGATAGCAGATTCGAGTTTTTTGGATACGCCCATAAATGGGCAGAGTCCGAGGAACTGCACGAGAACATAATTGTTGATCAGAATAGAGCTGACCAGAATGATAGCGAATTCTTGCATGCGCTTATTATAGTGGCTGAGACCAGCCACCATTATCAATTAATCATTCCACGCTATACAACCGTTATAACCCCAGAAAGGATGAGTTTTACAATAAAGTCCTTAATGTTAGAGAAATGGACGCCTAGGCAAGCTCTTCTTTGCTAGCTTCGACCATTGCATCAACCTTTTCTTTATCAATGCGTTGCATTAAAGGTTGAAAAGAATTAATACGATGTCCAAGTAAGGGGGATCTAGCGCTGTCCCAGGTCAAAGAATCATTGAGGAATGATTCTCCAGCCTCGGCCATTGCAGGCAATACTGGTTTCAGATAAGTCAATATAACTCTAAACAAATTAATACCAAGAGAGCAAATGTCTTGAACTCTCTGGGCTTGGCTTTCGTCTTTATTAAGCTTCCATGGTTCTTGAGCCGCTATGTATTCATTTGCTGCGTCGGCTTGAGCAATGATTTCACGAATCGCTTTACCAAAGTCACGATTTTCATAATGTGTCGCGATAATATCCGCAGCGCTACTAACCTGATTCCAGAGCGCTTGATCGTCAATGTTGCTTGAGAGTACGCCATCATTTCCTTTGGTGATGAACTTGGCACATCGACTGGCGATATTAACCACTTTGCCCACCAAATCACTATTAACCTTCTGGACAAAATCTTCCAAATTAAGATCAATATCTTCAACCGTCCCAGATAGTTTAGAGGCATAGTAGTAACGTAAATACTCCGGATTTAAATAATCCAAATAACAACGAGCATTGATAAAAGTACCTCTAGATTTTGACATCTTTTTACCATTGACAGTCACAAAGCCATGAACACAGACTTTAGTGGGTCTGCGGTAGTTGGCACTTTTGAGCATTGCAGGCCAGAAAAGAGCGTGGAAATTAACGATATCTTTACCAATAAAATGGTAAAGCTCAGTAGGGCTATCCTCTTTCCAAAAATAATCAAAATCTAGATCTGTTTTATCACAGAGATTCTTAAAGCTCGCCATATAGCCAATAGGGGCATCTAGCCAGACATAAAAGTATTTACCTGGCGCGTCCGGAATTTCGAAACCAAAGTAGGGGGCATCACGGCTAATATCCCACTCCTGCAGACCGCTGTCTAACCACTCCGACAACTTATTGGCGACTTCCTTTTGTACTGCGTTAGTATCAATCCAATCTTTAAGGAACTGAGTGAATTCTGGTAACTTAAAGAAGTAGTGGATTGACTCTTTTTCAATGGGAGTTGCCCCAGATATTACCGACACGGCGTCAACCAAATCAACGGGGGCATAGGTAGCTCCGCAGGCCTCACAATTATCGCCGTATTGATCTTCAGCTTTACACTTAGGGCACGTGCCTTTGACATAACGATCCGCCAAGAAGAGGCTTTTCTCTGGATCGAATGCTTGACTGATAGATCTTTGAGCGATGTGATCGTTCGACTTTAGACGATTATAAATGAGCTCAGAAAATGCCTTATTCTCATCGCAATGGGTAGAGTGATAGTTATCTACGCCAATATAAAAATCCTCAAAATCTGCTTTGTGAATTGTTAACATATCGTCGATATGTTGTTCAGGACTTATCCCTTTTTCCTCGGCTTTAAGCATAATGGCCGTGCCATGAGCATCGTCAGCAGAAACGTAGTAACATTCATGGCCGCGCATTTTTTGGAAACGCACCCATACATCGGTTTGTGTGTACTCTAAGATGTGACCCAAGTGCAAAGCAGCATTGGCATAGGGCAGGGCATTGGTGACCAGAATTTGACGTTTTGACGACATTATACAAATCTTTTAGCAACAGTTGGAAAGACGCGAGTATAGCGATTTTACGTTAACTTTTCACCGGCAATTCGGGCAATTACGTGAGAGATTGGCCGGTCAGTTATAAACAGTAATAGGTTGGAGTATTTTAGTGTTAAGCCAAGTAAAGAAAATCATTGCAGTTGCTTCAGGAAAAGGGGGAGTTGGTAAATCTACCACCGCCGTCAATTTGGCTATAGGTCTTCATCAAGAGGGTCAGCGGGTAGGTCTTCTCGATGCTGATATTTATGGCCCTAGCATTGCTATGATGCTAGGAGTGCCGGAGAACACTCGTCCTCAGGCAGTGGACGAGAAATACTTTAAGCCTGTCGAAGCTCATGGGTTGTTAACCATGTCGATGGCATATTTAGTGACGGACAAAACACCCATGGCTTGGAGGGGCCCTATGGCAGCGGGAGCTCTTCAGCAGCTATTGCAACAAACCGCTTGGGGTGACCTTGATGTTTTGGTGGTGGATATGCCACCAGGGACTGGAGACATCCAACTGACTTTGTCTCAGAAGGCTCAGGTAGCAGGAGCGATTATAGTCACTACACCCCAAGACATTGCGCTGCTGGATGCACAGAAAGGTATAGAGATGTTCCTGAAGGTTAACGTACC
>Ga0115567_10007581_pt1 | contig 10290 bp, 12 predicted proteins | sample COGITO_mtgs_1204_2_FD_88679 | JGI IMG/M metagenome (GOLD analysis project Ga0115567, IMG submission 88679) | Pelagic marine microbial communities from North Sea - COGITO_mtgs_120412 | ecosystem: Environmental > Aquatic > Marine > Epipelagic | place: Germany:Helgoland, sampling site Kabeltonne... | reverse complement strand
TACAACAACTGAATTTGAGGGCCTGATCCTGCTGTTGATCGCATATGACGACGGGCACCGCGCCGCCCTCATCATCGACGATATCCAAGACCAGAGGCAAGTCGTCATCAAAGGCCTAGATGACAGCTTTTACCGCGCACCGGGCGTCGCAGCGGCGACAATCCTGGGGGATGGGCAAATCGCACTGATCCTCGATCCTACGGATATCATCACCAATGCAATGGGACGTCCCGGCGCAAAGCAAGCCAACTTGGCCACAGGAACATAACAATGAGTGAAATAGATCCACCAGCAACAATCGAGCTGCTGACTTTCCGCCTCGCGGATCAGGAGTATTCTCTCGATATCATGTCGGTTCGGGAAATCCGCGGCTGGACCCGGACGACCCCCCTTCCGCATGCGCCCAAATTTATGAAAGGGGTCATAAACCTGCGTGGAACTGTTTTGCCGGTAATGGACCTTGGTGAACGCCTCGGTCTCGAACCGCGACAGCAAACGGACCGCAATGTCATCATCGTGGTCAAACACGAGAATACGATGACAGGTCTTCTTGTGGACGCTGTTTCTGACATCATTACCCTGACCAGTGCCGACCTTCAGCCACCTCCTGAAATGAATTCCAGCGCAATGCCAAATGTGGTTTCCGCACTGACCCTCATCGATGACCGCATGATCCGTGTGCTCGACCTTGCAGCAACGGTTCAGGTTCCTGAAGCCGTGGCGGTATAAGCACGATGCCGAGCGATACGTTAACCTTGGATAAAGCGAGCTTCAGGTCCATTGCACAGCTTGCATACCGCGAAAGCGGTCTGACACTTGTCGAGGAAAAGACGTCCATGATCCAGTCCCGCTTGCGTCACCGCTTGCGGGCCCTCAATCTTTCTGATTTCGAAAGTTACACCAAGTTGCTTAATTCCGACGCAGGGCGATCTGAACGAAAACAGCTCATCTCTGCGTTGACGACGAACGTGTCTCACTTCTTTCGGGAAAATCATCATTTCGAAATGTTGTGTGGGCAGCTTTTATCGAATCGGATCAACGCCTTGCGTGCTGGTGGAAAATTGAGGATTTGGTCGGCAGGGTGTTCAAACGGACAAGAAGCGTTTTCCGTTGCAATGGCATTGCTGACGGCCGAACCAGAAATTGCCAATCTTGACGTCAAGATCCTCGCGACAGACATTGATCCAGTGGTCGTGGAATTCGCCCAGAAAGCCCGCTTCGCTGAACGCTATATCAACGGGATTCCGAACGATCTGTTATTGCAGCACTTTGCAAGAACTGACGCGCCGCACGAAACCGTCTATGAGGCCAAATTAAACTTACGAAAAATGGTTCGGTTCAAGGAATTGAACTTGCTTGGAGCATGGCCAATGAAGAGTACATTCGACGCGATCTTTTGTCGCAATGTCGTAATTTATTTCGACCAACCGACGCAGAATCAACTCTGGCCCCGCTTTAAGGAAATCTTGTTGCCCGATGGGCTCCTGTTCCTGGGCCATTCAGAACGGATACCCGCGCCTGAAAAGGTCGGTTTTCATACTATTGGACCGACAAGTTACCAGCGGCACGGCTGACAGCTACAATCCGTGAAACGACAAAAAAACTAAGAACCACATATAAGGACGGCACAATGGCCCTGCGCGACCAACTTCGGACAATGGTAATAGACGACATGTCTACCAGCAGGGGTCTGATCACTCAGGCGCTCGATGGGTTCGGGATCCGCAGTATTTCCACTGCCGAGAATGGCAAAGAAGCGCTTAAAATGCTGGCGACACATCCTGTTCATCTTGTAATTTCCGATTACAACATGCCTGAAATGGACGGCCTGCAATTGTTGCATCACTTGCGGTCACATCCCAAGACGAAGGGCATAGGTTTCATTCTCATTACCGGACGGGCAGAGCAGCAAATCATCGATCATGGCAAGAAACTGGGTATGAACAATTACCTCAAGAAGCCATTTGAGCCGAACGACCTTCGCAATTGCATCGAAGCCGTCGTTGGCAAGCTATGAGGTCGATAGGAAAAAGCGATCGATTAGACAATGGCACAATGGATGTATTGGCACGTATATCGAGGCATTTGGGGTCACTGGCGGCGCATGTGCTACATATTGAAGAAGCGATTAGCGGCGGTTGCAGTACCCTGAAGCAACCAGATGCAAAAGCGATCAGGAAATTGCAATCGCTGGATTTTTTGCGCCAGTCGCTTGAGGACATGGAGACGGCTGTAAGTCTGATCGCACGCGATGACGTCGACCAAAACTGTCGTTCCCTAAGATGGAAAATCGGAATTGAAACGCTCAAACTGGAAAGCTCGCGACAGATATTCCTGAACGATGACGGTTCGGTTGACTTGATCAGATCAGGCGACGTTGATCTGTTTTAAGTAAGCTTCCATGACGGGCCAATGCTACAACCACGTCAGGGCCCTCTCGTGTCGGTGTAAGAAACGGTAGGTTGGTTCACCCGAAGTGGTCGGCTATTACTGCAATAGATCAGCATTTCAAATTAATCAGCAACTCGACTCTTTCCGCTCAGTTATCTCGGGGGCACTCTGGCGAAAAATTCGACTGCCAATGTATCCCTAAATAGAATTTGGTGATGCTGGCCAGCAATAGTCGATTGATCAAACTCATGCTGGCGCGAAAATTCGGGACAAAAATATCTGCACGCAGCTCCTCTTCACACTCTCGATACCGTGGGACGAAAAATTAGGAGTTAAGTCAAAAGCAAAACAGAATCTTGACCCTTGGACGCTTATCGATATTGGGCGAAGCCGCGCCTAGAAAGGCCAAGTAAACAACCCCTGCAATATTGGCATCCAGAATTCTCGGGATCCTCAGCTATCCCTTAACGCGCGCCCCAATTGCAATATGAAGATGTGAAATCGCCAATCCAAAGACAGGCTGTTCGCAAACTAAAACAACCCATCTGCAGTACTGATTGATCGGTTGCTATGCCGTCGAGATTGACAATCCAGCCCGGACCAGATGTTTGTCGGGAAGCCTAAGGCGAAAGCCCCGACTTCAGCTCCTGTAAAACGCCGACTTAGACGTGAAACATGCATGACACTGTCCGCCCGCCTCCCTCACAGTATCTCAACATCGTTCCCAGAGTTTGCAAGCGGGGAAGCCGAGATCATCTCAGCAGGTTCGCCAGCTTGGACGACGAGCTTTTGGCGTGCGAGTCCAGTGGCAGGCCAAAACAGCAGATGGCGCGCGCTCGTGCCGCCCAAGGAATGGCCCAGGCAAGGAATACTCTCTCTGGCGAGGTATTCCAACGTGAACCGGCCATTCATCAGACCAATTTCGGACAGGCCCGTGACCATTCTGGCACCACCGAAAACCTTGGCGACGATGCGACCTCGCTGCGCACCGTTCTTGATCAGTCCGTTGATCAGCAACTCAAGCTCATTGATCCCCATCAAAGTACTGATCGTCGATGTCTTGCTGCGCCCGGCAAGCAACATATGATTCACCCCTCCGACACCTGCAATCGGATCCCAAAGGCAACATGCAACACATGATCCCAACAGCGTGGAAATGCACACGCCGGGACCCCGAGCAATTGCAATTTCACCCTGCGTTATGGAGATGCGGCGGTCATGCAATGGTCAGGTTCTCCTTTGCAATTGCTTGTCGCGCGCACGACAGGCTTCATTCAATGCAGCCCCGATTTCCGTCAGCGAAAGTTCTCTGGTCACGCCGCCAAGCTCTTTTGCAACACGCGGCATCCCGTAGATCACGCAAGATTCTTCATCCTGACCAATGGTGTGCGCGCCCGCATAGTGGAGCAGCCGCATTCCTTCTGCACCGTCACGGCCGAGCCCCGTCAGTAGTGCCGCCACGACATCATGTCCAAAGGCAGCAGCGGAGGAAAACAGGGCATCCACAGACGGGCAATGCAGTGCCCGTTCGGCATCGTCTCGCATTTTTATTTTCCAGCTACTGCGGCGGCGCAGCACCTCAGTATGTTCTCCTAGCACCGGAGCAAAGCGAATATCACCGCGCCTGAGATACATCCCATCAAAGGCCAGCCGCACGTCGCGCGGCAGTTTTCGATCAAGAAGCTGTGCGAAACTTGCCAGAAATTGACCCGGCATATGCTGAACAATCACAACAGGCGGACCAAAAGTGTCAAGTTCCGACAGAACAGTTTCAAGCGCCGCGACACCGCCCGTTGACGCCCCGATCAACACGATAGGACAGTCAGTATCGGAAGCATCCGGTCGGTCGGACGACGTCATATCCGGTGTCATTTTGCGCGGTTGTTGGACGCGGCTGGATGCAGCGGAAAAAACCCGACGCGCCAGATCGCGGCATTCTTTCGGACTGGCGATCCCGACAGGTTTGGGGATGCAATCAACTGCACCAAGGGACAAGGCACGGATAGCGGAAACTGAGCCATAGGCGCTCGTACTTGAAAACATTACAACCGGCATAGGACGCCGCACCATCAGGGCCTGCAGGAATTGAAGACCATTTACCTGCGGCATTTCAATATCAAGCGTCAGGACGTCGGGATTGAGCGCTCTGATCATGCGGCTTGCCTCGTAGGCGTCCGCCGCCTCCCCCACGACCTCAAGGTTCGGATCCGTATCAAGTATACTGCGCAGCCAAGCACGCAGGCTACATGAATCGTCCACTATCAAAACCTTCTTCGTCTTGCGGTAAGGCAACAGTGTCATGAGCGGATCTCGGCAACGGCCCGCCAGGACAGCAACACCAAACCTTTTACGTGTTCCGTCCGTGTCTGACAGACTGTTATTTTCTTCCGCAACGGTCGTGCCCCGGTTCAATCACTTGCAGGAGTTATCGCGCTCAAATCTAAAGATCGCTTGAAGACCAGCTGTCAGAAATGGTGCGAAGTAATAAAGAGTTTATCGATCGCAGCCCCTGACAAACTTTAGACAACCAGCCAAGATTCGAGGTGCTTGGTTTCAACAAATAGTCGACCGATGATCTCAACTTTAGGTGGATACGCAATGCGTTGGACGCTTCCCAAAAGTTTCGCGCGGCCTGGACGTGGCGTCATGCAGGGTAACGTCTGCAACGTATGGGCGCTCCTGACGCAGTCCCCAAAAGCTGGACGCTGACGTAATCTCTGATTTGCTGTGTGCTGACTTTGACCACGAAGGAGATGAAGATGTCGAAACGAAAGCAGCATGTCCCTGAATTCAAGGCAAAGGACGCGCTGGAAGCCTTGAAGGACAAAGGGCCCGTGCCGGAGTTGGCAAGCTGGTTCGGCGAGGATCTGTTACCAGCAGTGCATGTTTACATCCACGAGAGGCGATGATGATCAACCAATGAAGACGCGCATTGCTCGATGGTGCGTCCGGTGTTTTGAGCGCAGCGGCCGCAAGGCACAGGTGATCGATGAAGACCAAGTCATGGACCTGCACACCAAGATCGGGGTGCTGGCGCTGGCCAACGCTTTTTTGGAACGAAACCTCAAGCCCTGGGGCGGGAAGTGAGGTGCTGCATGATCGAGTGCAACCATCCGGACCTGTCGATCGGTCAGCAGTGCGCCGTGCTATCGATTGCGCGGTCGTTGTTCTATTATGCGCCGCAGGCTGAGACGGAGCAGAATCTTTCGCTGGTGCGGATGATCGATGTCCAGTTCCTCGAGACGCCCTTTTTCCGCGTCCGCCAGCCTCTCGGGACATTGCCTGCGGCAATACCCTGACGGCTAGCGGATGAGGTGGCACCTGCGCAACGAAGGTATTCGGGGAATGAGAAGCACATCCGTTTACTCATGCGTCTGATGGGCTGAGCAGGTGAACGCCACCGGTCCGAGTGAACCTGAGAACGGCCGATCTACCAAAAGCCCAAGACCGGCAGGCCTGCAAAGGGACATAAGACCTATCCCCACTAGGCGTAGCCTTTGCTGTTGTGATATTCTGGACCACTCTTGCCTCCTCAGACCCATGTCAAAAAATGCAAATCAACATTTGACCATTCCGTGTTGCCGCCCTCGGCAGCGAAATGCTTCTACTTCCGCCGCAATGCGCGCTTGTAAGGCGCGTTGGCGCGGCGCAACTTCCTGCGCTGTCTACGCTTTGCCCAACACGTTACGACCGACTGCAGTGGCATTTACAATTCGTTCCACAAGCTCCATCAGTTGGATTCGCTCAGCTGCGAAATACGCCTGGAAAGCTGCGGAAGCGGTGTCGTGTTACGCTTGCTGCAACCTGCCGTCGTAAGACAGCTGACAGGTCAGATCGCAGTTAATCCGATCTGGACTCTCCACGGCATCCTCGCGAAGATGTGATCGACGCTGAGGTTGCATGATCGTTTTCATCTCGGCGTTGCCTGCTCTTTATTCCCGCTGGAGGTCAGCGATTGCAGGCTCTTAAAACAAGGGGAACACTATGAAACTCTCTCGTCGTCTTTTTCTAAGCGGTGTCGCCGCCGCACCGTTGCTTCACTTGACAACTCTGCCGGGCTTTGCGGCTGAGCGCGTGTTCTTTGGCGTCGCCACGGGCGGCACCGGTGGCACCTACTATCCATTGGGCGGGATGTTGGCACAGCTGATCTCGAACACAGCTGAAATTCCGGACACCAAACTGTCCGCGACCGCAGAGACCGGCAATGCGTCCGTCGCCAATGCGCAACTTTTAGCGCGCGGTGAAATCGAATCCGCTTTCGTGGCGGCCGATATCCTCGATGCAGCCTTCAAGGGCGTGAACCAGTTCGATGGGCAGGCCGCGGAAAACATCCGCGCCATCGGGGCGCTGTATCCCGAAACTGTCCAACTTGTCGTGCGCGCCGATTCCGGCATTGAAACCTTTGCCGATCTCAAGGGCAAAACGATCTCTTCCGGTTCGCCCGGTTCAGGTCAGTGGCAGCTGCTTGGGGATTTGCTGATTGCCAACGGCATGACCCGCGAAGACGTCTCAGAAGACTTCTCGTCCTTCGCCCAATCGGTGGACAAGATCAAGGACGGCAATCTAGACGCGTCGCTGATCACCGCTGGCTCGCCTACATCGTCGGTTACCGATCTGGCCAACGGACACGAAATCCGCATCGTGCCGCTCAATGGTCCCGCAGTTACCAAGCTGCAGGAAACCCAGCCATATTACGCCAACGCGATCCTCGCAGGCGGCACGTACAAGGGGCAGGACAACGATGTAGAAACCCTTGCCGTGCGCGCAATCTGGGCGACGCATGACGGCGTGTCTGACGACGTCGTCTATGCGGTGACCAAGGCACTCTATGAGAACACGGAAACGCTGGGCAATGTGCATCCGAAGGGCAAGGAAATCTCGCTCGACAAGGCGTTGGAGAGCGTCTCGGTGCCGCTGCATCCGGGTGCCGAAAAATATTATGTGGAGAAAGGCATCAAGTGATGTCCGCACGCGGCACCTCGGGTGTCCTAGGAATGGCCTTTTGGGCCATCCTGTCCAATCCGGCAATCGCCCGCGCAGATCCTTCTGTCTGTCTCAGCAGCCATCCGGAAGGGACGCTGGTGGCGACCTATCCGCTGAGCAAAGACGCCGGATTTGCGCTGGGTTTCATCCATTCGGTATCGCACACTCCGGTTCTTGACATCTACGAAATCAGGGCCGGGCAAGTCGTTCAGACATCAGAGATTTTTCAGGCCCACGGTGCCGGTCTGCCATCCATGAGCGATGAGATCGACGCAACCGGGTGGCACCACGAGAACGGCCATTTCATCCTTGATCTTGACCGTCCCATTGGCGCGATGATCGTCCGCATCCAGCCGGAATATGAAAACACCCTGCACATCGCAGACCGCTCCATCCCGCTTGCATCGCTCGGCTTTTCTGTCCTGCGGATCGCGGCGTGTGAAACACAAGGTTAATCATGTCAGACGCCACTCGAAACAATGCTCCGGATGACCGCGAACTCACACCCGATGAGGTTGAAGCGCTGGTGCGCGAATACGATTCTGAATCAAATTTCCGCAACCTCAAGGGTCTGACCGCTCTGCTGGTGACCATCGCCAGCGTGTCCTTGTCGATGTTCCACGTCTATACGGCCGGGTTCGGTCTACTCAACGAGGTTACGCACCGCACGATCCATCTGACCTTTGTCATGGGTCTGTTGTTTATCGTGTTTCCGCGCCGCCGCGCCGAACCCACACCCCGTCTGTGGATTGATTCTGCGATCTTTGGCGTTTTCTACCTCTATATTATCTACGATCTGGCACGCGCCCTGCCCCCCTCGGGTCTCACCTATGCATTTGCTGCCGCAATGATTGGCCTGACCGTGCTGACATTGCCGATCAAGGGGCGCGGCCTGCCGGGCAGCCAGGTCGCCTTGCGCGACTGGCTCTTTGCCATCCTTGGCGCCGGGTTTTCGCTGTATCTTGTCGTCTTCTTCCGCGACGTGTTCATTACCAATGTCGGCAGTCCACGACCGCAGGAATACATGTTCGGCCTGATCGCCATTATCATGACACTTGAGGCGACGCGCCGCACGATGGGACCAACGCTCGCCTTCATCGGGGTTTTCTGCATCGTCTATGCGCTGCTGGGGCCCTATATGCCGGGCATCCTTGGCCATCGCGGCTATAACATCCTGCGCATCATCAACCATCTCTACGTTGGAACCGAAGGCATCTACGGGGTCGCCGTTGGTGTTGTCGCGACCTATGTCTTTCACTTCGTCCTGTTTGGCATTCTTGCGCAGATGAGCGGACTGGGGCAGCTCTTCATCGATCTGGCCACCATCGTCGCCGGTCGTGCCTCGGGTGGCAGCGCCAAAGTGTCGGTGGTCTCGTCGGGCTTTTTCGGCATGATCTCCGGCTCGCCCATTGCCAACACGGTAACGACCGGGGCTTTTACCATTCCGCTGATGAAGAAATCCGGCTTTAGCCCGCGCTTTGCCGGCGCGATCGAGGCATCGGCCTCCTGCGGGGGTCAGGTCACACCGCCGATCATGGGGGCATCGGCCTTCGTGATGACCGAAATGCTGGGCGTGCCCTATAACGAGATCATTCTGATCGCGATCATCCCTGCTGCCTTTCACTATCTTGCGATCATGCTGATGGTGCATCTGGAGGCCAAGCGACTGGGTCTGTCCGGCCTGTCTGCCGACAAGATCCCCAAGTTCAAGGCGGTCCTGCGCAAGTCCTGGCACCTGTTCATTCCCCTGATTGTCATGGTGACGCTGCTGCTGATGCAATACACGCCGTTCCTCGCGGCCTTTTGGGGCATTCTGCTGACAATCGCGTTTTCCTACGTGCCGCTGCTGATGCGTGGTCTCGGCAATACCGATATGGATCTCGATACGGTCCTGACGCCACCGCGCCTGGTTCGCGGCTTCGAGGATGGTGCGAAATTTGCGCTGGCCATCGGGGCCGCCTGCGCCAGCGTGGGCTTCCTGCTGGGGATCACCACCCTGACGGGCTTGGGCTTTAAATTTTCTGCTGCAGTGGTTGAACTGGCTTATGATCTTGCCGGTTTCATGACCGCCATTGATTTTACCGGCCTGCTAAATGAAAAAAGCATGGCACTGTTCTTTGGCCTGTTTTTCGTCGCCATTGCCTGCATCATCATGGGTGCGGGCATTCCCACGACGCCGACCTATATCATCCTCGCCTCCATTGCGGCCCCTGCGCTGCTGGAATTCGATATCCCTCTGATCGCCACACATTTCTTCGTGTTCTACTTCGGCGTACTGGCCGATGTGACGCCGCCCGTGGCACTTGCGGCATATGCTGCCGCCGGACTGGCGCGATCTGATCCAATGCAGACCGGTATGACCGCGTTCCGCCTGTCGATGGGCAAAGCACTGGTGCCGTTCATGTTCATCTATGCGCCTAGCCTGCTGTTCGTGAACTTCTCACTGGTGGAATTTGTCGCCGCCCTGATCAGTGGCGTGCTATGTATCATCGCCCTGTCGGCAGCTTACATCGGATATTTCAAGACAACGCTTAACACGCTCGACAAGGTCGCGCTGACCATCGGGGGCTTGCTGCTGATATCGACATCGTTCTTGATGATGGCCGTTGGCAGTGCGCTGGTTCTGGGGGTCTTCTGGTCCAACACAAGACGGGCGGCAACTGCAGTGCCTTGATCCGCGGTCAATCTGCAACAAAACCGATTGTGGTGCCCCGCTCTGGACGTCAATCTTACTCTTTGGATAGTGAACCGGAAGCCCTTCCTCAACGGCACGCACTGAAAACCCCCTTGGGGGCACAGTTCATCGCATCAGAAGTGCGTCAAGCGCTTGCCGGGATCGCGTTACGTCGGCAAGCGTATAGCCGTCCAGCGTGGCAAAGAATGCCTCCTGCGCTTCGGCAAGCGGATAGCGCAGTC
>Ga0115567_10007580_pt1 | contig 10293 bp, 10 predicted proteins | sample COGITO_mtgs_1204_2_FD_88679 | JGI IMG/M metagenome (GOLD analysis project Ga0115567, IMG submission 88679) | Pelagic marine microbial communities from North Sea - COGITO_mtgs_120412 | ecosystem: Environmental > Aquatic > Marine > Epipelagic | place: Germany:Helgoland, sampling site Kabeltonne... | reverse complement strand
GCTACAGAAGCCATCATATCTGTTAATAAGTGTAAATAAGCAGATCGCATATTTAAATTGGCTTTACTATCACGTTTTAAAAGCAACACACTAAAACCATTTCCAACAATAGCAAGAATAGAAAGCCAAATTACTAGATTAGAATCGATAGTTTCGGGATTTTTAAATCTCTTAACTGCTTCAATTATAAGTATAATTGCAACTATAATTAGTGTAGAAGCATTAATAAAAGCAGCCACAATTTCAGCTCTTTTATATCCAAAAGTATGATTTAAGGAAGCTTTTTTCTTGGAAAGTATATTTGCAATATAGCTTACCAATAGCGAAAGAACATCACTAAAATTATGAAGTGCATCAGACAATAAAGCCAAACTACCACTAACTAATCCACCTATAACTTGGGCAAGAGTAATCCCTATATTCAGAAATATAGAAATTAAAAGATTTTTACCTTTTACCTGATGCGAGTGATCATGGTTGTGACCCATATATTATTTTACAGGAATTTTAGCTACACGATCTTGATGACGACCACCTTCAAACTTTGTATTTAAAAATATATCTACCATATCTACTGCTTGAGTTTGAGAAACAAACCTAGCCGGAATACTCAAAATGTTTGCATTATTATGTTCTCTAGCTAATTTGGTTATTTCCCCAGTCCAACAAAGAGCACAACGCACACCTTGATGTTTATTAGCTGTCATAGAAGCTCCATTCCCACTACCACAAATAATAATACCTAAGTCTACATTTTTATTTTCTACGTCATTAGCAACAGGATGAACAAAATCTGGGTAGTCAACACTATCTTCAGAATTTGTACCATAATTAGTAACTTCTATTCCTTTAGATTCTAGATACACAATAATAGTCTCTTTATACTCTGTTCCTGCGTGATCGTTTCCAATAGCTATTTTCATAATTTTGTTTTTAAGGTTGAACAAAGGTAAAAAACGGGTTGTTAACTACTATTATATCTATTGTTAATTACTTCCTATAATAGCTTAGTATTAAAGGTTTTGTAATTTTAGTTAAAATGTGGATAACAACAGGTGAGATTCTAATAATAAAATTTGGTTTTCATTTTAAAAAATGGAATAGCAAATTAAGTTTTGAAAATACTAATTATAACTCATGAATTTTTGGACAACTTATTAGCATTAAAAATTGAATTGTAAACAACCAAAAAGCAAATACTTTTTAATAATTTATATTAACATTTGGTTATACACTATTGTTAAGTAAATCTTAAAAAGATAAGATAATCAAAGCTTTATAAAATTCATATCCTGTTAACAACTCAATTTGAAATGTTGGTATCTAGAAATCCAATTTTTTTAAAGAAAAGTTATGCTAGAAGTTAACAAGCTATAATAACCATCAGTTTTAATTTTTAATAAAAGAAGAAAAAGATAATTATAATATAAGTGTTCATAACTTCAGCTTATTTTAAATTTGAAGTCATAGATTAGTTTTTCTATATATATTATTTATTTTAAAAAGGAAGTTAAATATTAGAATATAATTTGTTGAAATACAGATATTTATAAAAAATACTTTATTTTAAAATATTTTTATAATTATAATTTATAAGCCTAATTTTTAGATATTTAGAGAAAATTTTTAATAGTTCCTTGAGTTATAAATGAAGTAGTGGAATTGAAATTATAGGAAACCTTTTTATTTAAAGATCTATTTACAATAGTAAATACTCCTAATATTCCGAGAAGAAAAATTAGATAGAATATAAGTGATATTTTAGTTGACTTATTCATTAAAATCACTTTTTTCTACAGATTTATGGGGAAATATGAGAAGAGATGTTTTCTTAAAATTAAGAAAACTTTAAGAAATTAAAAACTTTTTTTAAGACTATTTAAAATCTAAATGTCTGAAATTCAATATTTAAATTTTATAAAGGATAAACTTCCTATCAAAATTGGCTTAACAAAACTTTATTATTAGAATAAACTTAAGTCGCATTTTAGCCGTAATTTTAGCCATTATTATTATATATGAAGAATAACAAAGTAAAAACTAAAGGGGAAGGAAAATTAGCTAAAAGTATTATAGATATTTTTAGAAAATCTCCCGGAACTACCTTTAATTATAAACAAATTGCAGCAAAATTAGATCTTACAGATGCAAGTTCTAGAAATAAAATCATAAAAAATTTAGCACAATTAGCGGCTAAAAAACAAATTGAAGAACAAGAAAAAGGGAAATTTAAAATAGCAGGAAATCCAGAATATTATCAAGGAAAACTAGATATGACCACTAAAGGTTTTGGTTATGTTGTAGTAGATGATATGGAAGAAGATATTTTTGTTCCTGCAAATGCTTTAAATAAGGCATTAGATGGTGATGAGGTTGAAGTTTATATTTACAATCGAAGAAGAAAAAGAAAATCTGAAGGAGAAATAGTTAGAATTATTAATCGGAAAAAAACCGAATTTGTTGGTGTTTTACAAATGCAACCAAATTTTGGTTTTGTTGCTATTCAAAATCCTAAAATGTATACCGATATTTTTGTTCAGAAGAATAAAATGTTAGATGCACAAGATGGGGACAAAGTTGTAGTTACCATGGAAGATTGGCCAGAAAAGGCAGATTCACCATTTGGTAGTATAAAGCAAGTTTTAGGAAAACCAGGAGAACATCATACAGAAATGCATGCTATTCTTGCCCAATATGGTTTACCGCATGAATTCCCAAAAGAGATAGAAGATTTTGCAAATAATATAGATACATCTATCCAAGAAGATGAAATTAAAAAAAGAAGGGATTTACGTGAAACTCTAACTTTTACCATTGATCCTAAAGATGCGAAGGACTTTGATGATGCTTTGAGTTTTAAAAAGATGGAAAATGGGAATTTTGAAATAGGAATTCATATTGCAGATGTTTCCCATTATTTAACGCCTGGAACTATTTTGGATGATGAAGCTTATGAAAGAGCAACATCTGTTTATTTAGTAGATAGAGTAGTACCAATGTTACCAGAAGTACTTTCAAATAATGCTTGTTCCTTAAGACCAAATGAAGAAAAATATACATTTTCTGCAGTTTTTGAAATAGATGCTAAGGGTTTTGTAATTAATGAATGGTTTGGAAGAACGGTTACTTTATCTGATGAACGCTTTGCTTACGAAGAAGCTCAACACATTATTGAAACCGAAAAAGGTAATATTCCAAAAGAAATATCTATTCGTGAAGATGAATATAGTGTGGGAGATAATATAGTGGAAGCTACTGTTACCTTGAATAATCTTGCAAAGCAAATGCGAGTTAGAAGAATGGATGAAGGAGCAATTTCTTTTGATAAAGTTGAAGTTAAATTCAATTTAAATGAAGAAAACGAACCGGTAGGAGTATTCTTTAAAACTTCTCAAGAGGCAAATAAACTTATTGAAGAGTTTATGCTATTAGCTAACAAAAGAGTTGCACAATTTATTGGAAAACAAACACCTAAAAAAACCTTTGTTTACAGATGTCATGACGAACCAGACGATTCCAAGTTAAACACATTACAAACGGTTATTTCTAAATTTGGATATAAGATTAACTTAAAAGATAAATCTTCTATTTCCTCGTCTTTAAATGCCCTTTTAAGTGATGTTCAAGGAACAAAAGAGCAAAACTTAGTAGATACCCTTACTATTAGAACAATGAGTAAGGCTTATTATAGCACTAAGAATATAGGACATTATGGATTATCGTTCGATTATTATTCACATTTTACCTCTCCAATTAGGAGATATCCAGATGTAATGACACATAGATTGTTACAGAATTACTTAGATTCTAAACCTTCAGCTAAAGAAGAAGAATATGAGGAGAAATGCCACCACAGTAGTGAAATGGAAAGTTTAGCGACCAATGCTGAAAGAGATTCCATAAAATTCATGCAGGTAAAATTCATGATAGATCATGAAGATGAAGACTTTTTAGGAGTTATTTCTGGAGTAACAGAATGGGGAATTTATGTAGAAATAATTTCAAATAAATGTGAAGGAATGGTTCGTTTAAGAGATATTAAAGACGATCATTACGATTTTGATGAAGAACAATATGCTATTGTTGGTAGAAAAACTAAAAACATGTATCAACTTGGTGATGAAGTTTACATTTCGGTTAAAAATGCCGATTTGGTAAAAAGACATTTAGATTTTAATTTGATAGGAAAAAAAGAAAGAATCGATTAATCATATCAGTTATGAAAAAGTTTATATTATTAGTGTTTATATGCTTCTCATGGACAGCGTTTGCACAAGAAATAACCGTAGAGCTAGATAATTTTAACGAAGCGCAGATTAGTAAAGGTTTAAAAGTAAATTTCACACAATCTGATGAAAACAAAGCTATAATTACAGGAAATAGCCGAAATGAAGTTGATTTACAAGTAAAAAATGGTGTTTTAAAGATAAGTGTAAACTTAGACCATCTTTGGAATGAGGATAATACTATTGTTAATATTTATTTTAAACAATTATTGAGTATTGAAGCAAAACAGAATGCTAAAATAGATTTGTGTGGAAGAATAAAGCAACCAATGCTTAAGATAAGAGTTCAAGAAGGATCGGATGTAAAGGCTAATATAGATGTAGAAAATTTATATGCGAGTGTTGTAACTGGTGGTAATCTTTTTATAATAGGGAAGGCTAATAAACAAGAAATAGATGTAAAAGCAGCTGGAGATTTTAAAGGAGAAAATCTTATTGGAAGTGATGTAGAGGTAAGTATAACAGGAGGTGGAACCGCAAGTATATTCGCTAAATCTTACGTAAAAGCCAAAGTAAGAGCTGGAGGAACGGTCTATATTTATGGTAACCCACAAAAGATAGATGAGAAAACCACATTTGGAGGAACCATTAAGAAGATAAACTAAAAATTTATCTTTATGAAAATCAAATAATTCTATGGTGCAAGATATTTTGGCGGCAATACCAATGGGAATTTTTTTAGCATTCCTATTAGGTCCTGTTTTCTTTGTGCTTCTTGAAACAGCAGCTTTAAAAGGATTTAGAGCTGCCCTTTCTTTTGATTTAGGTGTTATTTTCGCCGATATTGTTTTCCTATTAATTGCATATTTTAGTACTTCTAAACTTTTAAATAGTTTAAAAGATGATCCTGGTCTTTTTGTATTTGGAGGAATGATTCTCGCCACTTATGGCATTATGTCTTTTATCCAGACAAAAAAATCTATAACCATAGAAGATGATACTCCGGAAATAAGAAGATTAAGTAGAAGTGATTATTTTAGTCTTGCTGCAAAAGGATTTCTTTTAAATTTTATAAATATTGGAGTTTTAGGTTTTTGGTTGGGACTCATAATAGTTTTTGGACCTACGCTAGATATGGAGGCCAATAGAATCACAGTATTTTTCTCTACAGTTTTAGGAACTTATCTATTTCTGGATATTTTTAAAATTCTTCTTGCAAAAAAATTAAACAGGAAACTCACTCCTGGCCGTATATTTAAGATGAAGAGAGGTATAAGTTTACTAATGGTTGTCTTTGGTGGAATTCTTATTACCAGAGGAATCTTCCCTAAGAAAATTGAAAGATTACAAGATCAAATTGAAATATTAGAGCCTGATAATGTAGTTTTTGATTTTAATAAATTGGATAGTACTAAAAGCTAGAATTTATCCCATAACCTATTTAAATTAGAGATATAAAAAAAGCTCCCTGTTAAGGAAGCTTTTAGAGGCATCGAGCGGATTCGAACCGCTGTACGAGCTTTTGCAGAGCTCTGCCTAGCCACTCGGCCACGATGCCATTAATTTAATGGTTGGCAAATGTAATAAAAAATATCTGTTTGGATGCAAATTTCTATCTGGATTTAGTACTCGAAACTGTTACCATTCCAACATCTCCCCCTATTGGAGGATTAATTTTAGATACATCTACACGAGCTTTTTCTACCAATTCCAGCTCTTTAAAAATCCTTTTTAAAATTCTATCGGCTACAGTCTCTAACAACTTGGTTCTAATGGCCATTTCTTCCTTAACAATCTTATTTAGATGTACATAGTCTATAGTATCGCTCAAGGAATCGGTAAGTGCAGAATGTGTTAAATTACCTTTTACCATAAGATCTATACGGTAGTCGCTCCCTATTTTTCCTTCTTCATCTAAGCATCCATGATAAGAGAAAACCTTGATGTTTTTTAATGTTATTTTTCCCAAAATATTTTTTTACAAAGATAAAGCTGCAAGGCATAATATTAAGTATTTCTGAAGGAAATTCTATTTCTTTTAAATTTATCAATTTTTGAATAAGCTTTTTTTTATATAGAAAAATACATTTTATTTAAAATTATAGCATGGTTTTGGATAATAATTTAATTAATCAACCAAAATATTTATGAAATTACTTTTACTTCTATTTTCCCTATTGCTTTTTACTTCCTGCATACCTATAAGAATTGCTCCAGATATAAAGGAGGATAAGATTATGGTTGCAAAAAAATTCAAAAGAAAACTTCCAAAAAAGCACTCGTATATCTTTGAAGACCCTAAAGATGCAGATGAGTTTTATAATTTTATAAATACTAAATACGAGTTAAATCATGAAGATGTCGAGTATAATGTGCCTATTTTAATCAATAAAAACGAATATTTTCTTTCGTTTCATGAGGTAGAAATTACAACCAAAACAATAAATTTAATTCCACTAGCTATAGATGCTGGGCTTCAAGCAAATGATTATGACCCACTATTAGAAGATTCTCATGTTACTCGTATTGGTAATTGGTATTTGGTTCTTACTATAGCAAATTCAGAACTAGATGATTGCTTAAGTCCAACTTATGCAAATAGAGAGGAAGTTTTAATGTTTCTTAAAAAAATGAGATCGGAATACCTTGCTACTACAAATTATTTCGATGCATTATTCCGAAAATAAAAACCAAGACACATTAAAAATGAATGCTAATAGAATTTAGATATACCGTAGTAATTTTTGATAACTTTGCGGGATATTTTGAAATTGAATTATGTCTGAAATAAAAAAGTCCCTCAATTTTATTGAGCAAATTATAGAAGAAGATTTAAAAGAATCTTACAGCAAAGAAGAACTTAAATTTAGATTCCCACCAGAACCTAATGGGTATCTTCATATTGGGCATGCCTCCTCTATTTGTCTAAATTTTGGATTAGGTGAAAAATACCATGCTCCGGTAAATCTTCGTTTCGATGATACCAACCCAATCAAAGAAGAACAGGAATATGTAGACGCAATTAAAGAAGATGTTCTTTGGCTGGGCTATAAGTGGGATAAGGAATGTTATGCATCCGATTACTTCCAACAGCTCTACGATTGGGCTGTAGAACTAATTAAGTCGGGTAACGCTTATGTAGATAGTCAAACTTCAGCAGAAATTGCTGAACAAAAAGGAACTCCTACTACTCCTGGAACCGAGAGTCCGTATAGAAATAGACCAGTTTCAGAAAATCTTGATCTATTCGAAAAGATGAAGAATGGGAAAACTCCAGAAGGAGCTCATGTTCTAAGAGCAAAGATAGATATGACCTCTTCTAACATGATTATGCGCGATCCTGTTATGTATAGAAGCTTGCACAAAAAACATCATAGAACTGGTGATTCTTGGAAGATTTACCCAATGTACGATTGGGCGCATGGGGAAAGCGATTTTATAGAAAGTGTTTCACATTCTTTTTGTACACTTGAATTTTTACCACACCGCGAATTATATAATTGGTTTATAAGTAAGATTAGTAATAATGGAGAATTTATTCCGAAGCAGCGCGAGTTTGCGAGAAGGAATCTTAGTCATACCATTGTTAGTAAACGTAAACTTCTTCAGTTGGTTGAGAATAAAGTGGTAAATTCTTGGGATGATCCTAGAATGCCAACCATTTCTGGGTTTAGAAGGCGTGGATATACACCAACTTCCATTAGAAAATTTGCAGATACTATTGGGATAGCAAAAAGAGAGAATATTATAGATGTTTCACTTTTAGAATTCTGTATTAGAGAAGATCTCAATAAAATTGCGCCACGAGTTATGGGGGTTTTAGATCCTGTAAAGTTAGTGATTACGAATTACGAAGAAAGCAAAGAAGAATGGTTAGAGACAGAAAATAATCCTGAAGATGAAGCAGCAGGAACTCGAGAAATCCCTTTTTCAAAAGAATTATATATAGAGCGTGAAGATTTTAAAGAAGAAGCGAACAGAAAATTCTTTAGACTTACTTTAGGAAAGGAAGTACGCTTAAAAAGCGCTTATATTATTAAAGGAGAAAGTGTAGTTAAGGATGAAGAAGGAAATATTCTTGAGATTCATTGTACTTACGATCCTAAAAGTAAAAGTGGAAGTGGGACAGAAGAGTCTTTACGTAAGGTTAAAGGAACTTTACATTGGGTTTCTATAAAGCACGCTGTTAAAGCCGAAATAAGGCTTTACGATCGTTTATTTACGGTTGCAGCGCCAGATGCAGATAAAGAAAAAGATTTTATGGAATTTATAAATCCAGACTCGCTTCAAGTGATAACCGGATATGTAGAACCAAGTTTAAAGAATGCAGAGGCTGCAGATAAGTTTCAGTTTCAAAGAATAGGATACTTTTGTGTAGATAAAGAAAGTACTCCAGAAAATATTATCTTTAATAGAACCGTAACGTTACGTGATTCTTGGGAGAAAATCAGTTAAATTTTAAACCTATCACGGAGTATTTAAGAATACTTTAATAAAGCAACTTTACATATTAACCGGTTATTAACACGAATAAGTTATTGTTTAACTTAAATTTGTGCCATTAATTATTAAAACAAAAAAATCATGGCAAATACAGGGAATACACTTTTAGCATTAGTAACTGGAGCTGCAATTGGCGCTGCAGTAGGATTGTTATATGCTCCAGATAGTGGAGAGAAAACAAGAAACAAATTGAATAAAGATGCTAAAAAAGCACAGGACAAATTCAATAAAAAATATAAAGAAACTAGTTCTAACTTAAGCGCTAAAGCAAAACAAGCTAAATTAGATTTCGAATCTCGTTTAGAGTCTACATTATCTTCTGCAAGTTTTAAAGCTGATGATATTTTATCTGCATTAGAAACTAAATTAGAAGATCTTAGAAAACAAAATGCTAAATTGCAAAAAGACGTAAAAGTTGAGCAAGCTAAAACCACAGCAAATAAAGCAGTAGTATAAGCCTATGGCATTCGAAAAACTAACCAACAGCATAAACGACCTTAACGAAAATGTACGCGATCTTGCAAAAAGTAGCGCTGATTATTACAAGCTCGATCTTTATAAGAAGATAATTAAAGGTGTAATATCTTTAGTGAATATGATGTTGCTTGGTTTTATATGCTTAATAGCTCTTCTCTTTATCTCTATAGCTATAGCTTTAGCTATTGGTACTGCAATGGAGAAACCTAGTGCAGGCTTTTATATTGTAGGAGCATTTTACATACTTGTTTTTGCTTTTATCTGGTTCTTCGGAAAAAAACCTATAGAAAAGATTATTTTGATCAAATCCTCTAGAACATTCTTTAACGATTAAACAGTAATTATGAAAGAATACAGTTCCTTTAAAGAAATAGATAGAGATTTGAAGATACTAAAACTTCAAAACCAAATTGATAAAGAAGAGATTCGATTAAGTATCCAGAATACTAAAGAAAGTCTTTCTCCTTTATCTTTAATTGGAGGAATCATTGGTTCAATAGCTCAAAAAGCTTTTGTTTTGAAGGCTGTTTCTAAAATATTTGGTGTTAAGAAGGTAGTAACCGCAAGATAATTTTACATAAATATTTAAAAGGCGGATGTTTACTAAAACATCCGCCTTTTATTTTTTACAAGATTTTCTATTCTACTCCGTTTCTTCTTGACTATCTGGAGAATCTCTTCTTCTTTTTGGTTTCGGTTTTGCCGCAAGTATCTTAGCATTCTTCTCCTTCATAGCTTCTCCAATTTGATTGGAGGCTGTAAAGGAAGCGATCATATTATTTAACATATCACTACCAGCTTGAGGGGAGTTAGGTAGCAAAATTAAATTACTATTAGTGTGCTCTCCAATAGATTGAAGAGTATCGTAATGCTGTGTAACTACAATAAGCGCTGATGCTTCCTGAGAATTTATCCCCACATTATTCAATACATCTACGCTTTCTTCTAAACCACGAGCAATTTCTCTTCTCTGATCTGCAATTCCCTGTCCCTGTAATCTTTTACTTTCTGCCTCTGCACGAGCTTTTGCAACGATTTTTATACGTTCAGCCTCTGCTACATACTCGGCAGCTACTTTCTCTCTCTC
>Ga0115567_10007577_pt1 | contig 10296 bp, 5 predicted proteins | sample COGITO_mtgs_1204_2_FD_88679 | JGI IMG/M metagenome (GOLD analysis project Ga0115567, IMG submission 88679) | Pelagic marine microbial communities from North Sea - COGITO_mtgs_120412 | ecosystem: Environmental > Aquatic > Marine > Epipelagic | place: Germany:Helgoland, sampling site Kabeltonne... | reverse complement strand
CTGCACGGGCAGCCACTCCAGCTTTCGCCCCCCGTTGCTGTCATCGAGCTGGTCCACGCTATCAAGCACCAGAATGAGGGGCCTCTCCTCGCTGGGCCACTGTAAAATCGCCTCCGTGAACATTTTGACCAGCTCCTTAAATTGGTTGGGAAAGCTCTCGATGGTTTTATCGTATGCACGCGACAGCTGGCGACACAATGACTCCAGCAGATTGCGCACGTTGGACGATGCGGGGCTGGTCCCAAGAAAGCGCACAACGACCACCCCTTGCGACTTCTCGCCTTGCTGTGTGTGAGCTGCTGCTGCTCCTTCAATGGCGTCGCTCACCACCTTGGACATCAGGTAAGTCTTTCCTGCCCCGGACTTTCCCCAAACGACGAGCGCCGCGTCGTCGTCCTTCTTTAGATACTCGTCAATTCCCCTCGTCACCTTCTTCGTCGAGTCTGTTGGGCAGAACTTGCCCGCGCGCTCGAGCGCAAACCTGTGAAAAAAAGGAATCACATTCATGCCTGTAAACCAGAACTTATTTTCATTGGGAGTTTTGCGTGCCTATTTGGGTTGGCTTGGTTGTATGGTACCCGGTCTGTACGAGGTTGTTCAATACACCCTCTCTCTCTCTTTTCATGCGAGAAAATGGCAGAAAACAAAACCCAAATAATTGACATGGATTGACAACCTGAGGTGCCGCGCGGCCTCCTCCACCACCGTGTCCGGCTCCACCGACACCTCCTTGGCCCCTTCCAAGATGCTGTCCTTCAGCTTGATGCACAAGGCGTCCGCCATCTTCTTCAGGTACGTCACGTGGTCCAAAGACCCCAAATTGATTCCAGGGCCCCAATCAATTACGCCTTCAAACACGACCAGATCCTCGGGGGTCATGCCTATCTGCGCTTTGAGCCGCTTCTGGGCCTCAGTATCCAAATTCGCCTCCTTGCCTATCAAGTCAATGAACTCCCCCTTCCGCTGCCCTTCCGGCTTCTCCTCACCCTTGTCCGTGGCCTCCTCGAGTCCCTTGATGTGCCGCTTGATCACCAGCGCTCGCTTCTTCCGGTTCTCCTCGCTCAGCAGTAGCAGTCCCCGCGTGAACTCCTCTTCCGTCACCGAGATCAAGAAGCGCTGCGCAAAGTGCCGCTTGCTCGGGTCCTTCATCGCCTGTTCAGAGGTTTCCTGCGGCCACAGCTCGAATGCTGCTTTCCGTAGTGCCTTCTGCATTGCCTCGAACTTTTCCCGCCAGTCGTCGCACTTCGCCTTGCTTTTGAGCACGTAGTAAGGCCCCCGGGGCCCTCGAAACGCAGCAGACGCCCCCGTCTCCACAGGCGCATGCTCTTGTTCCGGCGCCACCTCATTCTGGTCGAGTTGGAACCATTCCTGCAACTGGGTCATGTCTCTCAGCTCTTTGTCATGCGGCTGCCTGTCCTCCTGGCTCTTTAGTACTTGCAGAAGCTGCTCAAAGTACTCTCTTGGAATCTTGTTTGGAAACGGCCTGAAGCCGTACTTTTGCGCCGCAATGAAGACGTACGCCATCCCAAACGACTCTTGCAAGCACCGCTCTAGCTCGTTCATGCAGATCTCGCTCGTCTCGTGGTTGTCTGACGCTTGTTCTCGGATTCCCCACCGCATCTCCACAATCTGCGCCTCCAAGCCCCCCAGCCTTCGCGCGTACTCCTGCAGGTACGGCAGCACGTCGGCCAAGAGGTAGTTGCGCTCCTCGTTGGTGTCGGTGAACGTCGACGACAGCAACAGCCGCAGTGCACGTGGTTGGCGGCGCAGAAGCTCCGTGCGCGCATCCGCTCCGTCCCCTACAGCCCCAAACAGGATAGCCTTATCTGTCGTTGGGTTCCGCTTCTTTAGTTTCACCTCCCCGGGATCGTTCTTCAGTAAGTCCTTCCACTCCGTCCTCTCTGCGCGAGGCTTGTCGTGCCAGTTGTTCTTCGATAGGCTGACGAGCTTGCCAACCACCACGTCTGAAGATGAAAGCACCGCGGCCATATACTCGTCCAGCGTAACCTTGCCGTCGCTGTTGGCGTCGAGGCACCGCATGAGCTTTTCCAGCTCGCTCTCTTGCCACTCAGCCAAGGACGTCAGCACTGTTGTGAGCTCCTCCTTCGAGATCCCGCCATCGCAGTTCTGGTCAAGCAGCTTGAACAGCCTGTGGAGATGGTAATCGGTGGCAGTAGTCCTGGAGAAAGATTCTTCCGCGGCAGAAGGCTGTCCACCCGTGTGCCCTTGGGTTTGTTGCTGTTGGTACTGGCAGTCGGTTTCGACGCGACCGGTCTGTTCAGAGGGGAGCACTCGTGATCAGTACACATTGCGCATTGCGGAGAAAGTGAGCTGGAGGCGAAAAAACTGTCCTGCTTTGCCACGGGAGTTGGTACCAAACATGACCACCATCACCACGGTCAGAGTCTCTTCAAGCCACCTTTCAGCACCACCCTACGGGGGCTATCTTGAAGGGGCTCTCACCATGGTAGTGGTGGTGGTTATGGTGGTGGTAGTGACCGATTCCGAGGCGTGGGCCAAAGCTGTTGCAGCAGGATTAGGTGACTGGGACTCAGCTGCCGTACTCTGCGCCGTTTCGTTTGCCTTGGGATCGGAGCAACTTTGCCCACCATTCCTCGGGCCCTGGCGCCCGTTGGCCGGAACTGGCTCGCTTGCGCGCGAACTCTTGCTCGCCGCACACCCCATTATTTGTCTCTGCTGCTGCTCGTGCCGATGACTACACCTTGGTCCCGAACGAGGGCGTGCTTCTGCACTGCCTCGCCGTGCGCCGCAAGCTTTCCTCAAGTTACACGGATAAGGGTCCATACCATAAATGGTTTATAAAATTCTGGGACATCACGTAGCTGAGCTTGGCTCCACAGCGCACCCGGAAGAGCAGAGGAAGATGGGTGTGTGTGTGTCATCGAGGCGCCGGATTAGTATGGGCAAGCCACTGATCTTGGCTGACTTGTAATCCTGAAAGCGGGAGGCACCACTCTGGGAGAGGGTCGTGATCTGCGTGCAAGCTGAGTTTCAGTGGCAGCAGAATGTCGCAGCTAATCAAAATTGTCCCGCCGCTGCGTTTCGGCTTCGTAGAGGTCGGAGTATGCCGTGGGGCTTACCCGACGATGCGCAATTTCCCGTTCCTGAAGACCCTTTCACTCCGCACCATCATCTCGATGATTCCCGAGCCCCCGACACCAGATCTTGAGGATTTTTGCGCGGTGAAGCAACAATCCCAGCAGATTGCATGACTGTATACTTCCTATCAGCTGCATGAGATCGCGCACATCTTCGATCTCACGATTTCCGTCTGACATTACTTTTCTTGACGCTTGGCGCACTGGCGCTGACTTGCTTGTCCAGGTTGAGGGCGTACGACTCCTGCACTACATGGTGGAAAAGCGAAAAGACGATGTTACAGTCTCGATCAAGGTGCAGTGCCATCTTGTAGCACGTGGAAGGTCCATTGACGGCCATGCTGACTGAGAATTTCTCGAACCCGCAGGACATGTCAGAGATTGTCTCAATCATCATCCAGCCTGCACGGCTCCCCGTGTACATCCACTGCCTTGATGGCTCTGAAGCGACCGGTCTCGTTATCTGCTGTCTGCGGCGACTCCAGGCGTGGGATTCTGAGTGCGCGATCAACGAGTTCTGTCGCTACTCGCGTTCGGGCGAGATGCTTCCAACGGAGCACAAATTCGTGCGGTCTTTCAAGGCACCGTCCGGACCGGGAACCAAATCTTGTGGACAGGGGGAGCGGGCCGCTGAAGTGTCGGAGGTGTGCCGCAGGAAATCGAAATTCCTGAGGGCGAACCCCCGTCGTGGCTGTGGCAAGGAAAGCTGCCTGAGGAGCGGCACCCATTTATGAAGCTCACGCACCGGCATCAGGGACGCGTGATCCAGGTCGAAATGCACACCTCTCTCCGTAACCCCCACAATGGAGCCGTGGCCAATGGCGAGCAGCGCCAGTGAAAAAGGCACAATCTTTGTGACCTTACATCGCGGTGAGGGCGCGTGATCGCGGGGCGCGGGGCGCGGGAGCGTGCAGGTGGTCAAGGCTGCAGAGAAGGAGCGGCGCAAGGAGAAGCAGCCGATTGCGGCGCTCGCTGCCAAGCCGTTCCCCCCATTCCGCAAACCCGGAGGCGCCGAAGAGACGTGGGAGGCCGCAGCCGGTGGTGGGATCCGAACAGGGCCGGGCGGTGTTCATCGGTCAGCGCCAGCAGGGCGACCGGCGGTCTTCAGCCAAGCGCCGGCGCTGCTCGACGACACGGGCGACGACACGGGGGGCTTCACGGCGGAGTCCGGGACGGACATGGACAGCTCTGCGGTGGTGGAAGGGTCTGAAGAGGAGGAAGCGTGGGAGGACGAGGCCGACGGCGGTGACGTGTTGGCGGGATTCCCTTCGCTCATCGAGGCGCTTTCGCTGCACAACTACTCGGACATCTCGAAGTAAAATGGGGTGCATGCGTCAGTGGTTGGCAATGGGAGCGGCGCAGGATTGTGGGAGGATTCTCAGTCTGAGCGGTCCGAGTGCACGAATTTACTCAAATCGGTGCGATCATAGAGAGGAAAGTGTCCCTTCACTGGAATGCACACCTAGAAGAGCGAGGTGAAATTACAGTGGACGGCCGAACCGCTCCCTAGAGGGCAGATCTCCTCGCTAATGCCCACATCCGCTGTGGCGCCCGCGTACTGCAGCGCATGAACGGCGCCAAGCGCGTCGGCGCCCGCCAAGGCCTCAAAGTCAGCCTGCGGCTCATAAATGGACCTCGCGACGCACCAGCGTGCTACATACCGCAGCGGCGCTGCAGCAGCGGAAGAAGGCGCACCCTCGGGTGGCACGGCGCGGCGGAAGGAGCCGCCCAGGTAGAGGCAAGTCCCGACCGATAGAAGTGTGCGCACAGGCGCATCGACCCCGCCTGCGAGCGCATGCCAGCGCCCATGCTGGTATCGCGCGATGTGGTTGACAGTGTTCCCGTCAGCTGTCGTGAAGTCGCCGGCCACGTATATGTAGATGCCGATGGTGGTAATGGCGGACACGTCTCCGTTCAGCTCGCCTATCGCGTGCCAAACGCGGCCATCCCACCGTGCGATCCGCCGCGCGTCGGACGTGCCGACGCCGGCGAAGGAGCCTCCGATGATGATTTCGTCGAGCGAGCGCCCGACGGCGGTCACGCGTCCCGCCCTCACGCCGCCCCCGAGCGAATCCCAGTGCGTGCCATTGTAGCGCGCTATGCCAGAGAGCCCCGCACCGGACGAGTCGCGGAACTGCCCTCCGACGTACAAGACGCCGGATAACTCGCTGAGCGCATGCACGGAGCCGACGAGCACGGCGCTTTCGCCCACCCGCTCCCACACGCCAGCAGCCGGGTCCCATGCCGCGAGCGCGGGAGAGCGCAGGGCGTCGCCACGGTGCTGAAAGGCGCGCGTGAAGGAGCCACCGACGATGAGACGCCCGCGCCAGACCGTGAGGGCGTGCACCGCGGCGTCGAGGCCACCGCCGACGGGCCGCGCCACGCCCGCCGTGCCCTCCCACTCGAGCAGGTAGTTGATCTCGGCCTCGCCTGCCTGGATGAAGGACCCGCCCGCGAACACCCGCACGCCTAGCATCGCGAGCGCCGAAACCGGGCGCGAGGGCACCAGTGCAGCCACCTCCAAGCTCGCGGCGGGCTCCAACGTCGTCCCTGCGTTCTCTCCGTCTGGGACAAGCGCAAGCGCACCGGCGGTTGCGTCAGAGCCCGCGCCGAACCCGCCGAGCAGAATCGCCACGTACGAGAATCCCTCCGGCGCCACACCCGAGCGGTCGACGCTCCCGTCCCTGATCGAGAGCTTGACGGGCACGCGGCCGACGCCCTCCGGCACGAGGCACGTGACCTCGTCGTCGGCCACGACCTGCACGTCGCCGCACGAAGCCTCGCCAAACGTGACGGACACGTTGCCGTACACCTTGGCGTCGTACCCGCGGGAGTATGCAGAGCCGAAGAACTGCCCGCGGATCGTCACGCGGGCGCCTCCACTAGAAGGCCCAAGCCGCGGCACGACGGCATCAATGCGCGGCGCGGGGAAGATACGCAACGTGAACGACGCCGGCTGCAGCGCGGTGTCAATACCCCCGTTCTCGGTCCCGCCGTTATCCCGCGCGTCGACGGTGCACACTGCAGAGCCGTGCTGTTTGGGCGCGGTCCGGAAGGTAAGCGCGCCCAGCGCGTCGATGGAGGGGGCGAGCTCGAAGAGCCCCGGCGTGTCGCTCTGGAACTCGAGGGCAAACGACACCGTCTGCCACGCCTCGTCCAGCGCGCCCTTGTCCACGGCCGCGAAACCCGGCACGCTCACCGTGCCCTGGTCCTCGTACGCAAAAAAGGTCCCCGGGAGCGTGAACGACGGCGGGTCGTTAACCGAAACCACTTGTATCACAACCGACTTGACGGGAGAAGTGAGGATCAGCCCAGGAATCATGATCGACGCCGCGCTCACCTGCACCTCGAGCTCCGCCAAGGCCTGGGCCGCCTCCCGCAGCACAAAGATGATCGTCCCCATGTTGTCGATGACAGGATCCGAGTCAAATAGCGCCGGGTTTGAGTTACCAACAAGCCGGAAGGTTGCGCCCTGGAAGTCCTCGCCCAGCTCAATACCACTAATCCCAAACCAGCGTGGGACGCTGATCACTGAGCCCAAGTTCATCGCAAGCTCGCCGACCAGGAGCGCCTCGCTTTGTGAAGTCACAAGCAGCTCGAGTTCGCGTTTGGCCACAATGAACGACGTTGTGCGGTACCCAATGGCGCTCCCACCGACCTCCTCGCTGCCGTCGTCAGTCAGCGCGACAGTCACTGTGAACGTGCCCTCGCGGTTCACGGCCAGACGGTAATCGAGCGTGCCATTCCGGTGTAAGTCGAACTTGGAGAAGATACGTTCCCCAGCCCAACGCCCATCATCGCTCACGGCTGCAGCCAGCGAGTACGTGACAGTCTGGTTAGCCTCGCTCGCGTCGCCAGCAGAGATGAACCCTGCGAAGTCGAGAAGCCTGTGATCCCCTGAGTTCTGGTCCACCATTACTTGCGATACCAAGGAAAATTCTGGAGGGCGGTTCTTGATGTTGACGATCAGCTCGAACGCCTTCGTCGCGGAACGATCGCGTGCGCCGGTATCATCCGAATATCCACCGTCGTCGATTGCAGTCACGGTGAAGTTCGCCCTTCCGAACGAGTAACCCCGGAGAGCCAGGGTGAGCGTTCCGAACCTGCGTCCGTCGACCCAGACGTTACCAAAGGTTGGCTGCACCTCGAAGAGCTCAGGCGCCGTGTATTCGTAATCCCACTGGATGTTCTGGAAATCTTCGTGCAAGCCGGCCGAGAGATTCTCGGCAAAAATCAAGGTGCGCATGCCTGGTCCCGTGTCGATTTCGAGCAGAGGAACCACGTCGAAGGTCGGCGCATCATTGATGCGCAGGGAATCGATCGCAAAGCGCCTTGTCTCACCGGCTGGTGAACCGTCAACACGAAGACGAACTGAAAACTCGGCTGAGCCGATTTGAAGGTCATTCAGTACGAAGGCAAGCGATCCGTTGGGCCAAACGACGGGTGCCACCGCGAATAGGTCTGCATTCGTGGTGGAGAGCTGTGAGGTGTCAACCTCGATTCTGAAGCAGTTCGGATCAACTTGCTGCTCCTCGGTGGCAGAGAGTGGCGGGTAAATGCCGCAGACAAGCTGGTGCTTCGGCATCACGCCAGTCACTCCGACTACGCCACCCTCGACGCGCACCTTTATGGCACCCGCAAGTCCTGCCTCGGAGCCATCTGCGTTGGCGCGGAGGTAGTGAAGACAGCACGCGTTGACACATCCGCGAACGACGCCCCCCGCCCTATCGTATCCCGGTCCGACCTTGAAAGGCACGAGCTCTTGGTCGATCCTCGAGGCAGCGTATGCGTATGCGCTTCCTGCGGATCCAGCTCCAAGTGCGGCTGAAACGACACCGGAGAGACCCGAAACGCTTTCGAATTGCCAGGGCATGATAAGGAGACCGCGCGTGAGCGACGCAGCCATCAAAAATGCTTGACCCTCGAACTTTACGAGCGCAATCTTCGCAGCGCGTCCGGCATTGATACGAAGAGCCGCCTTCAGAGACACATGATTGTCTTCAATTGACGACAGAGGTCGCTGGCGGGTGGCAAGGCTGGCGGCGTTGGTGAGCACACGCATCTCGCCAAAGCGCCGCGTCGCGCGGTCGAATTGCAGCACCGCAGACTTGGGCTGCCCGCCAAAGTACGAACACTCTGCGCGTGTGTACGTCGATTCGCATACGCTCTGCGCTACTAGCAAGTAGGTCTCACCGTCCTCTTCGAATGCGGAAAACGCCGACACACCGCGCAGCATGTCCGTAGGGAAGATGCTACCGTCGCCAGCTGCCTCGCAATTGGGGTGGCAAAATCCATCCTCGACCACCGACGGCACACCGTCCTCGACCACTGACTTGAAGTCTTCATCGAACGTCTGATAAAGATTCAGCTGCGCTGATGTTTCGTCCCACTTATAAATATATGACGGCGTGTCATAAACCGAATAGTCCGCCGCGCCAAATGGATTCCGAGTCTTGCGCGCTGCAACTGCAACGAAGAAGCCCTCGTTGACGACAGAGAAGGGTGCTGCATGCACTGCACCGGCAACCGCGATTGTCTGCAGCTCGTCAAAAAGCTCCGAATCCGGGTCAAACGCATAGACGCGAAGCTGAGCGCCAGCCATACCCGACATCGCGGCTGAGCGAGAGTCTGTAAAGATGAGAAGGCCCCTGGCATCGCCACCATCTACCGGCACGCTCACGTACTCCACCGCAGTCGCTCCATTGGTCGGCAAGATCTGCCAGGGCTCGTCGCCAAAGCCGCGCCCGTCGGTCCACCTGTAGACTGCGGAAGAGACATTGTTGCTACCGTCAATCGGCACCCACCCACGCGCCACAGCGAGGAAGTTTACACTGTCGATGCGAAAGTGCTTCAGCGCATTTGCGAGATTGCTTCCCCCTGCCTCGATAGCGAGCGAGGAATACGGCGCGAAGGCTGAACCGTTCATGTTATAGATGTTCACGCCCCCGGTTCCGCTTTCGCTGTGCGAATTTCCGACAACGATGAGATGCAGCGTTGTTGGCACGTACGTCGACTGGTCCTCGATCGTGAACGCAGCCACAGAGGATGCCGCTGTGTTTTCCGTGATACTCTGCAAGACCTCAAAATGACCGCGCGCGTCGCTCCACTTGAACACTGTCGCCGCGCCACCAGTCGCGGTTGGGTCGCTGTCTGCAGTCGCAGCAACAATGTAGCGCTGCCCGCGGATCACAAACATCGAGAAGTCGCGCGCCGTGTCATACCAAGCGTCGCTCGCGCTGCCAAGGCGCATCGGGTACCTTTCCCCTTCCACAAGATTGTCCTTGAACGAGGTGACGATTCGCTCACCCTGCACAACAGCGTCGCGGAATACGAGATCGCCACCCGGGGAGCGCTCGAAGAGAGAGACAGCTTTGTCGTCCCATGCTGCAACGAGAACCATCACGCCGTCGGCCGACACCGACACGCCGAATGCCCCACCGAGCCCGAAGGCTACCTTGCCGTCCGCGTCGTTGGCGTCTCCGTTCCGCAGAACCTGCTGCAGGGTGAGCGCCCCGCTCGCGGCATCCACTGCAAACACGGCCAAGCTTCCATCGAAGCCAGCGACAGCGTAGAGATACGCCTGGTCCGGCGACGCAGCAAGCGCCTGCACACCGTCGAGCGGGTGGCCCCAGTCTGCGCGCGGTCGCCAACCGTCCCCTGCCGGCGCGCTGTCCGAAACCGGCGCCGTCGTCCACGAAGTCCAGTAGCTCGCTTCGGGAGAGACGCTCAGCCCCCCTGAGGCCTGGTCGCGAGCAAAGACGGTAATGCTCCTGGACTTGGCGGCGGCGACAAAGACCCACCGGCCGTCCGCAGGCGCAACCGCGACAGCGACGGGGCGGCGCATGTGGCGCACCCGTTCGCGACGCTCGCGCATGAGCAGCGCCGCAGGATTCGTGCCTGCTGAGTCTGGGAACGAGCCGACCGCCAGGAAGTGACGTCCTCCTGCCTCGAACGGCGCAACAGAGGCCGCACGAGGCGCCTGCATCGCCTGTCCACGCGCCACATCCTTGGGCAGTGTGCTCGGCGACAGCGCGGCTGGCGCCGTGTCGTTGGAAAAGGCCGTGCCGTTGTAGCGCAGCATGAGAATGCCGCGCTCAGGCTGTGCAAAGAGCAGGTACGGCGCGCCTGCACTGAAGAAGCGCACAGCTATCGCCTCGAATGTGGGCAGATCGTCGAG
>Ga0115567_10007576_pt1 | contig 10296 bp, 13 predicted proteins | sample COGITO_mtgs_1204_2_FD_88679 | JGI IMG/M metagenome (GOLD analysis project Ga0115567, IMG submission 88679) | Pelagic marine microbial communities from North Sea - COGITO_mtgs_120412 | ecosystem: Environmental > Aquatic > Marine > Epipelagic | place: Germany:Helgoland, sampling site Kabeltonne... | reverse complement strand
TTGCTCCTGTTGCGACACTACTTGAACACGAGATGATTAATTATTTATCCAATATTATTTGGAATAAATCTACTGAAGGTGTCATGACAAGTGGTGGGACAGCTTCAAACTTACAGGCCTTAATGATTGCAAGAAACATAAAGGTTGAAAACTCCAAAAATACTGGGCTTGTTGGTATCTCTAAAAAACCTGTCGTATTAGCTGCTTGTAATTCACATTACTCTATAAAGCGAGCTGTAAATATCTTAGGGATTGGTCAAGACAATTTAGTTGAAGTCGATGTCGATCATAACGGCTCTATGAAAGCTGAGGATCTTAGCTCAAAAATACAAATGATTAAAGAAAGTGGAAGAGAAGCCTTTTGTGTTATCTCAACAGCGGGAACAACAGTTGAAGGATCCTTTGATCCATTAGAGAAAATTGGGCAAATATGTAAGGACAATAATCTATGGCTGCATGTTGATGGTGCTTATGGAGCAAGTGTTCTTTTAAGTCGTGATCACAAAGATTTACTTAAAGGTGTACAGGTCGCTGACTCATTGTCTTGGGATTTTCATAAAATGTTAGGTCTTAATCTTCCATGTGCTTTTCTATTTACAAAAGAGAAGGGAGTTCTTAAGGGAACTCTTGCTAGTGGAAACGATAGTTATTTATTTCATGTTGATGACTCTTTGGATTTAGGTCCAAAGTCGCTTCAGTGTGGAAGAAGGGATGATATTATAAAGCTGTGGATTTCGTGGATGGCCCAAGGTCTTCATGGTTTTGAGAGCAGGTTGAATAATTTATTTGAAATTGCACAAAACTTCGCAGCTAAAATAGAAGAGAATCCAAGTTTTAAGCTTGTTAGAAAGCCTCAGTCTATCAATGTATGCTTTAGATTTAATTCAGATAAAAGAATTGAAGATAAAGTGAGACAAAAACTTATTGATACTGGAGCGGCCATGGTCAATTATTCAACGGATGAAGATGGACCTTTTTTTAGACTTGCTGTAACTCGACCAGATCTTAAAAATCAAGATCTAGATGATTTAATAAATGCAATTGAGGTGGTGGGTAATGATCTCAAATAGTGAAGTCTTCTGTGCTAAGGAGAAGTGTAAATTTTATCAAAAAGAAGAAGTAAAAGAGCTGCTCGATTCAATCGATAACGAAACAGACTCTAAACTTGTTTTAGATAAATTGTTTCAGCTTTATAAGGTTTTAAAGAGACTGGCCTTTGAGCTAGATGATCTTGGTGATATTCCTGCTAAGGATGGATGTAGCCACGCTAAAGTATTGTATCTTGAAGAGCTTACAAATCATGGAACTTTAAAGTTCGAGTGTATGTACTTTACTGGTGACTGCTATACAGCCCTTCACACTCACCCAGAGTATGTCATTGATGAACTGATCGATGGAGAACTTATTGAAGATGAGTTTGAATTGAGAAATGACGAGTACATATCAACAAATCAGATTAAAAGAGTTGATAATGATCTTCGAAAGAGCTTTGATCCAAGTGGTCTTCCTCATAGGGTTTGCGCTGCTAAAGACGGAGCGACTACCTTGTGCCTATCCCTTGGTAAGAATAAAGTGAAAATGTTACCGAATTAATTCTGATAGTCAGCAACAACTAGAAATTTTTCTTTTTTAAACTTTGATCTTAGATTTGTTAACTTTGTACGTTTTGCGTAATAGTCTACTTTGTGTTTTTTCTTTAGCCTCGCAAAAGACTTTTGATGTGAGCTTTTGTTCATATCATAAAGACTCAAGTAAGCCTCTTGCACTTTATTGTGCTTATCTTTTAAACTTTTTAATTCTTGTTGGTGCTCATAGTATAAGATGTCATAGTTTTCTTCTGAGAAAGTGAGCGTTTCGTTTGTGCTCGCAATACTGCGGTTTGATTCATTTAATAATAGAGCACTATTTAGTTTTTGTTTTAAGTCATATATTTGTTGTTTCTGTTCCTCAATTGTCATCGAGGTGAACTTATCTGTAGCATCTATTTTTTTATGAATCTCATTTATAATTCTGTTTTCTAGGTTCTGAGTTGATCTTGTATAAGTTGGAACTTGGCTTCTACTTTTAATTTGGTTTATAAGGTCTTTATTAAATTTTTCTTGGCTACTTTTCAATGCTTGAATTTCTTTTCTTAGCTCTTCGTTGTTCTCATTATTAAAATAAAGCGCAGTACTAAATACAATCAGAAAAGTGTAAGTTCCAATAACCAAAAACTTCCCAAATTTATTGAGTCTTCTTGTTTCAATTGAATTAATAAATTTAATAAGCTTGTTTGGCTCTTTCTTTTGTATTTCTTTTTTCATCTTTAGTCCTCCACATATACATTATCTTTTAGATCTGCTTTTAATGAAACCTCTAGGGCTAAGTTATTAAAACTAGGAAGAGGTTCGTTTTGAGCATGCCTCAAATTATCATCAATTATGCTATAATTAATTACTAGAGGAGCTTTCAGTTTGATTATATATAATGATGAATATTGCGTAATAATTGATGAAGTATTTGACTCTAAGCTTGTAGAGAAAATGAATCAGGCCATAGAACTATCTGAGAAAAATGGCCAGCTTCATGAGGATACTTCATCAAATAGAAGTACAATGATAAAGCATCCCTTATTTGAAAAAATGTCTTTGCTTTTATGCGTAGATATTCAAAAATGCGTAGATTTATACTTTGACGCAAAAAAAATTAAACCCAGTTATTCTTTTATCTCTAGTTATAAAGAAGGTGGTGTTTTAGATAAACATCTTGATAGGGAACAATGTGAGTTCACTGCAAGTTATTCGTTATTTCAAACAGCTCCATGGGCAATATATATTGAAGATAATGAGTATGTCTTAAGAGAGAATCAGCTCATACTTTTTAAAGGAAGAGAACACATCCATTATCGTAGGGATATGCCTAAAGGAAGTCGTCAGTGTCAGGTCTTATTTCATTATGTTTATGAGGACTTTAACAAAGATCTATATCCTTCTCTAAAGGCTTAGTTTTTGTTTGGAAAAATGATTTCAATATTCCTTGAAATCCACTTATGGTAAGCTGCGAGATTAAAGCTTAAGCCGACTATAATGGGAACATTACCTCAGCCTTTTGATATTGATAAGGCAAAGGCTTCAATGGGGAGTGTTGTAATTGGTGGTATGCGTGGATCGATGTTGTTTACTTACATGATGGTTCCTGCTGTGCACGTATTTCTTTATAAAGTGAAAGGGTTCTTCTCAAAAGCAAATAGAAAAGAAATTTAATGTTAAAATCAATTTACTCACAAACTTGAGCGAGAGCTTTTAACCTTTTAGAGCTTTTGGTATTATATGGGTTCTTATCATCCCAAACATAGCCTGCAAGAATAGATATAATCATTTCTTTGATCTGAGGAGTAACTTTTTTAGCAAGAATAATTGTTTGAAGCTCCCCAGAATACCAAGAATCAACAAAAGCTCTAAAGGATTCAAGTCCTTTATTAAGTTTATCTAAATAATCACTTTGCCAGTCAATGAATTTTCCTTGAAGATGCTGATTGATTAATGGAGCGGCCAATGAACTCGACTTCAGCGCAATTGTAACTCCTGAGGAAAATATTGGGTCAAGAAACTCACCACTATTTCCAATCAATAGAAAATGCTCACCAAACTTAGTTTCAGACTTGGACGTGTAAGATTGAATTTTTCTTACCTCTATTTCTAAATCAAAATCTCCAATAAGATCTTTCAGTTTTTTATTTCTATTAATATAAGAGTAAAGTGTCTCTGTTGGTGTAAGACCCCCATCCTTCTCATCTGTAATCACTCCAAGGCTGTAACGATTATCATTTAAAGGAATTGTCCAAAACCAGCACTTCTCATTTTCATCGTCTACGGAGATAAGAATTTTATTGAGATCAAACTTTGCCGGTGTGCGAGTCTTTATATGTGTAAAGTATGAAGATCTATTTTGAGCACTGTACTCAATATTCATCTCTAATAGTTTGGGTAAAACTTTTGCTTGTCCACTGGCATCAATTATAAACTTTGAGCGATAGCTTTTTTCATTTGCTTCACAGTCAAGAGCACTTACACTTACCGGGTAGTCACTTGAAGTAAAGGTGATCTTCTTAACTTCAGTATTAAAATATATTTCGACACCTTTTTGCTGAACCTTCTGAGCAATCTTATGATCAAAGTCATCCCTTGGAACTTGAAAGGTTGTAGCTGGGCCTTGAGTAAATTTTTGAGAGAAATCGATATCGCTTAGTGAATTTTTCTTAAGGAATTGAGCCCCATTCTTTAATTGATAACTATTTTCACAGAAGACGTCTAAAAGCCCTGCCTCCTTATAAAAAACCATGTTCTGAGGTAAAAAGCTCTCTCCAATCGTAAACCTTGGAAAGTCACTCTTTTCAAGTATAAGGCAGCTATGGCCTTTATCTTTGAGTAGTGATGCGCAGCAAGTTCCTGCAGGGCCTGCACCAATAATAATAATATCAAAGTTCTCCATGCATATCTTCTTGTTTTGATTAAGATTTAAAAATGATATATTATCTCAAAAATATTTATAAGTCAGAATTATCATTTCAAGGAGAATAGATGAAAAAATTATTAGCTTTAGTTTCAATGTTTGTATTTTTAGTTTCTTGTAGTCATGCAAAACTTTTAAAAGAGTTTCAACCTCACAAGGTTCCTGCAGGCTTAAGTCTTGAGACAATTGAAAAAACAATTATTGTTGCTGGTCAAAATAGAGGTTGGATCATTAAAAAAATTGATGGTAAAAATGCTCTAAAGGCAAATCTAATAGTTAGACAACACTCAGTAGAGTTGTTGATACCTTACTCTCTAGAAGAGTATAATACATTATATAGCAACAGTAGAAATCTTAATTACGATGCAAAGAGAAACACTATCCATAAGAGCTATTTTCGTTGGGTAAACTTTCTCCAACAAGATATCGATAGAGCGCTGTTGCTTGCAACCGCTTATGCAAAATAATCTGAAGTTTAATATTCTAGAGACTTCCCAGTGGAGTTCTCTAGAACATAAAGATTATGGTGAGCTAAAGACTCTAAAAAAGATGCAGGCCAGACGTATGACTCCTTTGGCCAAAAAGGCCATCGATATAGTTTTGAGCATGGACACTAGTGGCGATGTTGACTTCATAGTTTACTCTTCAAGGCATGGAGAGCTTCTACTATCTTATGACCTAATTCAATCTATTCACGAAAAAGAAGCTTTGAGCCCAATAAAATTCTCTCAATCAACACATAACTCAACAGCTGGCCAATTATGCATACTAGGAAAGTTAAAAGTTCCATCAACTGCTATTTCAGCAGGTGAGGAGAGCTTTTCTATGGGAATGCTAAGTTGTGTGAATTATCTCGCGGATAAACCACGTTCGAGAGTGCTCTATCTTTTTGCCGATGCAAAGCTTCCTAGAGTATATGAAAAAAAAATAAATGAAATACAGGAGGAGACTATTGTTGCTATGACAATAGAGAATGGGCAGGACTACAGCGTGAGCATAACTCATAATAATTCAAATTCAAAAGAAGCGCAGAGTTTACAGTTTTTAAATTGGCTAGCTAGTAATAAAAAAGAGCTCTCATGGGATAATCTAATCTTGAAGCGAGAGACTTTATGAAGCAACTCAATAGATCTTGGCGCATTTTCGCAACAGGGTTCTCTTTTTTTACTTTTGGCCTAGGAGGGCTTTTTTTAGGTTTCATTCTTTTTCCATTTGTTCTCATTTTTGTAAGAGACTATAAAAAAAGAAAAACGACGATGAGAAGTATTGTTAGCTTCTCATTTCGCTCCTTTATGTATTTGATGCACTTTTTAGGTGTTATCAAGTTTTCAAAAAAAAATACTCGGCATTTATATGAAGATAGCTCATGCTTGTTAATTGCAAATCATCCAACCCTAATAGATGTTGTTTCAATTATTGCTTATTGTCCCAATGCTTGCTGTATTGTTAAAGAAGATCTTTGGCAAAACAAATTTGTTAATAAAGTCTTAAAGTCCGTGGGCTATATACCCAATATCGATCCTAATGACTTACTAGAAAAATGCAAAAAAGCCGTTGCAAGTGGAGATGTCTTGATTATTTTTCCCGAAGGAACAAGAACAACTCCAGGCGCGCAGGTGAAATTTCAAAGAGGTGCTTCTCACATTGCCCTGATGCTAAAGTGTCCCGTCCGATGTGTAGAGCTTAGTTGCGATCCAATAACACTAACAAAAGGCCTGCCTTGGTATGATGTTCCAAGTACAAGAGCAAACTTTTCAATGACAGTTAAAGATAAGTTTTTACCCTATGATTACATCTCTAGTGAAACCCCTAGGCCCAAAGCTGCAAGGGAGCTTACACGTATTTTCTTAAAACAATATTGCAGGACTGTATAGGCAATGCTAAGCTAATTTCTATGAAAAATCCTGATAGTCTTGAGGACCAAATTAAAAAGGTCATCATCGAATCCCTTAGTTTAGAAGACTACGGAATGAATGATATTAAAAATGATGAACCCCTTTTTGTTGAAGGTTTAGGTTTGGATTCCATAGATGCACTTGAGCTTGGGATTGCTATTAAGAAAAAATTTGATATTGCTCTTGATGTGGAGAACGATATAAAAGAACATTTTTATTCAGTTAGCACATTAGCGAACTTTATTCGTAGTTTTAAAGAAACTGTAGCTGTTAGAGGGTAGGCTTGAAAAATAAAGATGAAATTTTTAATGAATTATCCAAGCTTATGAATGAGCTTTTTGAAATTCCTGTCCAAGATATAAAGCTCGAGTCTAGATTCTATGAAGATTTAGATCTCGATAGTATTGATGCTATAGATCTGATTGGTCAATTTCAAGTTTTAGTTGGCCAAAGAATTAACCCTGAAGACTTTAAGTCTGTTCAGACTGTTGGTGATGTCGTTCAAATTGCTGAACAAATGATCACTCGTAGAGCAAGTGAAAACTAGTCTAATACTTAAAATCTTTTTAAGTTTATTATTTCTCTCATATCCATTTGTGGTTTATTTCGGTTTTCAACATCTATCAATGGGTACTACCACTGGTCTTATACTTCTACTTTTTGCTATCAGACTACTTGTTATTGGTAAAAGTAAATCCTCTCTAGAGAAAACTGTATTCATCGCAACTATTGTTATGGCCATTATTTGTCTCTTGGGTGCTTTGTTAAAAGAATATAAGCTAATCATGCTTTATCCTATCCTTATGAGTTTAGGACTTGCATCTCTTTTCGCCTTTAGTTTAAAGGAAGGCCAAACACCTATTGTAGAAATTCTTGCACGGCTAAAGGATAAAGAGCTTCCTCTAAAAGCAATAAGCTATACAAGAGTTGTAACTAAAGTGTGGCTGGGGTTTTTTATTATTAATGCATCTATATCTTTTTATACATATCAATTCACTAATTTTGAAACTTGGACACTGTATAACGGACTTATTAGTTATTTTCTGATGGGACTTCTTATGGGAGTAGAGTACATTGTTCGGCTTAAACTTAAAAAGAAGTGGAAAGTAGCTTCAGATGTATAGTTTAAGTTTAAAAAATAAAAAATTATTTCTTAACAGTGATCACTCTACTTATAGCTCTGGTGATTTCCTAAAACTAGTGAACGCATTCAAAGAAACTCTATCACAATATAAGCGCATAGCTCTTGGCCTAGAAGATGTTTATGAGTTTAGTGCTGCGTTTATTGCAGTTGGTTCGCTAGGCAAAGAAATGATTGTTCTTCCTAATCATCAAGAGGGGACATTGTCCGAGTATAAAACCCATTACGATGTACTTATTTCTAAAGCTCCAAAAGCGACAAGTATGGGTACTGAAAAGCTTGAGCTAAATATTAATTCAAAAATAACATTTTTTACTTCAGGCAGTCAGGGTAAGTCTAAAACAGTGAGTAAAACTTTAGAGCTACTTGTTAATGAGTGTGAAGCCCTTGAACTACAGTTTGGTGAAAGCATAAAGGATACAGTCTTTTTATCTACCGTTGGACACCAACATATCTATGGAATCTTATTTCGAGTCCTTTGGCCTTTAATTAATGATAGGACTATTGCGAGCTTTAATATTTTGTACCCAGAGACTTTAGATAAGATGTTAACACAGTCAAAAGAAAAATTTACTTTAGTCTCCAGTCCAGCTTTTATTAAAAGACTGGGAGCCAATGAGCTTAGTGACACTTGTGGCTTAAGCTTTGTTTTTTCCTCTGGTGGTAAGTTAGAATATCCATACTTTAGAAAATTTTATGATCTAACTAAAGTTGCACCAACTGAAGTTTACGGTAGTACAGAAACTGGTGGTGTGGCCTTTAGAACTCAAGTTGATGCTAATCAATATTGGCAAACATTATCTGGCGTAGAAATTAGTAGCAACTCCGATGGATGTTTAGTCGTAGAATCTCGTTTTATATTAAACGGATCATTTAAAACCAAGGATCTCGTTTCGATTTTAAATGATAGAAGCTTTAAGCTTCTAGGTCGCAGTGACAGGATACTAAAAATAGAAGAAAAACGTATCTCTTTAGATGAGATGGAGAGAATTCTCATTTCACTAGAGAATATTATCGATATTCATTGCACCGTATTGAATCAAGGTACGAGAGAGGTTATTGGGTGTGTAATTGCTGAGTCTAAGAAATGGCGCGCTGAGCATACCTTGGTTAAGGTTAAAGAGATTAAAGCCTTATTATTAAGATACTTTGAGCCTATTTTAATCCCCAAAAAATTTCGTTTTTTAGACGAACTTCCGTATAATAAACAGTCAAAAATAACGGCGCAGACTCTGGCAGGATTGTTTAATGACTGAGAAGACTTGTGAATACACATTGATAAAAAAGACAAAGGACTCTATTGAGCTCAGTGTTATTTTTCATAAGGACTACCCATACTTTGATGGCCACTTCGATGATTATAAAATTCTTCCCGCACTATTACAGATTAACTTTCTTGTTGAAAGAGTGAATGAGTTCCTTGAAGAAGTAGAGGCAATTAGTGAAATACAAACGATGAAGTTTCAACGTCCAATAACTCCAGAGTTACAAGTGAGTGTACTCGTTACTAGAGCTGAAAATAAATTCTCTTTTAAGTACTTTAGTGCAGACAAAATTTACTCACAAGGAGTCTTTAGAGTATGAAGGTGAAGTTCTGTTTAATTATTCCTTGTTATGAAGCACATGCTAAGAATTTAGATGCGACTCTTGGAACTCTCAAAGATTTTCATATTGATCTCATCGTGGTCGATGATGGCAGTAGTTCACAATATGCTAATAAGATCCAAAGTATTTGTGAGAAATTTAATGCTAGCCTGATTATAAATAAAAAAAATGGTGGAAAGGGAAGTGCTCTTAAGTTAGGTTTTAAGTTTGCATTAAAGAGCGGCTACTCTCATGCTCTACAAGTTGATGCTGATGGACAGCACGATATTTCTTCTCTAGAGAGTATTATAAAAACCTCAAAAGAATATCCAAACACATTGATTTCTGGAAGACCCGTTTACGATGAAAGCATTCCAAAGAAAAGACTCTATGGGAGATACTTAACACATGTTTGGGTTTGGATTGAGACGCTTAGCTTTTCATTAAAAGATAGTATGTGCGGGTTTAGGTCCTATCCATTACAAGAGACTGTTAAAGTTATTGAGAATCATTTTATTGGCAATCATATGGACTTTGATACAGATATCATGGTTAAGCTATATTGGAGTGGTGTTAAAAGTAAATTTTTACCAGTTAGAGTTGTATATCCAGAAGGTGGAGAGTCTTACTTTAGAATGTTCGATGACAATGTTCTGATTACTAAAATGCACACGCGATTAGTCTTTGGCATGATCATAAGATTTCCCTTATTGCTTTTTAAAAAGTTCTATACAGATAAGTGGAGTCGAGTTCCAGAAAAAGGTGTTGTCTCTTTAATTAAACTTACCTCTTGGATTCAAGATACTTTTGGAGAGCGACTGGTACACTTTGTTCTAAAGTTAATTAGCATGTATTATTATCTATTTGCTTTTAATGCTAGAAAAGGATCATCAGACTTTATTCGCAGATATAATGATTTTTGCTTACAGAATAATATTAAAGCTCAAAGAATCACTATCTATGGTCATATCTATAGCTTTGCAAAAATGATCTTAGATAAGTTCTCTGTATGGAAGGGGAAAATTACTTTTGAGCATTTTAATAAAGAAGATGTTCAGAACCTACATGCAGTTACTGAAGATGGTAAAGGGGCTTTATTTATCAGCTCACATTATGGCAATATCGAGTTGATAAGAGCTCTTGGGCGAGATAATAAGGCCTTAAAGTACAATGCTTTAATTTATA
>Ga0115567_10007575_pt1 | contig 10296 bp, 6 predicted proteins | sample COGITO_mtgs_1204_2_FD_88679 | JGI IMG/M metagenome (GOLD analysis project Ga0115567, IMG submission 88679) | Pelagic marine microbial communities from North Sea - COGITO_mtgs_120412 | ecosystem: Environmental > Aquatic > Marine > Epipelagic | place: Germany:Helgoland, sampling site Kabeltonne... | reverse complement strand
CCTCGGGATTGCCGCCGACAAAAGAATATCCGTCCTCGAAAATATCCGCCTCATGGGCGGACACCAATGTCACGTTCGACTGCGCCTGTTCTTGCGCCTCACGCGATCTCAGGACATCGATGGCCTCCATTATGACCTCCGGATTGTCCATTAGATAGGCCCGCACTTCGGCGCGAAACTGGGCGCGTTCGATATCGGAAAATTCTGTTACGTCCTGTGCCGCGACAGGCATGGCAAGACAAAGACCTAGAACGGACGTGGCGGCGAGGCGGAACATGGACATGACCTTCTTAATTGGGCGCGCAGGAGTTGACGCGGGCGAACGGATCGGATGAAACCTGAAGCGCATCTAGGAGTATCCCCATGCGAAATTCAACCCGATCCGCTGTCGATCCTTTCATTGTGATGGATGTCATGCAAGCGGCGAGCGCGGCGGAAGCCGCTGGTCGGCACATTATCCACATGGAGGTGGGCCAGCCCGGGACAGGCGCACCGAAAAGCGCGGCGGCCGCACTGAGCGCAGCGATGAACGCCGGCCCTTTGGGGTATACCGTCGCGCTCGGCCTGCCGGCTTTGCGGGCACGGATCGCGCGGATGTATGGCGACTGGTACGGCGTCGATCTGGATCCGGGCCGCGTGGTGATCACGTCAGGCTCGTCGGCGGGGTTTATTCTGGCGTTTACGTCGCTTTTTGACACCGGCGACCGCGTTGGCATTGGTGCACCGGGATATCCCAGCTACCGGCAAATCCTGAGCGCGCTGGCGCTAACCCCGGTTGATCTGCCCACCGCTGCTGAAAACCGGTATCAGCCGGTGCCGCAAGATTTTGACAGCATGGATCTGGCCGGATTGCTGGTCGCGTCACCTGCGAATCCGACGGGCACGATGCTGGATCACACTGCGATGCGTGCCCTAATTGATGCCTGTGCCGCGCAGGGCGCATCATTCATCTCCGATGAAATCTATCACGGGATCGAGTATGAGAAAAAAGCCGTTACCGCGCTGGAAATCACCAATGATGCCTATGTAATCAACTCGTTTTCCAAATATTTCTCGATGACCGGCTGGCGCGTCGGCTGGATGGTGGTGCCAGAGGCCCATGTGCGCGTGATTGAACGGCTGGCGCAGAACCTGTTCATCTGCGCACCCCATGCCAGTCAGGTCGCGGCTTTGGCGGCGATGGAATGCGAGGATGAATTGCAGGCCAACATGGATGTTTACCGCGCCAATCGCGCGCTGATGCTTGACGGGTTGCCGCGCGCGGGATTCAGCCAGATCGCGCCGCCGGACGGGGCGTTCTATGTCTATGCCGACGTGACCGAGATCACCGATGACAGCCGCGCGCTGGCGGCGGATATCCTTGAAAAAGCAGGTGTCGCGGTCACGCCGGGGCTGGATTTCGACCCCGTGCGCGGTCACACGACGCTGCGTTTTTCCTACGCGCGCAGCACGGCTGATATCACTGACGGTCTGGAGCGTCTGACCAAGTATATGCAAAGCCGCTAGATCGTGGCGGGCAGGGGTGATACCTTGTCGAAAAAACGCCCCAACACACACACGAGGGCAGAGCGGTGACATGCGAAGATTTCTGACGGTGCTGGCCTTTACCTTGGGCCTTGCGGCCCCTGCCTTGGCGCAGGAGCTCACCGCGCTGGCGCGTGTGGATGCCGGGCCGAGCAATATCGAAGACGGCTATTGGGGCCGTACGACACTGACGTTGCATCTGAGCCAAGGCGTGCCGTTCCGCGTGTTTCTTCTGGATGATCCTGCGCGGCTGGTCATCGATTTTCGCGAAGCCGATTGGACGGGCGTGCGCGCGGCGGACATTCTGACGGCACCGGGCCGGATAGCGGCGATCCGATTTGGGGCGTTTCAGCCGGGTTGGTCGCGCCTTGTGGCCGATCTGGCCGAACCGGCGCTGCCCCAGGATATCGCAATGCCTGTCGATCCCAACACGGGGCGTGCCATTTTGGACATTACGCTGAAGACCGTGACGCAGCAGGAATTTTCCGCACAGGCCGGCACGCCCAAAGATCCCAGTTGGACACGGGCACTGGTTGATTCCGCGCCAAAATCCAAGCCCGGCCAAGGTCGTTTTACCGTTGTGCTGGACCCGGGTCATGGTGGCGTTGATCCGGGCGCTGAAAGTGAAGGTGTCGCCGAGAAGAACCTGATGCTCAGCTTTGCGCGCAGTCTTGCCGAAGACCTGCGTCGGGATGGTATCGACGTGATCCTGACCCGCAAAGAGGATGTGTTCATCGCCCTCGAAACGCGCGTGGCGTTAGCCCATCAGGCAGGCGGTGCCCTTTTTATCTCGCTGCATGCCGACAGTTTGGCGCAGGGCAGCGCCAAGGGTGCCACCGTCTATCTGTTGTCCGACGAGGCCAGCGATGCCGCGACTGAACACCTTGCAGCCAGGCATAACCGGTCGGACATTATCGCCGGTGCCGATCTGACCGGATCGGATGATCAGGTCACCTCTGTTCTACTTGATCTTGCCCGGCTTGAGACGGAACCCCGTTCCGCCGCTTTGGCAGAGGCGCTGGTGCAGGAAATGTTCGCGGCGGGCGGCCCGATGAACCGCCACCCCTTGCGCCGCGCAGGGTTTTCGGTGCTCAAATCCGCCGATATCCCGTCGGTTCTGATTGAACTTGGATTTGTCAGCTCGAAACGTGATCTCGACAATCTGCGTGATCCGGTCTGGCGTGCCGGCATGGTGCGCGCAATCGCGGATGCGATCAAACGCTGGCGGGACGAGGATGCCGCGCGTCGACCGCTGGTGCGGCAATAGCCGCTCGGCGGTGATCCGCAGTTCGTGTTTTGACCCTGTGGGTCTGGGCAGGTATAGTGGGCGCAACAAGAATCCTTAGATGACGCAGGCCCTGTAGTGCTCCGATTTGTTCTTTCTTTTCTGGGCGGTATCTTTACCACCCTTACCATGTCCATCGGTGCAATCGCGCTGACGGTCGGTGCCGTTTTTTGGATGTATGGCCGCGACTTGCCCAGCCACGAATCGCTAGCGCAATATACGCCCCCCACGATCAGCCGGATCTATTCGGGCCAGGGCCGCCTGATTGATGAATTTGCCAAGGAACGCCGGTTGTTCGCGCCAGCCGAAACAATCCCCGATCTGGTGAAACAGGCGTTTATCTCTGCCGAGGACAAGAATTTCTACACACATCAGGGTTATGATTTGCGCGGCATTGGCGCGGCGGCGTTCGACGCGATCCGCTCGCGCGGGCGCGATGTCCGCGGGGCGTCCACGATCACCCAGCAGGTCATGAAGAACTTCCTTTTGTCCGGCGACCGTCAGGCAGAGCGCAAGATCAAAGAGATCATCCTTGCCGCCCGGATCGAACAGACGCTGACCAAGGACAAGATTCTCGAACTCTACATGAACGAGATTTTCCTTGGTCAGAACTCCTATGGCGTCGCTGCGGCCAGTGAGACCTACTTCAACAAAACGCTCGGTGATCTGGCCCCGCACGAGGCGGCGTTCCTTGCATCCTTGCCCAAGGCCCCGTCCGACTATCATCCTGTCCGGCAAAAAGACCGTCTGATGGCGCGGCGCAACTTCGTGCTGCGGGAGATGAACGAGAACGGCTATATCGACGATGCGACTTACGCCACGGAACGCGCGATGCCGTTACGGTCCGTACAGAACGGCGATTACGACAGCTTTAAGTCCGACCTGCCACCGCGTGATTATTTCACCGACGAAATCCGCCGTCAGCTGAGCCAGAACTTTGGCGAGGGCGAGTTTTTTAGCGGTGGTCTGACCGTCCGCGCCACCATCGACAATGAAATGCAGCCGATCGCCGCCGATGCGCTACAACGTCAGCTGGAAGAATATGACCGCCGCCAAGGTGTCTGGCGCGGGACCAAGTGGAAAATACCGACCGAGCAGTTGACGACTGAAGAAAGCTGGCGTGCGGCATTGGCCGATCTGCGCGTGCCACGCGATATCGCGCTTGAGACGCAGTGGTATCCGGCCGTTGTTCTGGAATTGGGTGAACAGGACGCCCGTCTGGGAATCGAAAGCGTCGAAGGTGACAACTGGGTGCCCGCCAAGGACGTGCAATGGGCGCGCAAACGTCTTGCGAATGGCAAGTTGGGGCGCAAGGCGCGTGTCGCGGGAGATCTGCTAGAGGTCGGTGATGTGGTGCATGTGCGCCGGATGATCGCGAATGAGGACGGCAGCTTTATTCGCTGGACGTTGCGACAGGTCCCCGAAGTGCAGGGTGGTTTCGTGGCGATGGACGTGGACACGGGCCGCGTGATCGCGATGCAGGGCGGCTTTAGCTATCAGGCGAGTGTGTTCAACCGCGCCACGCAGGCCAAACGCCAGCCGGGGTCGTCATTCAAGCCGTTTGTCTTCGCCTCTGCACTCGACAGCGGCTATACCCCTGCAACGATTATCGTTGACGCGCCGATCGAGATCAACACACCGCAGGGTGTGTGGCGACCACAGAACGCCTCAAAGCAATATTATGGGCCGACGCCACTGCGTACCGGGATCGAACAGTCGCGCAACCTGATGACGATTCGCCTGGCCCAAGAAGTCGGGATGGATGTTGTGGGCGGCTATGCTGAAAGGTTTGGCGTCTATGACTACCTGTCGCCGGTACTGGCCAATGCACTGGGATCACAGGAAACCACGCTGTATCAGATGGTTGCGGCCTATGCGATGTTCGCCAATGGCGGCGAGCGGGTGCAGCCGACACTGGTTGACCGCGTGCAAGACCGCTATGGCCGCACCGTTTACCGCCATGATCAACGGCTGTGCAACGACTGCAAACTGGCGAGCCTGCCTGCGGGCGAAGCGCCGCGTGTCATTTCGAACCGCGAACGGGTCATGGACGCGGTGACCGCCTATCAGTTGACGTCGATGATGCGCGGCGTGGTTGAGCGGGGCACGGCATCGGGTGCAGTGGACCTCGGCGTGCCGACAGCCGGAAAAACGGGTACGACCAATGACGCCAAAGACGTGTGGTTCATTGGGTTTACCAACAATATCGTCGCGGGTTGTTACATCGGTTTTGACCAACCCCGCAGCCTCGGGCGCGGTGCCTACGGTGCTACCATGTGCGGGCCCGTGTTCCAGCGATTTATGACACAAGCCGTCAAAAAATTCGGTGGTGGTGAATTCGAAATACCCCAAGCTTGCGAGTTCATCAATATCGACCGTTTTACCGGCGCGCGCCTGTCTGACAGTGCTTTTGGACCCAATGTCGTGTCTGAATGTTTCCGCGAAGGCGAATTCATCGACTTTGGCATCGCCTTTGACGGGGGGTTCGCCATGGGCGCGGATCTGCCACTGTTTGAAGAAGCGGGAACATCCGGGCGCACTGTGACGACGTCAACCGGCAGCAAGGCGACCGTGGGGCCTAAGGCGACGTTTGGCACGATCAGTTCGGGTGGGCTCTACTAAGAGGCACGGGGGGTGCAGACAGCCTACTGCTTGCTGCGCGCGGTTGGCTGGGCTATCCGATGGGGCAGTCAACGAAAGCAGGCAGGTCATGCGCGCAGAGGCACAAAATACGGTCGATCAAATTACCAAGTCGCTGGACCTGCTGGCCCAACGGCTTGACGTGGAAACGGCACCCTTTCGGCTGGAGGAATTCAATGCCCGTGTTGAAGATCCCAACCTGTGGGATGATCCTGATGCGGCGCAAAAGTTGATGCGTGACCGGCAGATGCTCGTGGACGCGATGGAAACCCACGCCACAATCGGGCAGGATATGTCCGACAACATCGAACTGATCGAACTGGGCGAGATGGAGGAAGACGCCGAAGTCGTCGCCGACGCCGAAGCCGCGCTGAAAAAGCTCGCTGTAGTGGCCGCCCAAAAAGAGTTGGAAGCGCTGCTGGACGGGGAGGCCGATGGCAACGATACATTCCTTGAAATCAACTCAGGTGCCGGCGGCACCGAAAGCTGTGACTGGGCCAATATGCTGGCCCGGATGTATGTCCGCTGGGCTGAAAAAAAGGGCTACAAGGTAGAGTTGCAGGCCGAGAGCCCCGGCGAAGAGGCCGGTATCAAATCGGCCACCTACAAGATCAGCGGATTGAATGCCTATGGCTGGCTGAAATCAGAAAGCGGTGTGCATCGCCTTGTGCGCATCTCGCCCTTTGATTCCGCGGCCAAGCGGCACACGTCCTTTACCTCTGTCGGCGTGTATCCGGTCGTCGATGACAACATCGAGATCGAGGTGAACCCGTCAGACATCCGCATCGACACCTACCGGTCTTCGGGTGCCGGCGGTCAGCACGTCAACACAACGGATTCGGCGGTTCGGATAACCCACGCACCGACCGGGATCGTTGTGACAAGTTCGGAAAAGTCCCAGCACCAGAATCGCGATATTGCGATGAAGGCGCTCAAAAGCCGTCTGTACCAGATGGAACTGGATCGTCGCAACGCCGCCGTGAACGAAATGCACGAGAACAAGGGCGACGCAGGCTGGGGCAACCAGATACGCTCTTATGTCCTGCAACCCTACCAAATGGTTAAGGATTTGCGGTCAAACTACGAAACATCCGACACCAAGGGCGTGCTTGACGGCGATCTGGACGGTCTGATGGGCGCGGCCCTCGCGCTGTCGGTCTCGGGCAAATCCCGCGCCGAGGCACAAGGCAGCTAGCGCCACCGGTCAACAAAAAAGTCCCCAAATAACGCGAAATATGGCATATTGACCCTTCGCTGGGCGGGTTGCGGTGCAATTCTGGTACCGGGATCTGTCCGAAATTTCTGGGGGACAGACAATGCCAACGACAACATTAGATGCGACCTTTGATGGCACGACGCCGGTCGCGACGCTTTTTGGAACTGAGGCCTGGTCAGGGGCTCAGATCAGCAATTACAGCATTTATGAATCGGATCCGGCAGATACGCTGGTGGCCAATGTCGATCTGGCGGGCGCAAACTGGGTTGTGACGACGATGCGTTTCGGCGACGAGGCGCGCACGTCGCAGCTCAACCTTACCGATACCGCCGCCGCACCGGGCAACCGCATCGATTTCCTGACATTGGGGTATAATTCCGATGTCGAACTGGTGCATTCACGCGCGCGCTACATCTTCGGCTATGACGGCGACCTGCATGATGTGACGCTGGGCACGCAAAATACTTTCTCGATCAATCTTTACGCCCAAAGCAATATCGTCACCACCGGCAGCGGTTATGTCGGCAACATCGAAATCGGTGTGGGATCGGCGACGGTCGAAGTAAATGGCGAGGTGGGCGGTATCAATACCGGCAATGCCAATGATCAGTTAGCTTTGGTTCAGGGTAGCGTCGACAGCGCGGACTTGGGGGATGGCAACAACGGCGTTGCAATCAGCGATGGATTTCTAGGGTCACTGCGGCTGCGCGACGGCAATGACCGCGTCGTGGCAACCGGTGACGCCTTTGTTGAAAACGTCACGGTTACCGGAGGGACCAATCAGGTATTTGTGCGCAACGATGCGCGGATCTCCAGCATCAAGATCTACGAGGGCGATAATGACATCCGTATTCTTGAGGATGCGCTTGTCTTCCTGCTCAAACTTGATCAGGGCGTGAATACGGTTCTGACCCGCGACGGCACGCTGGAGAGTTTCTACAGCTACAACGCCAGCAACACCGTGACGATCGGTACGGGGGGCGCGCAGCAGATCCGGTTTTCCGCGGACGCAGTTCAGCAACATGCAATCATCACGCTGGGCTATGTAGGATCGCTGAACATCACTGACCGCAGCAGCGTCACAAGCGATGATCAGACCACCGAACTGTCGGTGCGGGGCGGCGCGGGGTCAATCCAACTGGGAGGCGGCAATGATACAGTTGACATGCAAGATGAATATGTCGGCTATATTCACACCGGTTATGGCGACGATAGCATCCTTCTGGGGCGGGCCGGCGTCGGCACCATGCGATTGGGCAACGGTGATGACACCGTACAGGTGCGTGACCTGACCGACTCAACCGAAGGGCAGACGATTTATGGCGGGCAGGGGGCCGACATGATCGATTTCCTGCTTGTTCGGTTTACCGGCGTTGCCTTCTCGCTTGATCAGGCTGGCGCGTTCCAGAATATCGGGGCCGTTGGTGGCGATGTGACGCTGCCTCCGGTGATCGGTTATCTGGCTGAAACGGGCATTGATGATCTGCGCGGTTCACGGCGTGACGATCTGCTGGATGGCGACGGCAGCAATAACACGCTCGACGGATTTTCCGGCAATGACACGCTGACAGGAGGCGGCGGCAATGACCGCCTGATCGGACGTACGGGCAATGACAGTCTGGTTGGCGAGGAAGGCCGGGACACGATCTATGGCGGCTCTGGTGCAGATGTGATCGCGGGCGGACAGCAGAACGATTTGCTGTTTGGCCAGCAGGGCGGCGATACGTTCGTTTTCGAGGCCCAAAGCGGTAACGACCGGATTGTGGATTTCGAGGATGGCTTGGATATTATGCAGATCGTGGGCCATGTCGGTGGCTTTGGCAAACTGATCTTTACAGATATCGGTGCTAATTTGCGGATCGACTATGATGGCGGCGTGATTCAGCTTTTGGGTAACGCAGGGCTGGTGTTGACGTCGGCTGATTTCGATTTCGTCTGAACGCCGCAGCGTAATTGCGCCTTGAATGAGCATGCTTGAGGCAGCACAGTTCGTCCATGGATTATTTAAACATAGGCGCGCTGGCGCAATCAAAAGCATTGGCGGAAAAGCAGCTGTCAGCCGCCGATCTGATGGCGCAGACGCTGGCGCAGATCGAGGCGGTGAATGGCCGCGTGAATGCCATCGTTTCGCTGCGCGATGGCGACTCTCTGATGCAAGAGGCGCATGCAGCAGATGCCGCGCCGCGCAAAGGCTGGCTGCATGGCATTCCTATCGCGGTCAAGGATCTGGCCAACGTCAAGGGTTTGCCGACCTCTATGGGGTCGCCGTTGTTTGCAGAGGTGATCGCGGAGCAGGACGATCTGGTCGTTGCGCGTCTGCGCGCCGCCGGAGCGATTTTTATCGGCAAGACCAACACCCCCGAATTCGGCCTTGGCAGCCATACGTTCAACCCGGTCCACGGGGCGACGCGTAACCCCTACGGGCTTGATCGCTCCGCGGGTGGATCGTCGGGCGGGGCCGCGGCGGCCCTTGCCGCACGGATGGTCAGCGTCGCGGACGGGTCCGACATGATGGGCAGTTTGCGCAACCCTGCAGGGTGGAACAACGTTTACGGATTGCGCCCGACTTGGGGGACTGTCCCGTCAGAACCGCAGGGCGACATGTTCATGCATCAGCTGTCCACCAGCGGTCCCATGGCGCGAAATCCCCGTGATTTGGCGGCGCTTCTGGATACCATGACAGGGGCCGATCCAAACCAGCCGCACGCGACATCCCCCGCCGACACGCTGCCCGCACTGGACACACCGCCCGAGGCCATGCGGATCGGCTGGCTGGGAGATTGGAGCGGAGCATTTCCTTACGAGGACGGGATCGCAACCTTGAGCGAGGCGGCTTTGCGCCAGATGGTCCAGTTGGGTCACAACGTCGAGGCGGTGGCCGCCCCCTTCAGTGCGGATGCGCTGTGGGAGGCGTGGACCACGCTGCGCTCCTTTGCCGTCGCCGCAAGGCTGGGGCGGCTTTTTGATGATCCGGCCACGCGCGACGACCTTAAATCCACTGCACAATGGGAAATTACGCGCGGTCAGAATTTAGCGGCGCGCGACATTCAACGCGCGAGCGATATCCGCTCTGACTGGTTTCGCAAAACGACGGAACTGTTTGCCAAATATGACGCGCTGGTGCTGCCGTCAGCACAGCTTTGGCCGTTTGATGTTGCGCTGGAATACCCGACCGAAATTGCGGGTCGCAAGATGGCGACGTATCATCACTGGATGCAGGTCGTCATCCCTGCCGGGTTGATCGGGCTGCCGGTGGTGAACGTGCCTGCAGGCTTTGGCGAGGCCGGATTGCCGAATGGCCTGCAAATCATTGGCCCTCGCGGATCGGAACCGCGTCTGTTGCGATTTGCCAGTCAGTGGCATGATGCGACGCAATGGCCGGAAAGGTATCCGCCGCCGCTTTGATCCGACTACACTTGGAACGAGGGGAGAGATGGAGATAGGCGAGGACCGTGCACCGGGCGCGCCTGCCTTGGGCATCCCGTCTGCCGCCCTGTTCAAATATGCATTGCGCGAAGGGTGGCGCGATTTTTGCGCGGCACCGGGATTTGGACTGCTTGCCGCCAGCCTGTGTCTGATCGCGGGCTGGTCGATGGCGGCGCTTACTGTCTGGGCGGGGCATACCTTCTGG
>Ga0115567_10007574_pt1 | contig 10297 bp, 15 predicted proteins | sample COGITO_mtgs_1204_2_FD_88679 | JGI IMG/M metagenome (GOLD analysis project Ga0115567, IMG submission 88679) | Pelagic marine microbial communities from North Sea - COGITO_mtgs_120412 | ecosystem: Environmental > Aquatic > Marine > Epipelagic | place: Germany:Helgoland, sampling site Kabeltonne... | reverse complement strand
CCGGAAGGCCCGCCGCGTCGAGCAGCGCCAGCCCGCGCGCGAGCCCGCCGAGGCTCCGAGCTGTGGGGTACTCGCCTCGCCACGCACGCAGCGCCGCCCACGCCGCAACCCGCGCGTCTGCGCACGCCTCCTCCCCGGCCTCGTCCAGCGCGCGCGCCGCCGCCCCTTCCACCCCCTCTTCTCCGCCCCGCGCGCCCCGCGCCGCCCGCGAGAGCTCCGCAAAGGCCGCACTGAGGTCCATAGCGGGCCCGTCAAGCAGCGCATCTTCTGCTGCAATCGCCTGCGCACGCGCCCTGGCGGCTGCCAACGCACCCGCGCCGTCCGCGTGCCCCGCCAGCTCCAAGCCGCGCGCCGCGGCCCAGAACGCCGCCGCACGGGCAGCGTCTGAGGGCACGCCGGCCAGGCGGCGCGCGAGCGCGGCGGAGAGCGCGTCGAGCGCTGCGCGCGCGGAGCGCCGCGCGCATCGCGCCAGCGCAGCTCCCACGGTGCGGGGCGCGAAGGCTTCCGCCGTGGCACGCGATGCCACGGGCCAGGGGCGGCCCGGAGGCAGCCCGAGGCGCGCACGCACGAGCGCGGCGCGGCCGATGGGGATCACCACCGCCCCGGCAGCGCGGCTTCGTGAAGCACCAAACAGCTGCTCGCACACCAGCGCCTCTGCCGTCTCCCGCCCGCGGAGCGCCTCTGCCCCGGCCAGGCTTCTCGTGACCCACCGCACCCCGCGCACCGCCTCAGCTGCCGCCCGCACAGCTTCAGCGAGGCCCTCCGAGTCGAGCGACTGCCCCGCTCCCGCCTCATCCTGCCCCGCTCCCGCCTCCGCTGCCAACGCACCCGCCAGCAGCTCTCCCATGCGGCTGCCCAGCGCCCGGGCGTGCGCACGCACGCTCTCCAGCGCCTCGATTCTCGCAGATCCGGGCGGAAGGCGCGCGGCCGCCTCCAGCCGCACGTGCAGCGCCGCGAGGGCGCTGCGACGCCGCCGCTCTTGCAGCACCGGCAATGCGCTTGGCCCCGCAGCGGCCTCAAGAGCCGCCAGCGCCCGATCCAGGGCATCGTGGTCCGCCGACGCGCGCATGAGCGCCGCGCAAGCCTCGTCCTCGCTCTGGGTGGCTGCCGCTTGCCCGCAGTGCAGCGCGGCAGAGAGCTCCAGCAGATCCGCGGCTCCGTCAGGCGCCGCCGTGGGGAGCGCGGAGGCGACCAGAGCCGCCCCGCCGCGTGCGTTGCCGCCCGCCGCGAGCACGCATGCCGCGTCGCTCGCGCTCCCCGCAAAGTCGAGTTGCGCTGCAGCCGCCTGGTGCAGTCCGGCGCGAACAAGCGCCGCAGCTCCCTCGACCGGCTCCATGGCGGACGCTGCCTTGCAAAGCTCTGCCTCGGCCGCCTCGACCGACAGCCTCCCCTCGTCTGCCGGTGCATCTGACGCGGATAGCGTCGCGCGCACCGCAGCGAGCCGCGCGACCGCGCGCGCAACGCGGCGTCGATGCAGGGCCGCGGGAGCGAGCGATGGGTCCTTCACGGCCCCTGGCTGCCGCAGCACAAGCGCCGCCGCTTCCGCAAAGGCACCGCCGCGCGCCAGCAGCCGCGCGGCTGGCTCGACCAGCCCCGCCTGCTCGAGCGCCGCCGCCGCCTCTCCGAGCCGCCCTGCGCGCCGCAGGCAGCGGGCGCCCTGCGCGCAGCTGCGCGCGTCCTGCGGGTCAACTTGGGCGCATAACAGCAGGACTCGGCCGGCGGTTGTGAGCGCCCCCGCTCTCCGAAAGCAGCGGCCGGCAAGGCGCGCGAGACGCAGCCCGTCTGCAACTGCCTCGGCCGGCGACGCATCGCCCTCCTCCGCATTCCCGTCCTCCGGCCCCTCTTGCCCGTGATCCAGAGCGCTCTCTACGCTGCCAGCAGCAGCCAGCCCCGCGGTGTCTCCGTTGCTGGCGCTCGCCGCTTCGCCGGCAAGTTTCCCCCACACACCCGACGACAGGTAGAGCTGCGCCGCGTCCATGAAGCGAGCCGCGCGCACGTGTCCCGCCGGAAGCGCCGCAGCCTCCGCCGCAGCCGCAACCGCGCGTGCCTCATTCACAAGCTCGGGTGCGCGAGCTCGCACGAAGCACGTCTCTGCAAGATCTGGCAGCCCCGCCGCAAGTAGCCTGCACCCTTGCCGCCGCCAGTCCTGACGCGAGGTCGCACCTGCCAGCAGCGCCGAGCGGGTCTCCGGCGCGTGCTCTGCGCCTTTGAACAGCGCGAGAGGCTCCGCGAGACCCAAGCGCCGCAGCGCATGGAACGCCGGCGCACGGCGCGCGGGCGAAGAGTCATACAGCACCAGCTGCTTCCGCGCGCGCGTGCACGCAACGTACAGCTGCTTCAGCTCCTCCTGCGGCGGCCCCGACGATAGCTGTCAGCAGCGCTATTGCCGCGCTGCAACACGCACAGCAAGCACTGGTATGCGTGCCGACCCACAAGCACGGGCATGCGCGCCCGGGAAGGCGCTGGCGAGGGGCGCGGGGCCGGACCTGCAGGGCCTGGTGGGTGCGCTCGTCGAAGGGCAGCGGGCGCAGCATGCCGGCTGCCTCGCGGTCTTCCGCGCTCAGCGCCGCGCGCGCACGGTCGAGTGCCTCCACTTCCTCCGCCGGTGCGTGCGCGCGCTCGATCAGGGTCGACAGCAGCACTCGCCACTCGGCCTCAGCCTGCAACCCGGCGATGAACGTCAGTCGCAGGGCACTTCAGGCGTCGCGCCGGCTGTGGCGTGCAGCCCCGTGCCTGCGAGTCGGCGAAGAAGTCCCAGACCACCACGACGTCGAATTCGAGGCCCTGAAGGGTCGAGAGGAGGGTGGCTGGTGAGGACGGGAGTCAAAAATGGGAGGGTGAGGAGGAAACGAGGTTGGCCACCATGCTGATTGGATGCGAGGGCAGGGGGGCTACCATCCGGATGCAAGTGCAGGGGGGCTACGAACCTTGCTCTCCAGCACCGTGAGCGCGAGGCAGCCCTGCAGGGCTGTAGGGAGTCGCGTCTTGCACTCCTGATCGCGCACGAGGACCGCCTGGTGTGCGCCAAATTCCAGTCCCGAGGCGGACCGGTCGGAACCGACCAGCAGCACGACCGCGTCGTCTGGCGTGCCCTCCAGCAGCATCGGCGGAGGCCCCGCGAAGAAGCCGCGCTCCCGAGGCAGCGGGTCCACTGACGCAGGAAAGAGTGTCGAGAGGAAGTCGACAACCGCAGAGGCCACCCCTGTGCCCGAGTCGACATCGGCGCTTCAGAATCCGGGAAGCTGTCAGGGGGACTGCAGTTCTTTTGGCGTGGACGTGGCCAACACGAGGCTATGATCGTGTTTGCTCGGAGCCCATCTGAAGGACTGACCATGACTGATACTTTCGATTAACGTGACCGCTCGTCCAGTCAGTGCACATGCAGAAACAGTGACCCAAGCTAACAACAATCCGTTTCGTGCTCTACACCAAGCAAGCATAGGGCTCAACCGAGGATTCCATCGTGCGTTCGATAATTGATGGAAAGAGCTCGCAGCTGCGGCACGCGAACTTCCATCGCCCCACCCCGCGAGCCGCGGGCTCGAAGGACTACGTCGCTGCTTGTGGGGAGATGAGCAGCTCGGCTCTGCTGCAGCGCCTGCTCCGCGAAGAAGAGGCTTCGGAGGTCTTCGAACCTGGGCAGTCCGAGCAATGTCACCCACGGCCATCGTAGGAGTATCACGTCATCTCTCGCTTGAATTTGATTATTGGATGGTGCATCCTGATGACGCACTGCTCCTACACCTAAATCCTGAAGCAGGCCTGCAACCGGCAGCTGTGGGCGGCGAAGGACCGGAACGAGACGCCTGACGCAATGGTCTGCGCGGAGTCGCCTGCGAGCATGAGGTCGTTTTTATCCTCGGCCACATGCAGCAAAAGCCGCAGCTCCGCCTGCGTCATGTCCTGCGTCTCGTCCACAACAAACGAGTCGATCGGCACGCCCCGGTAGCCCTCGCGTTGCAGCTCGCTCCACATGTGACCAACCACATCCCCCAGATCATACCCACCCATCGCCGCCTGCACACCCACTTCGTATCATGCATCCGCACAGTGCGCACGCGGTGGAAGGCGGGTCTCGGGGCGGGGCCGGGGGCCGGGACGAGGGCGGGGGCGGGGGCCTTCTCTGCCTCGTAGGCGAGATAGAGGTCGTATATCAGGTCGCGGTGGCCCAGACGCACACCGGGGACCTGCAGGCGCGCCGGGCGTCACGCCGCGCAGGGGCGCTGCTGGCCGAGTTCCTCGTGCGGCGCACGGGCGGTACGGCGCGGAGGCGGCGCGCGCACCGCTTCGGCTGCGGCGCCGGCCTCGCTGCCGCGCACGCCCTGGAACGCGGGCGCCATCTTGGCCCCGAGCCGGAGGTACTCTTCCCGCGAAAGCCGCCGCTCGTCGCTCTCGAGCGCGGCGTTGGAGCCTTTTATGAAGGACAGAATCTCCAACCAGACGGCCGACGGGGAGAGGTGCTTCGTGCCTGCCCGATTCGTTGCCACAAGCTTCGGCCAGATCTGCCGAACAAACGCACGCGCATCGATCTCCACGCGCGCCCGCCGGGCCCCTCGTCCGCCCCGATCTGCCTCAGCCAAAGCTGCAGTAGCCGCCGGCCATGCGGCCGCTGAATCAGTCGGTGCGCCTGCATCACTTGGACGCTCCCCACCGTCTGCATCACCGTCCCCTCCGCAACCTCCACCGCCGTCGCTGTCGCTCTCACTGGCGGTCTCACTCTCGCCCCCGCTCCTGTTACCGGCATCATAAGCGCCTCCCAGCCACGCACGGTCATCTGGCAGCTCCTGGAGGCTCCCGCGCGGCGCAACCAGCTGAGGCGCTTCTGACGCGTGCCTCAGTGACCCACCCGGCATTCGCGCAAAAAATGGTTCCGACAGCGTGCCGTCGAGCAGCCTGGAGTCAGGATCGAGAAGTGGAGCGTCAGCTGGAAAGAAAAGATCACAGCGAAACAGTCGCGCAGCTCGGGATGCATCCATACCGCAGCCACTCGCCCTGCGTCAGGAAGAGCGGCCATGCGCCCTCCGCCATGTCCGCCAGCCTCGCGGGGCAGCCACCCTCGTCGTCTTTGTGGCCCGTCCCAGCCACGCCACGCTGGAGCGCGCGAAAGGCTCTCCGGACACGGTCGCGCAGCACAGGGCTGGCCGTGATGAATACCTGAAGCGCGGTGTCTTTGTCAGTCCCAGGGTTTGTGATTGGGGTCTGTCCAGCCCTAGGGTTTGCACGCAGCACGGGTGCCACAGCACTTGCGCTCTCGAACCTGGTGATAATGCCGCGTGCCAGCGCCACCCTCGGCCTCCACACCTCCTGAAAAATGTGCGTGCCATCGCCGATACTGCAGATAAAGCATCTCGTCAAATAGCTGGCCTAACTAGAGCCAATACAAAGGTGCTGCGAGTCCGATGCAGGCTTGGAAAAGCCCTCTAAACCCTACGCCTGCAACCCCGAGGTTGGCTCGGTATCTGCACCAGCGTCCACATGCGATTGATAAGCACCGAGGTCTTGCCGGTCCCGGATCTGCCCAGAGGCCCCCGGCGTTGGGGAAATATGTTTCCAAAGAGACTGGCGAAGAGAACTGGAATGGGTGGCGGAGCAGGCGGTCGCCTCCCGACAAGAAGGAGAGATGAGGCGCCAGGCGCGGTGGTTTCGGCAATCAGGCGTTCCTCCGCCTATGGACACACGGAATACCAGGGGCATGTTAAACACGAGAGTAAAGGCTTTCCTGGAATGCGGTTACAGCGCGGAAGAGGCTTTCTTCGGCCCTGAGCTTGGCGCTGACCTCATCAGGGATGAACGGCAGCTCAGCCATCACCCCGCGTCGGGCCTCGTCATCACCATCAGCTGACTCGCTCGCCTCTGCAGCAGCAAGCAGCGAGTTGGCAACCTCCTGCAAAACGCAACCTTAAGCTTGCTCAGCCGAGGAAGCAAATCACGGGGCGACACGCTGCTGTTCCACCTAGGGCATCGCAACAGGGGTGCCCGTCGCTGGCTCGGCTGCCTCCACCGGAAGATCGCACGGCTTAAAGCGCGCGCCTAGGGCCTGGCCTGGTAGGCACGTTGCCTGAGAGAAGGCGTAGAACTTGAGGATGTTGAAGCTGTCCTTCCCCGCCACACCGATCGGAGCATGCTCGATCGTCCCGCCGGCCGTGCAGTCTTCTTCCGCACCCTCGGACCCCATCTCCTCGAACGTGATGGCATCACGTGCCGCTTGTCTACGGAGTTCTTCAGCATCGCATTCTAATGGTACATAGTGTCGTGGCACGCGCAAATTTCCCACTCGGCACGGCGCATCCGTCCCGACTGCCTGAAGGAGCTTTTTGAATGAGGAGGTGCGCCCACGGCGGTGTGCCTCACAAATGTAGCTGATGGCCTTGTTCACGTCATCATGTTGAAGGCAGATACGCCAAAGCCGCACGGTATCCGTGAAGGAGCAGATTCGCGGTGAGAAGTCGACGCCGTACGCCCAAAGGAAGCGCCCCGAGTCTGCCCACGACTTGACTGGTGTCTCGAAAATCTGCAACCCAGACGGCGTTCCTTTGAGCTGTTTCATGAGTGTGCGACCCTGGTAGCCTGCAGCGAGCTGACGCAGGTTCTTAACAAGAGAGCGCAGGAGCACAGGCTGGGATCGAAGCGCCAACAGCTGGTCCTTGAATTCGGCAGTGAATCGCATGTCCCATTGAAAGTCGCCATCGTCGAACGAGATATGCTCGACTATACCACTGCCATCGGTGTCTCCATGTGTTCTCAAGCCAGCGCTGCTGTCTGAAGTGGCTTCTGAAACCGCCTTATCTTGCTCACGCACATTGTGCTGTGAGGTACTCTGGCCGCCACCTGCACCCTGGACCGGATCCGGCGGCACTGCAGGCAGTTCTAGCGGGGAGGCGACATGATTCTGATGCGCATGGCGGAAATGCCGGCAGGCCAAATCCCTAAATAGTTGCAGTCGCTCCCATATCTCTTGATCCTCGGAGCCTGCTCCCTCGCCCGAGGGCCATTGCATGGTGTCCCATTCCATTGTAATCGAAGTTCCCCGCAAAGATTCCCGTGTTTTCGTTGGTGGGAGGGGGGCTGGATGGGCAACGAAAAGCGGCGCCGTACCCAAGGGGAGGGAAGCAAACATGCCGCTCAAAGCTCTCCGTCATCAAATGTTCCCACACCAAAAAACAAGGGCGCATCGTCAGCCGTGCCTCCTCCCTCGTCGATTGCGTCCCCCAAGGCCCTCTCGAGCAAGGTGCTCACAATGAAGGTGCGGCCCCCTACGTAACTCCAATAAAGCAGGACGAGCGATCTCTTGAGTATGCGAACGAGAGAAAGTCGTGCACATTTCTTGGGGACTGGTGGTTCTTGCATTGCCTCACACTCAAATTCATCCGCTTTCGCTTTCCCAACTCGAGCAGTTCATGCAGCGCAGTGCCAAGAACAAAACGGCAGAGGAGACCGTGCCGGGGGCCTCACACCAGGCAGCATCACCGTTTGATACTGAAGAGATCTACGGACCGCCGCGGATCGTTGTTGTCGAGGGCGGGCGCCACCCACTGCTGCGACTAGGCGCGGGACGACGTTCTTTTGGCGGCATCAATCCGGCAATCGAGACGTGGGCAATACTGCGGGATAAGGACTATCGCCGCGCGATAAGGTGCTTTCGAATGCTCGAGCACCAAACCGGGACTGTGCTCGGGAAAATTACAGGTGCAGCTCCGCTGACATGCATCGGCCCCGCAGGGACGCAAACCGGGTGACGTCAGCGACGCACGTGAAGCGGGAGGTGGACGTGAACGCGATCCTTGCTGCCAAAGAGGACGGCAAAGACCTCTCTGACAAGCAGATGGCGGCGGTCTTGGGTCATAAACGCTCGCACGTGCAGGTCAGACTTTTTCCAGGTTGGTTGTACTGTGTCAGGGCTCAATCGATCCGCGCGTGCACAGGAAGGCGTGGAGGCCGAAGAGGGCGGTGATCTTGACCAATCTAGTCGGGGGACGAAGCGCTTGAAAGGTGGACGCTAGATCTGAGGAAGAGGGGTCCGCCACAGCGTGTGGGGGCTGGCAATACTAACGGACAATCTTTGCAAAAGTCTTGCGAGGCACATGGTTTTATGAAATCTGGCACGCTGACAATGCACACACGCGGATAGACATCAGTGTGAAGCTTTGTGGGAGCGCAATCGTGTAGACCTTTATACAAATAAACTCCGTACAACGCAATGGAGCGCCGTTGGCCACCACACTACTGCGCGGATGCCTCCTGCAGCCATGCGACGTCCTCTCTTCGACCGGCGTGCTGAGGCGCCGCGTCAGGCACATTTGTCTTGCCCGCGCGTGCGACGCCCGTGACAACGACGGCCCGATTCCTGAAAGCCGCGAGCGAAAACACGTCGAAGTGGCTCGGGTTCGACATCAGCGCCTGCGATCGCACGAGCAAGTGAACGGGGCGCGACATCAAGGATCCGGGACACAATCGTAGGCCCGGGCAACGCGTCTTCGCGGCGAGAAAACGATCAGGGTCCACGCGGCTGCCACCACTTGATCGGCCAAGCATTCGTCCATGCTCACCTCATCGATGTTGTCGACAATCCGTTGACGTGCCTGAGAAGCTAACGCCCACCTGCCGCCCCGCAGCGCCGCAATCCTCTAACAAGCTGCCCAGCAAGCCGACGTCATCTGGAGGACGCTTGCGCCGGTAGGGCGCCGTGGTCAACGGAGCACTCACGCGTGCGTCTCAGCTCGCTGGCTCGTCTGCGAGGCTTGGGAAAGCGCCTTATTGTCCTCGTCAACCTGCATGATTGTTGCAGACTGAGCACTTGCTCAGAAAGGCTGGTGTCAGATGGAGCGCAGGAGCTTTCGTTCTGGGCTGGAGAGACTTGATGGAGGCGCTGGCGGCAGCTCTCCAGCTTTTCTTGCAGCCGCAGTATCATTTGCGCCTGCTCTGACACCTACGAGCGACCAACCAATTCACCAGTGCAGCTGCCCATGCGCAAACAGCGTGTCATTCTGAATCGCGCGCTGCATCGCGCGTCCGACCACGGGTCTTTAGCAGGGGAATGCCTTTTCCAACAATTCTGACTCAGACTTACGCAGAGTGTCAATTTGCCCGAATTGCCCCTGTATTTCTTCATGGCTCTTCCCGAGCTGGTGTTTCCAACGGGCTGCTTCTTCCCGGTTCTCCTTGCTCTGGTTTTCGCAAGCACCGCGTCAGCGCACTTCCATTCTCATCAGCCAAGATCACATCAGGTCCGTCCGCTCAGGTTACAGAGTTCCATTGACGTGGCTCCCGGATCCGCACTGCAGACCTGCTGTCTCATCTCGGCAAGGTCGAGGGCGAGCTTCTTGCTCCGTTCCCGCTCCAATAAGAGAGCGTCGTCCCGCATCTGCAACGTGTTCTCAAGCCGTCGGTGCGACTCTCTTACCTGAGACAATTCTGCCTCCAGGTCAATTTTGTTCTTCTTAGCCGCCGCTGCCTCCGCCTCTGCTCTCTTTCGCATCGAAGCGTGCACCTCCACGACCTGCGAAAGCAACCAGCGATTCATGGGCACTAGCCCAAGCCTCGCCGGAGCCGATCGCGCAGTGGTTACAAAATGAAGCGCATGGTGACCTCGTGCATGTCGAGCAGCGCTGTCTGCGTCATATCGAAACGCTTCTGCGGTGGCACTGCCGACAGCGATGAGATGAAGTTGTGAATCTTGGCATAGTGCTTATCAGGGTGCATCTTGCTCTGGACCTCCATGATGCCGACAGATGCACTCGCCTTAGCTTCAGCCATGCCAACTGATGCGCTCGGCGATGTCGGTCGACCGACAGCCTCTGGCACGCCTTTCAACGTTTGCGGCCTCATCGCCGATCAGATTTTGGTGATCGCGGGTCTTCGATCCAGTTGACTTTCAGAACGTCATTGGGTGATTTCCAAAAGTCCGAAACTGGTCCAAGTCGGCCGAGTTGGGAACTTTTTTGGTCCAAGTGGAACAAAGCTGCTGGACGGCGCAGAGTAAACCTCTGTGCCAAATCCGTCAGTGTGCCAAAGCTCTTCCACGTTCTCGCTCGCTGCCGTCGGTGCCAAGATCTTCCACGTTCTCGCTCGCTGCCGTCTGTGCCAAGCTCTTCCACGTTCTCTCGCTACGCGCCGGGGCAGGCGGCCGTTGAAAAGACACCTCAGTCTACGTCCCATCGGTCCGGTTGGACCTCGGTACTCAGTGAACCTACTCTTTAGGGTTTAGGGTTTAGGGTTTAGGGTTTAGGGTTTAGGGTTTAGGGTTTAGGGTTTAGGGTTTAGGGTTTAGGGTTTAGGGGTTAGGGGTTAGGGTTTAGGG
>Ga0115567_10007562_pt1 | contig 10306 bp, 12 predicted proteins | sample COGITO_mtgs_1204_2_FD_88679 | JGI IMG/M metagenome (GOLD analysis project Ga0115567, IMG submission 88679) | Pelagic marine microbial communities from North Sea - COGITO_mtgs_120412 | ecosystem: Environmental > Aquatic > Marine > Epipelagic | place: Germany:Helgoland, sampling site Kabeltonne... | reverse complement strand
GCTCAAGGCCAGACAGTTCAATTATCTGACTTTAAAGGCCAGTATGTGGTTGTATACTTTTACCCAAAAGACGATACACCTGGTTGCACTAAAGAGGCCTGTGGCTTTCGAGACCTAAACACGGAATTTGAAGCCAAAAACGCTGTCATACTTGGGGTTTCACCAGACGAAGCTCTATCGCATCAAGCCTTCATTGATAAATATGAACTTAATTTTCAATTGCTGTGCGACCCAGGGAAGACAATGATGGAAAACTATGGCGCCTGGGGCGAAAAAAATATGTATGGAAAAATTTCGATGGGGGTGATTCGCTCCACTGTGCTTCTGGATCCAAAAGGTACGGTGGTAAAACTTTGGAAAAGAGTGTCAAAGGCTGATCAACATCCAAGCAAAGTGCTTGAAATTCTTAATAAACACGCGGCTAGTGCTTAAATTTGGATCTAAGCGCCATTAATGGACTAAAAGTTATGAACAACCAAGTCGAGATACTTCCGGAAGTTGTGATTAAGCCTAATGGACCTATCAGTAAAAGCTGCCTGCATACAGGCTTAGTAAGTTATAAGCAAGCCTGTCAATACGTTCAAGATCTAGCCTACTGCGAATTAAATAGTGAGCAAAACTGGCAGGATACCTTGACCCTAAAGCAAGGCGTCTCCAGCACCAAACATGCCTTTTTAAAAGCTTTAGCAAATGAGCTTGATATCAATATTGAGCTCATTCTTGGCATTTACGCAATGACAGAGCAGAATACACCAGGTGTTGGGGTTATCTTAGATAAGTTCCGAATCCAAAGTATTCCAGAAGCCCACTGCTATTTAAAATACCAGGGCACCCGCTTAGATTTTACTCGTCATTTTTACGATGATGACTATATTGAGCCTATCGCCTCATTTTTACATGAAGAATCAGTGCCGCCAGACAATATTCAACATTATAAAATACAAGTTCACCAACGGATTATTAAAGAACGCTTCGGTAAGGATAGGTTTGACCATATCTGGACAATTCGGGAGAGATGCATTGCAGCGCTTGAAAACTAAATGGTTTCGACTCTAAAGCCTAAACGCATTGATTAAAGAGCCCAAAATTTAACTGTATTTGTATATGATAATGATGCAGGCAAAACCTCTAATTTTTAAAGCATTAGCCACATTATTCAGCTGGTTTAAACTTTTAGCGACTACTGCGGTAAGGGGATTAAAAACACTTAATTTGACATTGTCAACGAATATACCCATAACGCTATGGGTATATCTAACTTAAAAATAAATTGGGCGCTCAAGTTCAAGCATTCGACGCTTGATTAGCACTCGCTTCTGACGGCTTTGCATTAACATCTTTTGTAGTTGCAACCTGATGCATTGCAATTTCTCGATTACGATTTGCAGCGCGTAATTCGTCTTTAACATCAATTAAAGTCTCGGAAATTATATACAGAAAATACACGGCGGCCAATAAAACGATAAAAGTTAAAAATAACATGGGATACTCCTTTAAAGCATGAGTTTACGATATGTAGTGGCTGGTGACAAACAAACGATTAATGACTCATTTTGCTGCTTGACTCAAGTTCAGCACCACTACTTAGAATCACAGCAATCCATGCGGTGTCCTTATTGGATTCTAACGCGATTTTCACAATCATTGTCAAGGGAATTGATAATAACATACCAACTGGCCCTAGTACCCATCCCCAAAAAATCAAAGATAAAAAGACTACAAGCGTAGATAAGCCCAAACCTCGCCCCATGTAACGAGGCTCGATCATATTGCCCATCACTACGTTTACTAAGCCATAGCCGCCAATTAAAATCAGTGCTGTCAAACTACCGTGCTGTACAAAACCTAATAGGACACTAGGCACACCTGCTAAAATTGAGCCTATATTTGGCACATAGTTTAGAAAAAATGCAACCACGCCCCAAAGTATTGGGTAGTCCACGTCACAGGCCCACACTAAAACCCCAATCATGACGCCGGTAATAACGCTAACAGTGGTTTTAATTGCAAGATAGCGGTTCACCACTGTCACGAAATGATTAAATTGCTCAAGCGAAAATTCGCCGTCAGTCAAAGCATATCGAATTTTTCGTGGGAACAAATGAGACTCTAACAACATAAAAACCACGGTCAACAAAATCAAAAAAGTATTGGCAAGCACACTGCCTAAACCGGAGAGGGTGTTGGCAGCTACCTGCATGGCGATGCCTGGATCAAACACTTGAGCAAAAGAGCCTTGCGAAGCTGGAAAACCGAAACCATCGAGCCACTTAAGTATAGTGGTGGATTGCGCCAGTAAAGTTTCTCGATACTCTGGCATTTGTAGCGTAAAATCCTCGATAGAATTTGAAACCAGAGCGCCTAGTAACACGCTGAAAAGAACAAAGAAACCGAGCACTAAACCAATCGCTACAATAATAGGCAATTGCAAACCAACAAGCCTTTTTACAAGCGGCCCGCATAAAATAGCAATAAAACAACTCAGAAGAAATGGGTTTAGAATAGGTGCCGCGGCTTTCATTCCAGCGACCACAATCACAAATGCACTCGCAATCAATAAGGCATAGCTCATACTTGAGATGCGGTTAGAACTTGGTTTCAGGACCACATAAACCTCGTATTAAATCAGGATAACGCTGTTTCATAATGCCTTTTTCATAGCGATGAGCCTCAATTATAGAACCAAAGGCCAAAAGCGTCGGCTCAAATTGATCGTTAATTAACCAATAGTCAAAAGCATCTGATTTAGTCATTTCCAAACGAGCTTCGCTCAGCCTTTGATCAATAATCTCTGGCTGGTCTTTACCTCTGGTTTCTAGACGAAGTCGCAACTGGGCATGAGATGGTGGAAAAATAAAAATGGATTTGGCTTGCGGCATGATCGATTGGATTTGCGCAGCACCTTGCCAGTCTATTTCAAGGATGACGTCTTGACCATTGTCTAAAACACCAGTGACGGATTGTTTTGAGGTGCCATAAAAATGACCATACACATCAGCGTGCTCAATAAACACATCTTGTGCCAACAGGGATTTAAAGGTCTCTCGAGTCACAAAGTGATAATCAATGCCATTTATCTCACCAGCTCTAGGTTGCCTAGTGGTATGAGAAATAGCCACTTGTATCATTGAATCTTGTGCCAACAAGGCTTTAACTAAACTGGTTTTACCTGTTCCTGATGCAGCGGAAACAACCCACAAGTGGCCCATTGAAAACTCTCCTTATTACTTTAGTGATGACTGGCCTAGTTCCGGACTTAGCGCCAGTAAATCCTCTGGTAAACGCCCCTCAAAGGCCATATTCACACCAGATTTTGGATGCTTAAGCTTTAATCGCCAGGCGTGCAGCGCTTGCCGCTTAAAGTGCGGCAGCACATTTAAGCTTAAGCGTGTGCCATATAATTGATCACCTACAATTGGCATGTCCAGATGGGCCAGATGTACACGAATTTGGTGAGTTCGACCTGTATCTAATCGTGCCTTGAGAAGAAAACAGCGACGACCATCAATTTCTAACTGCTTATAGAGCTTAAAATGAGTACGAGCTGGCTTACCACCTGGCACTACTGCCATCTTCAATCTATTTTTTGGATGACGGCCTATAGGGGCTTCCACAGAAAATTCAGGACGAGCAGGCGCCGTAGACACCAGTGCCTGATACTCGCGACTGATGGTTCGAGCCTGAAGCGCCGCCACTAAACTACAATGGGCCTCTAACGTGCGAGCAACAACCATGACGCCGGTAGTGTCCTTGTCTAGTCGGTGGACTATGCCTGCTCGTGGCAATATTTCTAATTCGGGAAACTGATGGAGCAGTCCATTCACCAGCGTTCCACTCCAGTTACCTGCTGCTGGGTGTACTACTACATTAGCAGACTTGTTAATGACAATAATGCTGTCGTCTTCATAAACGATTGACAGCGGCATTGCTTCTGGTAGCCATACATCACACTTTTCAGGAATGACACTTAAGACGCAGTGGTCACCAAGTTTCGCTTTTTGCTTGGGCATTAAAAGCTCGCCATTTAAAACAACACGCCCTGCTTCTATCCACTGTTGAATTTTCGATCGAGAAAAGTCGCTCCAGACACTGGCGAGTACCTTGTCGAACCTTTCACCAACCTGCGAATCATCTATAACCAACTCTCGGTCAATGCTTGACATAATGTAGCTACCCGTTAAGCTGTTTTTAATTTCTAGCGCCATTCAGGCCTGCGATTATTCCATTCACCATCGAAATACGCATATACTAGGGGATTCTTGTACAAAGAGTTTTAGTATACCTTATGTACTTTAGATTTTAAGCCTAATGATGTATAAAGACTCGCTTCACGCAAGGCAAAGAGGAAGAAATGATACCACAGCCATTCACAGTTTATCTGACTAAAATACTTCGCTCACTTGTGCTGTGCTGCATGTTGGCACTGAGCGCTTGTAGCAGCTCGCCTAAAAAAGAAGCGCCTGTGCGTAGCGAACAAGCCTATTACTCTAGCGCCCAAGCCGCACTCAAAGCCAAAAATTATTTTTTAGCAGTAGAGCATTTGCGAAATATTGAAACCCATTATCCATTCGGCAAATACACGGCGCAAGCTCAACTAGACCTTATTTACTCTCATTTTCAAAGCGGGTCATATCAAAGTGCAACCGCCACTGCCAATCGCTTTATCGATCAGCACCCTAAGCATCCGCAGCTTGATTATGCCTACTATATGAGTGCATTGGCATCCTACGACGTGGACAGAGGCTTTTTGACTCGAGTACTACCGACATCTCCAGCCCAGCGTAGTATCAAACCAGTTGTGGATGCATTTCAAGCCTTTAAACGTCTTGTAAGCCGCTTTCCTGACAGCGAGTATGCAGCAGACGCCCAACAACGTATGATTTACTTGCGCAATATTCTCGCCGAACATGAATTGCAAGTTGGTCAATATTATTTAACTCGAGGCGCTCATATTGCAGCAATCAATAGGGGTCAGTATGTTTTACAACATTTTCCAAATTCACCGAGCGTGCCAGAAGCTATAGCTTTGAGCGCCAAGGCCTATCTTGAAATGCAGATGCCAGAACAAGCTGAACAGCAACTGGCCGTCCTACGCAGTGCTTATCCAGATTATAAAGAACTTAAAAATGGCAAGCTTAAATACGTGCAACTGGCGCAAAAACAACAAAGATCTTGGCTCAATATTCTAACGTTTGGACTTGTAGGAAATGCTGGTCAATAAAGCGAAAGGTGTTCGAACCCAGGGTTTTCTGCTCGCGCGCGACCAGATGTTAAATCATCCATTACTTGTTGACTACGCCTCCAACATTAAAATTGACCACGCTCAGCAAAGTTTGCAATCAGGCACCAGTCTTCTGTTGGATTTGCAAGGCAACTTTTTTGCGCTCTCCAACCTATTACTTCCCCAACAAAAACCCCTGACCCCACAAGATTTAGTGCTGCAATGGCAACAACGTGCCAAAAGCCATAAGGGCAAACAAGAGCCACTGGCGAAAGCCTTTAGCCTTGGCAAACCCAAAAAACCCTCACAAATAGTGGACACCACCGCTGGGCTCGGTCGAGATAGCTTGACCCTTGCTTTATCCGGTGCCAATGTTGTGATGATTGAAAGAGAGTTGCCACTAATATGCTTATTACAACAAGCCTTACAGCTTGCACAAGGCCAATCTTGGTTTTTGGATATACACCATAGACTCGAACTTTTCGCTGGAGACGCTCAACATTACTTAACAAGCCACGACAATTCCGATTCAACAATAGCCTGGTATTGCGACCCAATGTTTCATCATAATTCAAGTAAATCCGCTCAAAATAAAAAAGCTATACAGGCGCTGCAATATCTTTGCAAAAAAGAACCAATAAATGATTTACCAAATATATTGCTTCATCAATTAACGCCAGGCCAAAAGTTAGTGGTCAAGCGTCCCTTGCATGAACCAGGGCTCGATTTGCTGTTGAACTTTCAAATTAAAACTAAGACCTGTCGCTTTGATGTTCATTATAATAGCGCTTTTATTTGAAATTTTTACAGCCCCCTCAATTCTAATCGCCTTGGTAAAACAATCACATCAGAAATAAGTATGCTTATACCCCATAGAGATAAGTCTCATTGAGCCTTGATGACCAGCGCCGCGCACAGTTAAATTAAAGTCGTAGGTCTCTGATTTTTGATAATAAAACTGGCTTTGAGATAAATCTGCCCCAGAGCTGTCAGTACCTGCGTATTCCATAATCACATAAACCGGTAAAATAGAACCATCATTTGTTTTCACATCCACTTGATCTGCATAATCTTGCCACCAAACCTCAGGTTGCTCCCACCACTGTAAAGCTCGACCGTCAATCAAAGGATCACTGGTCATTTTCAAATTATAATTATCATATGTGTGATGCCACACCTTAAACTCTTCTAGATCTACGGTCGGTAGTACGCCACTTACTTTCGCTGCAATATATGGACGATCATCTGTGTCTCGTATTTTGGAGTCTATAGCCTTAGCGGTAGCATCAACAATCATGGCGCTTGACGACTCTGCAATTTGCGCAGACACCAAATGCTCCATTGCCGTGCCAGAATCACTATAGTCTAGAGAGATGTACAAGATAAGCAAAGAAACAACCAAAATTTGAGGCAGAGCCCAACCATGTTGTTTTCGATAAAACTGCTGCTTGTTTTTCACTTGCTGGTTTTTCACTTTAAGGCCACCCTAAATTGTATCGACGATATTTCGAGGTTTTATAAGTGACGATACAAATCGATATTGTTTTTTGTCTGTCACACTATGGTCTGTAAAACCATCAAATTGAAAATTTTGCGCTCGAGCTTCTGAATAAAAATCCTGGTTAGACTCCATTAGCAAATAAGTGTTAATGCCCACGATTTGACTGATATCGCCTAAACCCAAGGAAGCAGTTATGAAACGCTTATCATCATTGTCTGATAAAACTGCGCGAAAATGCAGTCTAATTATGTTATTGTTGATAGTTGATTCAGCTATTGTGGTACCATCTGGATTTAAATCTCGACACAGCAACGCCCCGCTATCAACGCGCAGCTCACGAATGTACGCAGCATCCACTGGGATCTCTTCACCGTTACACGCTCGAAAAACCTGTCGACTAGGCCCTTTAAATCGAACGATCAGTCGCTGATCATTGGCTGTGCCAATAATGCGCAAAACCTGACCAGCTGCAAATAAACTATTGCTTGGAAACGACAAGTCCCGGCTAAACGATAAGGTAATATCTTCGGCGTAACCAGCCATTTCAACCGAGTCTTGAATCATCCCTAAAACATTCGACTCTCCGAGTACACCATCAACCACTTGAATAGATTTACTCCGCAAACTATTGGTCGAAAAAAATAAAGTCAGTGCGAGAGCCGACACAATAGAAGCAAGTAAAACTGACACCAACAGCTCAACCAGGGTAAAGCCCTGCTGGCGATTTTTAAAGATTGACTGATAAAAAAACGTCATTGTATGTACAACCCTTGAACTACGCAGGATTCTTCAGCTTGTAACGCATAATCACAACCACTAGCCTTAAAGGGCCTGCCTGCGGATTTCCAAACTAGATGTAGTTGGATTAAATCTCCCACTAAAATTAATTTTGCTTTTGGCTCAGCGAGCCGGCGTATTACACTTAGCCCCCACTCCCGCTTGTCGTAATCAGCAATTTGCAAAGGCGTGCAACCAACGACTAAACACGTTTGCTGAGCTGGCAATAGGTCTATGTTAAAATTCAAATAATTATTTTGGTTAACACTGAGCATGTTACTTTTCATTCGCCCCATCATATCTTCTGATAAATGCATAGCAATGGCTAAACCGTTTTGAGAGTTAATATTTTTTGCCGATTGAGAAATCATTGTGGCTACACCAAGGACACTAACACCAAGCACGATAATCGACACCAATACTTCTATCAATGAAAAAGCACGAGATTTTGTCATAGATCCAATTTTTAACATAGGCCTGGCTTTTAACAGAAAAACTTGAGATCTAATCTCGATTATAGACATTTATTTCGCCTTACTGTATCAGCCTCGTAGGAGTCAAAACGCTGATTTAAATGATCCAACGTTGTTGTAGAGACCGAGTTAGTCGAGTTACTGCAAACAATAATTTCAGCGGGCAATTTGTCGTTACTCACAATATAACCACGACCATCAATCACAATTTTACTGACAAACTCAACTTCCTCAACAAAAAACTTGATGTAGTTTTTTCGTACGGGAAACACCTTTACTGCCACAAGCTTGGCAGTTCCGGCATCATATTCAACTTTAAATAAAGTCCAATTCTCACCCCACTCTCCAGCTGCACAGTTTTGCGCTGGAGTACCAGCACACAGTGCAACCCTGCCTGAATACTTGCGGGCATATCGCCGGGAATAATCCAAAGCAATACTAAAGCTTTTCGCTGTACTTTCCACAGCTCGTCTAGCGATAATTTCCGTGTAACTCGGCACAGACACGGCCATAATAATACCCGCAATCGCCAGTACGGCCAGTAATTGAATCAAAGAAGCGCCTGCCTTACGTTTGACACATAAACCGTGTAAAATTTTTGTTGAAAATTTCACTAAGGTGTCATCCTCATCCAATAGCGACGTCCATTGGCGTTTTTCGATGGCGCCTTATTGTAAATTGTGTGTTGTCCTTCAGCATCTGCAGCAATAAAGACTTCTTTTTGGCCGTTGCCGAGCACAATGGCGTCTAAATACTGAGTATCACTGATAATGCCGTCTACTGGCACGCCAGCTTTATAGACGACCTTGCCATCTTCATCCAGGAAAGTGCCGGCAGTGACAGAATAACCAGTGTAAGCATTTAAGGTTATAATGCTCGACTTATACTTCGACATTGCGCAATCTTTTACTTCTTGAAGCGCAGTGGCGACAAAACTGACTTGACCAGCTTGAATTTTAGGAGACGCCACTATTTGAGATGTTTTGAGCACTTGCGAATATTCTATGCGCCAGCCCAAAGGATCATCCACCAAGGTACTCTCGTCGATGATAATGTCGCGGCCGGTTGCAACCATAGTGTGCTGCTGTAAGCTAGAGCTATTGGCAATAGGCGATCCAAAATCGTAAAGCCCGTACACAGAATTCATGTTGACGACTGTTGATGAAGAAATGTTTTGGCCCGTGCCGAACAGCACAATTAAACCATTTTGAGGATGTTCAACCACACCAGGCTTTGATGTAATAGGCGCGCCGCCGGTTGCATACAAAGGCACCGCAAGGGCTGCCGTGCCATACGCCGACGCCCATTGACTGGCATTAGTGCCAGATACATCCACATTGAAGATGTTACCAAAATAATCGCCGACATAAATTCGATCAACTCGGCCGTCACCGTCTTGATCAACTAATGCGGGCTCTGCTAATCCATTGCGACGATCTTGATTTAAAGGATCTTGACTTGGGCCATGACCCATTTTTATCTTTTTAATCAGAGCGCCAGTTTCTACATCAACAAAAAATAAAGTAGCATCACCATTGGCGCTATTGTAACCATTACCAAACACGGCGACCCATTTATCATTGGCCATAAGCCCTATCGCAGGTTTACTAAAACTCAAACCTAAATCGTCTTCATCCTTAAATTCCCAAAGTGCAGTGTTTGCATAGTCGCCAGCTTTCAAACCTGCAGGATTGGTAATGTCAAATGCAAAATAGCCTTTACCGCCCATACGTAAGCCTGACACTAAAATAGTCCGCCACTTGTTGGCGTTGTCAAAATACACATCCGCCACAGCAATAGGCCCATCCACACGACTGATCAGGTTTGCATCAAGGCGTGGTAAATCAGCATTGATAAATAAATCTGGGTAGTACGCAAAAAGCTCTTGACCAGTATCACCCATAAATCCATGCAAGCTTCCAGTATTACTGCCAACATACACAACACTTGGACGATCTTTATGAGCGGCTCTAAAGGCGAGATAATCATTGACGTACGGCACGCTAATTGGAAACACGCTGGTTGGCGGCCCTACTGCCATTGGTGATGAATGAACTATAGCGCCAAGCTCGAGATTGGTCAGCCGAGTAGCCATGTCAGTGTAGGCATCTTTAAGTGCCCTACCATTTAAGCCAGGGAATACTCGATCTCTTTGATCTGAATTTAAAACAGTGTTGACGTTGGCATCAATCGTAAGGCGCTTGGTCGTCCCGTTAGCGGGGTTTCGAGTCAGTACTAGTCGATTTGCGCCAGCAAAATCTTGATTTTTAATTTTTTTAGCAGCGCTCCAAGTTGGTGTGCCCAAGCCCAACTCTATATCACCAGCTTGAATCT
>Ga0115567_10007560_pt1 | contig 10307 bp, 5 predicted proteins | sample COGITO_mtgs_1204_2_FD_88679 | JGI IMG/M metagenome (GOLD analysis project Ga0115567, IMG submission 88679) | Pelagic marine microbial communities from North Sea - COGITO_mtgs_120412 | ecosystem: Environmental > Aquatic > Marine > Epipelagic | place: Germany:Helgoland, sampling site Kabeltonne... | reverse complement strand
ATGTTTCAATCTTTGACGAGCCGGCAACGCAATCGTCAGGCGTATAGTGACCGCCTTTCAGAGGCCTTGCAAAAAATCAAATCGATGACGGTTGCCACCTTCCTTGCAAAGCTTGATGCGGAACAAGTTCCGGTGGCGAGTGTTAAACGGTTAGAGGATTTACACAAGGATCCGCAATTGATTGCGAACGACCTGTTTCGAGAACGCGATCACCCCGTCGCGGGTAAGATAAGAGAGACGCGGCCTGCGGCGAGATTTCTGAACGCAAAGCTCGTGCCGGCGAGCGCAGCGCCCAGCATTGGGGAGCATACCGAGGCCATACTCCGCGAGCTTGGCTTGCCGGGTGCGCTAGACGCGGGGTCAAAAGCGAGTCAATAAATTGCGACCAAGGCTGGGGCGAGTTTTAAAGCCTTGCCCGCTGAGTGGTCTAACGCGCGCCGGGCTTTCGGTATTAGGGTGCGATCATTCGGTCTAGAAGCCTTTGTTACAAAGCGCGGACCAAAGCTTGGGTATATTGTTCGGTCGAGGCGTTGCCGCCTAAGTCAGATGTTTTGTACTCGCCTTGGACGAGGGTCGTTTTGATCGCGCGGCGCAAGCGCGTTGCCCCATCGCCCAATCCTAAATGATCCAACATCATCGCAGTAGCCAGCAACAGTGCCGTTGGATTGGCGATGCCAAGGCCCGCAATATCGGGTGCGCTGCCGTGTACCGCTTCAAAGATGGCATGGTTCTGGCCGAGGTTGGCCCCTGGCGCAAGGCCCAAGCCGCCGATCAGACCGGCGCACAGATCGGACAGAATGTCGCCAAAAAGATTGGTGGTCACAATGATGTCGAAGCGTTCCGGGTTCATCACCAGTTGCATGGCGCAGTTGTCGACGATCATTTCCTCGAAGGCGATGTCGGGGTAAGCCTGTGAAATCTCACGGCCTGTGCTGAGAAATAATCCAGAAGTGGATTTCATAATATTGGCTTTGTGAACGAGCGTTACTTTCTTTCGAGACAGTTTACGAGCGGTTTCAAAAGCATGACGAATAATGTTGGCTGAGCCCGCTTTGGTGATAATGCTTTTCAGCTCGGCGCGGTTCCCGTCTTCTGACAGGCTGTGGCCCTGCCCGGAATACAGGCCCTCCAAATTCTCTCGTACGACGATGAGGTCTAGGTCTTGGTATCGAGCCTTGGTCCCCGGTAGGGACAAGATTGGTCGAACATTGGCATAGAGTTCAAAATGTTGTCGTAAGGAAACATTGACTGAGCTAAACCCCCTGCCAATCGGGGTCGTAATGGGGCCTTTGAGGGTTGCATCGGCATCGGTGATGCGCGCAAGGGTTGCCGGGGGAATCAGGTCGAGACCTTCAGCAAGGGCCGACCCGCCTGCGAGCGCCTCGCTCATCTCGATCGGCAGATTTAAAGCATCCAATAAGGTTTTGGCAGAAGCCATGATTTCAGGGCCGATGCCATCGCCAGGCAAGATCAAAACCTTCAACATGTCCCTTCCTTGCCGTGATTCGCGGCGGAGTCTAGCCGCAGTGGGAATTCGGATCAAGTGAGCGCTGTTTGCGTAAGGATTGATCGTGTTGCGAATAAACGAGTCGGCCAGTTTCAACCCAATCCCGTTTAATCAAAACCGGGGGAGAGCAAACAAACAGATCGCCATTGCGGCCGACCAGGGTTGCCGAAACACCGGCTGCATTGGCAAGCTTTGCATTTTCCTTGAGATGTTGGGGCTCGCCATGAACCGGAATCACAAGGTTCGGTTGCGCGAGGTGGTACAGCGCCGTGAGCTCGTCCTGGTTTGGATGGCCAGATGCGTGAAGGTCGAGCGCATCATCCGTCTCGGCGGTGAGAACGGTGGCGCCCTGGGCTTGAAAGCCTTGAATCAGGGCCGCAACTTCCGCCTCGTTACCCGGGATGGTTTTGGCGCTGAGAATCACCAAATCAGTGTCGTTTAAAGCGAGATCTGGATGTTGATCTCTGGCCAGGCGCCACAGTGCAGACCCGCGCTCACCTTGACTGCCGGTAGCGATGAGTAGCGCGTTTTCACCCGGAAGATAGCCGAGGTGCGATAGCGGTATCTCAGGAAAGTCGGCTTTGAGATAGCCGACGCTTTTAGCAATGCTGGACATTTTAACGAGTGCGCGACCTGCTAGCGCCAAATGGCGATCGGTTTCGATGCAGGCTTGGCCTATAGACTGCAGACGCGCAATATTGCTGGCAAAGCAGCCAATAATGACCCGGCCGGTGGCTGCGGCTATGGCCGTTTTGAGACCGGCCTTGATTGACTGCTCTGATTTAGAGTGACCCGTTTTGAGCGCATTGGTGGAATCAACAACCAGGGCGCTCAGGGGCGGCAGATTCTGGGCGCTAAAGCGGTTTGTTTCGAAAGCCGGACCAACGACGGGTGCCGGATCGATTTTCCAGTCGGCTGTGTGCAAAATGTTGCCGGCTTTTGTCTCGATGAGCAGCGCATGGGTTTCTGGCGTTGAATGGGTAATGGGCAGCCAAGTGACTTTAAAAGGACCAATTTGGCGGCTGCTGTAACTGTCCACGACCTGAATCTCAGGCGCGCGCGCCGCGCCTTGAAATTTTTGCCGAATCACGCCTGCGGTGAAGGGTGTTGTATAAATCGGTTTTGGAAATCGGTTGTACAAGTACGGCAGAGCACCGATGTGATCCTCATGGGCATGGGTTGCAATCATACCAACAAGGCTTTGCAGCGCCTGCGAGGCGCCGTCCGGGTCCGGCATCTCGACCTGATTGTCGCCGTTTGGTTGGCGTTCAAACGTAATGCCGCAGTCAACCATTAGCCAGCAATCATCGTGACCGAAAAGGTTGAGGTTCATGCCGATTTCGCCGGACCCGCCAAGCGGTAGAAACCACAATTCCTGATCTGAGGGCTGCCTAAATTTCATGGGGATTTTTGACAGGAAAAACACGTGTACAGGCGGCGAGAAACCATGGTGGAACGTTGGATCGGTTGTCCGCATTGATAGCAGGGTAAGCCGGCACGGTCGAAGACCCAAAATCGAGATTGCTCGAAATCTGCGCCGGCCTTTCGAAGACTGGCAGCGCGCCGCGCGTTCAAGGTGATGCCAGCGGTGTTATAGCTTTGCTGACTTGTCTCAAGGGTTTGCCGCGCCAATCGTGTGAGGCATTTAAAGGGAAGCTGGTTGGGTTTACATTGGCCGTTAACCCTTGCTCGAAATAAAATCTCACTACGAAGATAATTGCCGACGCCAGCGAGGAATCGCTGGTCTAGATAGAGCTTGCCAAGGCTTTGGTTTCGAAACCTTGCGGAGGTTAGACGTGCAAGAATGATTGCGGGCGTGAGCATGGGGTCGAGGATGTCTGGCCCCAAGCGGTTGATGAAAGGATGGTGCACGACCTGATCCGTTCGCCAAAGGCTGATGTCGGTTGCGCTGTAGAGTCGAATGCAGCGATCTTGATGGCCCAGCTCGAGTCGCAGGGCGCGTCCGGGAAGGAGCGGGTCCTGCCGATGCGCCACTTGCCAAAGACCATATAGCTGATTGTGCGAGTAGATCGTCCAGTCGTTATCAAAATCGGTTAGCAGCGCTTTGCCGTGGGTTCGAAAGGCCGTGATACGCTGCCCGCGCAAGCGCGGCCCGAAAGGCCGCAGGCGATGATAGGGCAGTCGCACGTGATCAATCGAAAGGCCGGCAATGGCATAGCTCAGCGCGTCCGCTGCCCGTCTGATTTCTGGGCCTTCTGGCACAATGGCACTCCGCAAGGGTTTCGGTTTTTACGTGGCGTGCGGAATTTCGATTACAAGCCCAAGAGGGCGGCTTGTGCCAATAGGGGCGCAGTCAGCTTGATTGAGGCCTGATCCACCATGACACCATCAACGCTAACCGCGCCAAGACCTTGTTCTAACGCGGCCTCGTAGGCAACGTGTTGCGCTCGAGCTTGTGCGATCGCTTCTAAACTGGGCGTAAAACAAGTGGTAATGGGCATAATTTGATCGGGATGGATTGCCCATTTACCGGTCATTCCGAGAAGCTTGGCTGCTGAGCAGTCAAGCGCAAGCCCGGTGGCATCTTTAAACATTGCATAAGGGCCATCAACGGGTTCGAGGCCGTGCGCGCGCGCCGCCATAATCAGTTGATACCGCGGGTAATGCCATAGATCGCCGGCGTACCCCCCCTGATCGCCAATGTTTAGCGTGTCAATTCTCTGGCTCGCGGCAAAGTCTCCCATACCGAAAATCAAGGTTTCAAGCCGCTCGCAGGCGGTTGCGATGTCGCTAACATTGAGCATGCCGGTTGCGTCTTCAACCAGCGCCTCAAGGCCTGTGGTGTGATCAAGACCTCGGCGCGCCTCGATTTGAGTCAACAATTGATCCACAAAAAGCAGATCCGAGCTGCGCTGGGTTTTCGGTAGGATTAAGGTTTGTGGCCTTGCGCTAGGCGCGCCATCATGATCCATGAGATGCAGAATATCTTGGTAGCAGTGCTCGCTGGATAGCGCGTTTATTCGGACTGAAACTGTCGGCGCGCGCCAAGTCTCTTGTTTCAGCAGGTGCGCAACGAGATTGCGGGCGTTTGCCTTCTCTGATGGCGCGACGGCATCTTCTAGATCGATCATGACAACGTCGACCTCAAGTTGTGTGCTTTTAAGCAACATTTTTTCGTTGCTGCCTGGCACGCTGATATGACAACGGCGGAGTCGATGGGTCATGGCGAGGATCCTAAAAGTCTTAGCCTGAATATACCCCATTCAGCGCTGCAAGATGAGTTTGGGCGCAGCGCATCGCGTTATGATCTTGCGGGATCGTTTAAGTGCGCTGGCAGTCATAGTACAATTTTAAGGTCAGACACAACGGTTAGGGCAAGACATGAGCGAGCGAGTAGACGTTGCAGGATTAAGGGTCGCAAAAGAATTGCATGCATTCGTTGAAAATGAGGTGTTACCAGGCCTTGCCATCGCCTCCGGCGACTTTTGGCGCGGCCTTGCGAGCGTGTTAGAAGCCTTTACGCCGAGAAATAAAACGCTGCTCGCTGTCAGAGATGATCTGCAAAGACAGATTGATCAATGGCATCAGGTACGAGCTGGCCAGCCGATCGATGCCGAGCAGTATGAAGCGTTTTTAAAAAGCATTGGTTACTTATTACCGGAGGTTGAAGACTTCGAAATTACGACTCAGAACGTCGATCCTGAGATTGCGACCATTGCCGGTCCACAACTGGTGGTTCCAATCATGAATGCGCGATTTGCCTTAAACGCCGCCAATGCTCGCTGGGGTAGCCTGTTCGATGCGCTCTACGGCACGGATGTGATCGAAGAATCCCCAGGTTATGAGAAAGGCCGAAGCTATAACGAAAAACGCGGTGAGCGTGTGATCGCCTATGCTTCTGAGGTTTTAGATCGGTATGCACCACTTAAGGGAACGCGCCACAGTAGTGTGTTGGGCTATCGCATAGAAGACCGTCAGCTGGTTGCCGATTGCGAGGCGGGTGCGGTGGCTCATCTTGCAAGACCCGCGCAATTCCGCGGCTTCCGAGGTGATGAAAGTCAGCCGTCTGCAATCTTGTTAGTGAATCACAATCTTCACCTTGAAATTCAGATCGATCGCTCGGACAGCGTTGGCATGAACCACAAAGCGGGCGTCAAAGACGTGGTTTTGGAATCGGCGGTTTCAACCATCCAAGACTGTGAAGATTCTGTCGCAGCGGTGGATGCAGCCGATAAAACGTTGGTTTATCAAAATTGGTTGGGCTTAATGCGGGGTGATTTGCAGGAGTCTTTTGAGAAGGGTGGTCAGACTTTAACGCGATCCTTGAATCCCGATCGAACGTACCGTGACCCCCAGGGCGAGGCCTTTACACTGCCGGGTCGCAGCATGCTGTTGATTCGAAACGTGGGCCATTTAATGACAACGGACGCGGTCTTGGATGCGGCCGGTGAAGCGGTGCCAGAAGGGATCCTCGATGGCTATATGACCAGCACGATCGCGCTGTTTGACGTCTTGGGTAAGAGCCGGGTTCAAAACAGTCGGTGTGGGTCCGTTTATATCGTCAAGCCAAAAATGCATGGTCCGGATGAAGTCCGATTTACGGTGGATTTGTTTGCGGCGATCGAAGCGCAGCTGAAGTTGCCCAAAAACACCCTAAAGATCGGGATCATGGATGAGGAACGCCGAACGACGCTGAATCTAAAAGCCTGCATTTTTGAAGCTAAAGAGCGGGTCATTTTCATTAACACCGGGTTTTTAGATCGTACTGGGGACGAAATTCATACCAGTATGGAAGCCGGGCCGGTCGTACGAAAAACTTTGATGAAGCAGCAACCCTGGATTCTTGCCTACGAAGATTGGAATGTTGATACGGGTTTGGCAGCTGGCTTTTTGGGCCGCGCTCAGATTGGGAAGGGCATGTGGGCCATGCCGGACGAAATGGCGCAGATGATGACGGCTAAAATTAACCATCCCACGGCGGGTGCGAATTGTGCCTGGGTACCCTCACCAACGGCCGCAACCTTGCATGCGATGCATTACCACGACGTGAATGTTCCAGGTCGACAACAGGATCTCACCGGTGCGGCGCGGGCGACGCTTGCTGAACTCATGACCTTGCCACTTCTGCACGGGGAGAATTTGTCGGCCGATGAGGTCAACGAAGAGCTTGAAAATAATGTTCAAGGCATTCTGGGTTATGTCGTGCGATGGATCGATCAAGGCATTGGCTGCTCGAAAGTACCGGATGTCCATGATGTCGGTCTGATGGAAGACCGGGCAACTTTAAGAATTTCTTCACAGCACATAGCCAATTGGTTGCGGCATGGGTTGTGCAGTGCGGCGCAAGTCTCAGCCGTTTTGGAAAAAATGGCCGTGATTGTTGATGCTCAAAACGCATCGGACGCTGCGTACCGGCCGATGGCGCCAAACTTTGCGGATTCGATCGCTTTTCAGGCCGCCTCAGATTTAATTTTTAAAGGGGTAGAGCAGCCCAATGGCTATACCGAGCCCGTGCTGCATGCGCGGCGCCGCGAGGCAAAGCTGAAGTACGGCGCGTAAAATTAATTGTCTGATGCGCCGCGCGCCGGCGTCACAAAACCTGTGGATAATCGCTTAATGGCCTCACACAGCCAGATCCGTCTGGGTCGGACGACTGCCCGCCTTAAGTCGCTTTGCTGAAGGGTGTCACTTTGCTGAAGTGTATTGTTGAAAAATAGTCTCTGAGCGGATGGGCAAGTCTTGCCATGACCGTCAAAAAAACGTCAAACAGCGCCCGGAAAACCGCAGGCGCGAAAATAAAAATGAATTAATTCAATAACCTATAGAAAATTATGGGTTTGGCACGGCTTGTGCTTTTTAAAAGGCTCTGAGTCTCGTTGTTTGTAACGGGACTTGATGAGGAAAACCTTTTAAAGGAGCGGTGCAATGAGTCGGCAACGAACATTAATCAGGAATGGCGTGAAACTTTTTCGAAAGGCTTGGTTATCGCTTCTCGCGATGAGCCTTTCTGCGAGTGCGCTCGCGAATCAATTGCCGCCGGGCGTGCAGATCGACGCCATACAATTGATTCCTAGTCAGGTAGGTGCGACCAGTCGCTATCTTTGGGAAGGCTCAAAGGCGCCGGAACCGAAATTGTCGCGTTACCTCTGGGAAGGCGCAAAGACTTCTGAACTGACATTGTCGCGTTACCTCTGGGAAGGCTCAAAGGCGCCGGAACCGAAATTGTCGCGTTACCTCTGGGAAGGCTCAGAGGCGCCTGAACCGAAATTGTCGCGTTACCTCTGGGAAGGCGAGAAGACTTCTCAACTGACATTGTCGCGTTATCTCTGGGAAGGCTCAAAGGCGCCTGAACCGAAATTGTCGCGTTATCTCTGGGAAGGCGAGAAGACTTCTGAACTGACATTGTCGCGTTATCTTTGGGAGGGCACAAAGACACCTGAAAGGACCCTATCGCGCTATCTTTGGACGGACGATCAGGCATCAGAGGTAAAGTTATCGGCAAGGGCTTCGGTGAAAATGCCGATTACAATTGGCCAGAGCGAGTCTGGCGTAAGCTTAGCGCGCTTTTTGTGGCGCGAATTTGACACGGTGTTACCTGAAACGCAGCCAAAACTGGATCTGCTCGATGATTTTATGGGCCAGCACTATCCTGCTTTCTTATCCGACCCTCGGCTGCAGATTGCGAGTCACGTCGCGATGCCGAGCACGGAGCATGAAACTCGACAGATTGCGTTAACGGGTTTGAATTACTCAGCCAAGAGCGCAGCGACGCTTGAGTTCGAGGGACAAATCGTTCGGTGGTCGTTCGTCAATCAAGGTCTTAAGCCCTTGGAATTCTCAACCTTAGATTTGACCGTACCGGACGGCGCCGTGCTAGCGGGAGTCGCCATCAAGCAAGCGGGGCTGGCGCCGATGGATCTTGGCACCGAAGGCTCGAGCTTGAACCTTTCGGGCGCGTTGCTGCCGGGTGCTTCGGCGACTGTTGAAGTTACATTTGTGGAAGCCCCGAGCCAAGATGAAAGTGAGTATGCCTTTAACCTCGCGTTTAAAAGCGGTCAAACAATTGAATTCTTATCTCGGCGCAATTTGCCGATACAAGGTGAGCGCAGAGATTCCTTCTTTCCCACATTAATCCGAGCGGACGAATTGCATCGCAAGGGTTTAACGGGGCGAGGTGTTGGCGTCGCCGTGATTGATACCGGTGCCTGGGCACATCCTGCTCTAACGCTCAACACCGAAGGTCAATCCAGGGTGTTGTCATTTTTTGATGCCACCAAGAATGAACAGGGTCCCGTAATGGTTGATGAAAACGGCCATGGTTCTCACATCACGAGCGTTTTGGCCTCTTCAGAAGCAAGCTATGATCGATCGGGTAACCGAACCGGTAGTTACCACGGTATCGCGCCGGACGTTGATCTGGTTGTGGTGAAAGCCTTTAACGATGAAAGTAAAAGCACCTACCTGGATGTTGTCAGCGCGATTGCCTATGTGGTTAAGCATCGCGAGCGTTTTAATATCAAGGTTTTGACCTTGGCCTTTCAAGGTGATGCGGTCTCGCACTACTGGCAGGACCCCATTAATCAAGCCGTCATGGCAGCTTGGGATGCGGGGATTACGGTTGTCGTGTCGGCGGGTAATTCCGGTCCGGATGCGATGACGATCGGTGCGCCCGGCAATGTGCCCTATGTGATTACGGTCGGTGCTGTAACCGATCGCTATACTATAGACGATCAGAGCGATGATTATGTCGCCACCTTTTCGTCCGTCGGCCCAACCCTTGAGGGTTTTGCAAAGCCTGAAATGACGGCACCTGGCGGGCATATGATGGGCTTGATTCCAGATGCCTCAACGGTCACCTTTGAACACCCAGAATTCCACGATGGCTATCAATATTATTTGATGTCCGGAACATCTCAAGCCGCTGCGGCCGCGAGCGGCGTTGCGGCGTTAATGTTGCAAGATGATCCGTCTTTGTCACCGAATGATGTGAAGTGTCGGTTGATGGCATCAGCAAGGCTTGCGACAAAAAATGGTCAGCAGACGTTCAGTGTGCTGCAGCAAGGTGCTGGGTTGATCGATGCGGTCGCGGCAGTCGCGTCGAAAGCCACCGGATGCGCCAATCAAGGCTTAGATTTGAAGGCAGATATTGCTGGGCGAACCCACTTCAAGGGTCCTTTCAATAGTCGGGCGCAAATTCAGGAGAGTTTTACCGCAGAAGGCTTGGACCCGTTGGCGCTTGCCTCGCAGACAGCCGTTTTCCATCAAACAGCAGGTGACACGAAAGGGGTATTGCAGGCGTTTAATACAGTCTCGGTGTTCGATGAGACCGCGCTGAAGCGCGATGGACAATACGTTACGCTCGAAAGCCTGGCCGCCAATAACTTAAATTGGGCACAGTCCGATTTGGTGTCTCAAGGATATTTACTGCATCGGCCTTATCAGGGGTTGGATCACCTTGCGTTCGACGGTCGATTCGGTGTTGAAGCGCAATTATTGAGCAGCTATTTGGTTGGGTTAAAGGCGCATCCGAGTGAGTACCCTGTCGCCGGTTTAAGCCTCAGGCCGGCTGGCTTCATCGGAAATTTGTCGAATCCTGAGAACGCGGGCTTTATTTGGAACTTGTCGAACCCTGAGAACGCGGGCTTTATTTGGAATTTGTCGAACCCTGAGAACGCGGGTTTCATCTGGAATTTGTCGAACCCTGAAAACGCAGGCTTTATCTGGAATTTGTCGAACCCTGAGAACGCGGGCTTTATTTGGAACTTGTCGAACCCTGAGAACGCGGGCTTTATTTGGAATTTGTCGAACCCTGAGAACGCGGGCTTTATTTGGAATTTGT
>Ga0115567_10007559_pt1 | contig 10307 bp, 14 predicted proteins | sample COGITO_mtgs_1204_2_FD_88679 | JGI IMG/M metagenome (GOLD analysis project Ga0115567, IMG submission 88679) | Pelagic marine microbial communities from North Sea - COGITO_mtgs_120412 | ecosystem: Environmental > Aquatic > Marine > Epipelagic | place: Germany:Helgoland, sampling site Kabeltonne... | reverse complement strand
TAACTTGGTGTACTCCTTGTAGTCACCCTGCCGCAGATGCTAAATAAATCGCAATAAGACTCAGAAAACAAGGACCAAGACCACGTACATTAGGTTACTTTGCAAGTATACATTAGTTAACATTTGGGGGAACTAAACGGAACAATTGGTGGGTATCATCAGGTAACATTCACCAGGAATAAGCGTAACAATTAGAGTTACGGTTTTGTCCTGTTGGTGTCACGGTTAATGTTGGAAGTAACGTTTAATTAAATTGAGTCTTTGCAAGGGTTATTGATTGTTTTAGAGGTTATTTATGCGTGACTAAACGTGACTTTAATAGTTACGTTTTTGTGTACGGTTAAGTGAAAATGTACGGTGAAACGAGCAGCGTGGTTACCTTAAATTTACTTTAGTAGTTAGCATCACTTAACTTGAATTATTTATTGATAAGACTCATCTTTTGCAATTATTCAAGCTAACATCGGCTAACAATTTAGAGTAATCAAAGGTAAGTTTTCAAAGTAACTAACCGTAATAATACCGCCTCTTGGAGCTGCTGAATACTTTTTCATTTCGAGCCATACGAAGCTAAATTGCAAAGTGTCAAAAAATATTTCATTCTTAACTGCAGTTGGAAAGATTTGACGGCTTCACGATTTGCATCGTTTCGTTCGTATTGGGTGCTATCTTATTTACTCTTTAAGTAGTCTTTTATTCTATAAAGTCCTATTAATTCTTACCTAATAACTTTTTTAATAAAAGTTTGGGCTTAATCTGATTTTCTTCCTTATTAGTTATATTTTCCTTTGAAATTTTAATTTTATGTTTTCTGATTTTTGATAACGTTTCTAAACTTACACTAGCTCTATCAAATCTTGGATTTCTTAGATTCCAATATCTTAATTTTGAATTGGGTATTAATTTTATATCATTATTCTTAATTAGTTTTCTAGCATTCATAGTTTCATTTTTTCCCATTAAAAATGAAAAATCCTCTAAATCAAAAGATAGCTTGATATAATCTCTGTCATCTTTAATTTGGATTAAATTTTTTTTACAATCTTCCTCATATGATTTGTTAAAGACAGTACATATATTACGTCCAAATTTTTTTATTATAATATTAAAATTATCTTTATGTTCCAATGACCAGTCCATAACCTCATATCCTTGAATATAAATAATCTTATCTTCCTCAAAACCGTGATAACTTGAATTTTGGTACAAACATTCCTCTACTTCGCAATATATGATACCCATTTCAGCTGGTGCACTATCAAAAGTATTAAGCTTGAGATCAACATCTCTAATATTTAATAACTTTCCATAGAAAACAAAATTCATTTTTGAATTTATATTGCTGCCTCTAATAACTATTTTGTTATCATAAATGCCAAATATTCTTTCTCTTAAAGGTTTTGGAATTAAATTTTTTGACTTAATTGCATCTTTTTTCATTTCAATTAAATCTTCAAAATATAATGTATCTAGTAGATTCTGTTCACTTGATTTTGCCAAAAAATTAATTGATAGAAATAAAAAAGTTGAAACTAAAAATAAAGTTTTTTTCATTAAATATTATATCAGTTAATACCTAATATTTTTTTTAAAGTGCCTTTAGAATCAAAGGATTTTTTTTTGTTTATATTTTTCTTTTTATCATCTTTAACAGCATATTTACAAAACCAAAAACCTTCACCAGCATCTGAAAGTTTTATATTAAATTTTTTTGGAGAAACATTTAATCCAAATTTTTGCACTTTTTTTGCTGGGACCTCTACTTCAACATTACTTTCACGCATAATGACATTGTCTTTGGAAAGTAAGCCAATTCTATAAACTATGATATCCTTTTTTCGGTTTTTATTTTTTAAATCCAAAAAAAATAATGTTTGACCATCATTGCGATATTCAAATTTATTTGCAAAAGATGCTTCAATATCATCATAACAACCAGCTCCAAAAGCGTTACTTAATAATGTTAAAAAAAATATTGTAACTAAGAGTATTCTCATTAATTAAGTCCAATAATGAATTCACCGACTGCCCTTAAAACAGACAGAACTACTGCTACACGCGCAGCATAGCCCCATAATTTATTATTTTGTTTATTTGAAATGTAAAATCCAGAGCTTCTCCAAATACCTACATTTACCCAAATAAAATAAGCAGCATAAAATAAAAAGTATACTAAAAAGAAAGATGCAGCAGTTTCAGTTATACCATCAATTGACATTTCTGCATAAACTAGAGGTAAGGCAAAGATTATATTTAATAAAAAACCATTTAACCAAAAACTCTTTACTAAATGAAGGCTACCTTTCCAATGGTCTAAAATATATCCATTAATTCCTTTTGAATATTTTTTTTTATATATTTTTTTAATTTTTGAAGAACTTTCTTGTCTTTTATTTGCTTTAGTTGGATTTGGAACTCCACAAAGTGGACAAACAGAAGCTTCTGTTGAAACTTTTTTATTACATTCTCTACAAGGTTTTAATGCCATAAAAAAACTTACCAAAGTTATAGATATTTTACTATTATATTTATCTACTAATTTGGTGCATTAGCGTTCTTGTTGCAATAGGTTCCTGCAAAACTAAAGGCTTGCATTTGTTCAGCTTGGCTTTTTTGTCCAATTATTAAAATATCCTCATCAGAAAATTTTCTATGAAGCATTTCAGTAGTACAGTTACAATATTGTTTAGCTCTTTGATTTCCTAAAGTTGATTTGGCATCAATATAACATCCATTAAATATTTCTTTTTTAAACTCTGGACTCATTGCAAAAGAATTACCCAATTTAAATATAAAAAAGATAGACCATAGTATAGCTACACCAAATAATATCTTTGCAATTATTTTAATCATCTAAAACCCTTATCTTTCATACAGGACTTGAAGTATTCATTTCTAACTTCTTTATTTTGACGATTTGACAATTTACTGCAATGATTAGTAGCTTCCATTCTGTTCATCTTTTTTATCTTGGGTTTCATTTTAAATTCACAATATTTTTTTTTTGCAAGACTACTATCTTCAAATTTATTACATATACAAGGTGCTTTATAACTAGCATATTCACAATCACCTAACATCCCACCTTCTCCTAAATATTTATTAACTAATGTATCAATTTTTGATTGTTCACAAACCCACTTTCCATCTTTTACACATTTATTTAAATCAGCCTCATATATCTTTTTGTAATCTCTGGTAGCAGCAAAAGATGCTGACCAACTTATTAACAAACCCAGAACCACGATCCCTAAAAGTTTTTTCATTTAAAAACCTTGGTCTTTCATACAGTCTTTATAATATTCGGCACCAACTTCTTTGGAAAAATCCTCTGCTTTATTTGCACAATATTTTGCAGCTTCACTTCTTGTCATTTTGTTTTCTTGCTTTTTTCTTAACTCACAATAATTTTTCTTAATAAAATTTGGTTCTTTTTCACACGTACAAGGACTTTCATAATTTGTTTCACTACATTTTTTTAATTTTTTTATTTTTGTGCTTGATAAAACTACTCCATTAAAGTGAATACATCGCCAAGTGAATTTTTTTGAATACATATTCAAATTTAAATCTGAAATATCCATCCTATGTGATTTAATTGAATATGAGGGTAAAGTTAATGCAGGTCCATATTTCATTACCTTTCCATCAGTGGCATTTGGTCCGTACGAAATTATTTTAAGTCGTTGATTTGTTTTACTTGTAAAAGTAAAGTCTATGTATGTTTTTCCATCTGTTGCAGCATCCACATCATATTCAGATTCACTACAAGTAGTAGCAGCAAACCCTATATTGCTCCATAACAAACCCAGAACTATGAATAATAGAAGTTTTTTCATTTACATTTTTTTATAATCTTGCGTCCTTACTCTTTGATTTGATATTGATGACTAATCCATTATCAATACACTCTGTTCCAGATACTATTTGATTATGATCTACGGAATATTTTTTAATTGAATCAACATAATCATCTACTTCTTTTAAAGTAGTAAATTTATCATATTTAATTGTTATTTTATTTATCATATCTAAAACCTACCAAGTCTTAAATCAGGTGTCTAGATAGGTTTGTATATTGAGCTTATTCCTTTGCTTAAATCTACATTCATTCTCATTTCTTATTTCTAGCATCGCTATAGAACGGCACATAAACCCTACCCAACTCTTTTGCAGTATGGTTTTTGTATTTGTCATATTCTCTGATTATCCAAATAGTTACAGATTTACCAACTCCCTCAACTGGACAACCTGGTTTTTTGCGACCACCTATTAACTCTATTGCATTTGCTATTTCTCGCTCTCTAGTTACTCGCATTCGTTTCTCAACTTTTAAATAGTCAAATAACTCAACTGTAGTAACCATATCTCTATCAAACGGAAACACGCCTTGCTCAAACTGCTCTTTCACAAAATCATTAAGAGGTCTGTCAGCTAACTTGCTCATTTGATCTCTAAAGATTGTGTGTGGTGCAACACCTAACGGTTTGAACTTGCTTAAGTCTCTGTCTAATAAATCTGCATAAATACCTGCTGCAAGATTATGTTCTTCTCTATGCAAGTGAAAACGGTCCAGTAAATTATCGTTTCTTTTGCCAGGTGAGAAATATACCCAGTACCTAACTTCATTATATGGAAGTGGAAATGCATCTCTATAGTTGGTGTTTATCCAATAATTGGTGCAGGTGTCTTGCTCTGCATATTCTTTATACAGTTGTCTAACACCTATGCTGCCCTCACTAATAATTGTTTTTAATGTATTGATAAGTTTAGCTTTCTCACTCCAACTACCACTAGATTTAGCTTCGTCAATTAATACTGTAATTGCATTAATTAAATATCCTTTACCTTTGTCTAGTGCTTCTTCTAACTCAATCTTACGAGTGTTACCGTGTCCAAGTATATCTCTATGCACATCAAACAAACTACCTTTACCAAGTTGAAACTCATCACTTTGCAAGATCAACGCGTGTCTAATTTTCTTACCTGGATTTTGATACTGATATGCTTTCCAATCCAAGAAATGGTTACGCTCTGCATCGTGTGGTATTACAGTCTTTAACAGATCATAATAAACATCTGTATCAACTTTATTATCTGGTTGAAGATCATTTTTTTCATAAACATTAATCATTAGTTTTTTACCAACGTTTACAAATCTATTTTGATCGCCAGGCTTATAGGTGAAGTTTACACACACTTTACTATCTGGATGCATCTTCCACCATTTTAAGGGTGTGTAGTTTGGAAACTTCTTTGCATATTTTACATCGATAGCTTCTGCATCATACATTTCCTTATCTTCAAGATCGTAATACTTCTTTTGCTTCATCATATAAGCAATTCTATTTACAAACTCGTGAGTAAACTCTGGAGTAACATCTCTACCAGTAATTTTGAAAAGTAGTTTTTTGAAATCCTTGATCTCATCTTCTTTCCAATTAAACTCTGCAGCTAACGCAGGTAAACCCTGTAATTGCTCTGTACGATCTCGCTTATAAACATCTGCAACTCTTGCAAGACGTTCTTCCGTATCATCATTAGCAGCAATAGTTACTGCTCTAACAATATTTTCTGCATCAGATTTTTCTAACTTGTGTTGCCATAACGTTGCAACCATTTTACGTACATACTCATTACGTAAACCCTCTTTTGCATACTTACGAAATATAACACTCGCTACACCAAGTAATGCTACAGCTTTGTTTAATGCTTCCCAACTTATCTCTGTTGGTAAACCACTATTACTCCACACAACTTTTTCTTGGTTTTCATATTGGCCCCAACACATCGTGTAATGCTTATTAGCTCTTACTTCTACTAACATAGATTTCTTTGGGTCTGTAAAGCTACAGTAGGTCCTAGTATGCTTAATAGTTAGATCTATAACCTTAAACAGTCTATGGGCTCTGGGTGTGCTTTCTCTACCAAATTCTAACTCTGTTTTAGGTAAAAAATAATCTGCTAATAGATTTGCTTCTGGACAATCAAGATCAACATCTACTATTAAACTTTCTCGTCCAGTCGCAATGTTTATGTTGGTGTAGTCCTTAATTTGCTCAACAGATTTTATCTGCTTATTAAGTCGTTGAGTCCAACTTTCTGCAACAGCTTTACTGCCATAACTGCTCCAAAATAATATTGCATCAGTCTTTAAAAGATTAGAGATAGGATTTACATTCATACTCTACCCCCTTTGCTGAATGGAACTTTATCTGTATCAAGATTTTTTAATATCTTTGATAATTCTTCCTGTGATAATTTTCCTGCTTTTAACCTGTCATATTCTTTCGGATATTCATTCTTAAGCATCGACAACAAAGACTCTCTAGATAAACCACCAGAACTTAACTCTGCTCTATCCAGTCCCATTTCTTTTAAGAAATCATCGTAAGACTTTCCTGGGTTATCATCTTTCCACCTGTCATATTGAGCTAGTGTTTGCATTAACTCTAATTGAAATTCCTCTAAAGGACTCTCACTCATTGCAACCTTAATAGACTCTTTGACTGTTGGTGCTTGGTATATTTCTTTATCAACATTATTGTTTCGTTTCATCTAAACTTACCCCCTCTCTGATTAGCGTTGTTTTAAGAAATTTTATTTGAGCATCTTTGGTATCTAATTGTTTACCAGCAGACTTTGTTATGAACTCCACTGTTTCTTTTGCATCATCAAACTTTGCCTCCATTGATGCTAAAACTTTAGACAAATTGCTCACTACTTTTTGTGAACATTTAAGTAGGTACATTAAATCTTTGTAACCAATCTTATTATGCTCACACACTGCAGGTTTTTTTCGTGCACGTTTAGTATCTTTGAGTAAACATTTATTAACTAGTTTACTGTTAGGATATTGCTCGGCTATGGTAGGTTTCTTTTTAGACATTCTTTACCCCCATAATTCCTGCTAAACCTTTATCTATGTCTGGGTCTACAGTTTTAGTATTTAGCTTTTTGTACTGATTATCGAGTTGCTGATTTAGCTTATCTCTTTCATTCCTAATCTTAACCAACTCATCAATGCCGCTAAAATCTAGGTCCAATTTTAACTGCGTATAACTTCTACTAGGTGTTATTCGCTTTTGTTTTTGAGTAGGCCTTTTTATTTTATTAGGCGCATAATCAATTATTTTATTTAATGTACTTTCAAATGGTCCAGCTTTTGCATAACCGTTTACATCCTTTACAGGTTTTTTATTTATACCTGGTACAGCTCTAATTGGTTTTGCTCCTACTGCTTTTTGTGGCGGCCACGCTTTATTATATTCAGCATCAATCTTATCATTAGCCGCAACAGCTTCTTTCATAGTTTTAACTTCTTGTCCAAGACCGTTAACAAATCGTCCACTATCCATTGCAAAATATCTATCGTCATCATCTTGCAATATCTTTTTAGTGTAGTTTGGATTTATTCCTGGAAGATATCCTTTGTAATTACTCATCAGAATTTTCCTCCTTACGAACTTCATCGAAAGCTTTATCAACTACGTAATTGTCGAAAGCTTTGCCACCAGTACAATTAGCAATATAGTTACCAAAATTCCCAGTTTCACTGCACAATTCTAGCTTTGCTCCTTTGTTATAACCAGAATGAATGTCCTCACGATTATTCACTGCAGTAATAACTTGATCGAAATGCTGAACTTCTTTTTTGTTCTTACTTTCAATCTCTAAAGCTTTGCTTAAATGCAAACCTCTCTGCAAATTATTCTTTGCATAAACCGCAGAATTCAAATGTTTTTCTATTCTGTAGTTACGCTTTGTTAATTTAAGAACTAGATGAATTGCATCTTCTAATGCTGAATGTAAAAACTCTACACCTCCAACATATTCTGTACTTGAGTTATGACCTACTCCAGGTTTTTTATTTATATCTGACATTCTTACTCCTTGTAAATTAATGCGTGGGACTGTTGGCTGGTAAAACCAACAGCGATATCCCACTAGTTAATTCATCAAGACGAAAGATGGATGATGAAGCTTTGAAACTTTAATATGAAGTATATGCTGGCCAGCGTATACATTGTAAAATCTGCAATGATAATGTCTGTCTGATTTCTCACAAATTCTTAAATTCATATTCAACATTCCTATTTTTTCGTCTTGTTACCAGGATGTTTTTGAATTTCAGTTTTTCAGATACCGACAGTAAGTGTTCACACACTTTCTATAAACTCTAGTTAACGCCTGGTGCTAATTAGCTTCTCTGTGTTTGTATTTACAGGACCTTTCACACTTCCACGGTTGACTTCTCACAGTTTCAATTACCTGCTGAATATGCATCAACGTGATACAGTTAGTTATATAAACTATCCGAGTCAGTTTTCAAGTGATCAATCTAGACAAAACCAAGGCATCAATTACGAGTCTATTTTGCTAGTTTTTCAGCTACATAAGTTGAGTTATGTTGTGTGTATACGCTCAACGTGGACAGTGAATTACCTACAAATAATCTTACCTCACTAACTGATAAACCTTGCTCAAAGAGTCTGCTGATTGCCTCACGTTTTAAATCGTGAAATCTTAACCCTGTAATACCTGCCCTACGACAGATACTATTCCAGCTACGCTCAAAGTTTTTAATTCCTATAGGAAATATTTTGCCTTGAATTGATCTTGGCATTTCCTGCAGTATTTTAATTGAGTGTGGTTGCAAGGGTACATTTCTTTCTTTGTTTGTTTTAGTAATTTCTGCAGGTAGAGTTATGTATTTCTTATCTAGATCAACCATATCCCAGGTTATCTTTAATAATTCCCCACGACGCATACCAGTATGTATTGCAAAATCTATAATGGGACACCAGAAAGCAAAGTTAAGTTTGCAAGAACTCATAAGCTTTTCATATTCCCCTGCTAATAATCTTCTAGTACGTGACGGATTTTCTTTGAGTCTTAAACTTGGCTTAACAGGGTTTTCTCTGATGTAACACTTCCACTCATTTATTGCTAAATGTATGCAATGACTCAATATAGATAATTCTCTATTGACTGAACTAGGACTCACAGACTTTAATCTGGCATCTCTAAACTCTGCAATATCAGAACTATTAATTGTGTTGAGTGTCTTAAATACAAAATCAAACTTACATATATTTTTGATTAGATATGGGTCCTGCTCTGTACGTTTCTTGGCTGATACTTCACGCTCATAACGTTCAAGTAATTGTTTAAGAGTTGTCTTGCTAGCCTCTGATGCATCCACAAATTGACCTATCTCAATCAAGCGTTCAGTTTCCCTAGCCCAGCGTTGAGCATCTTGTTTGGATATAAAACTTTTATGAATTGGTTTATGAAATGATCTTCGAATTAACGCAGACCACTTGCCACGTTTTTTATAAATTGACGCCATATTATCTCCTCTGTTGCTACCATAGTGCTACCGAGTGATTTATCGTGGAGGTGTGATTGCGAATAAGCTAACAATGCCTAAAGAGCAACGTTGCGCGAGCAGTTGACTGTTAATCAATTGGTCGCAGGTTCGAGTCCTGCCCGAGGAGCCAAATTTTCCACGAATAACATAACGATATTACTAAAGTTGTTTATTCTTTCTGCTGTTAGAATATCCCATACGTGAGTCTGTGTCTACAATAAGTGCTACCATAGTGCTACCCAAACAAGAGTCAAAAAAAGCATCCTGTGCTCGTCCTGTAGGACTCGCACTGGTCAACCAAGAGAGGTACCAACACACTTTGCAAATTAGAAAGTTAGTTAGACCCCCACCACCCTTTTTTGTTTTAGGGGAGGTAATAGTTTCACCTATAGAGTTTGTTATGCTCATTTAGAGTCTATGAAATCAAATTGAACCCCTGCTGTTGAAAATTTTAAAAATTTTAAAAATTTAGCTATGTATGGACTCGCAATGGCTATATTCTAGTTAATATGGCCTGGTACAATCTAAATTCTACTGACGTTACTGCAAAAGAGTTTTCTCAAGAGAGGGTCGTTGATCGTTGCATCTTCTGTGGCAATCACGATGAGGTTAAATGCAGAATGACAATTGCATTTTCTGAATTTGAAACCAATACAGGTCCTATGTGCAAAACCTGCTATGCGGCTAACTCTAAAAAAGCCATACTGAAATAATTTTCAAAAAAAATCCTACAAAAATTTTATCAAAAATTCCTCCGAAAGAGTTACTAGGTTAACTTGGTGTACTCCTTGTAGTCACCCTGCCGCAGATGCTAAATAAATCGCAATAAGACTCACAAAACAAGGACCAGGACCACGGACATTAGGTTACTTTGCAAGTATACATTAGTTAACATTTGGGGGAACTAAACGGAACAATTGGTGGGTATCATCAG
>Ga0115567_10007558_pt1 | contig 10309 bp, 5 predicted proteins | sample COGITO_mtgs_1204_2_FD_88679 | JGI IMG/M metagenome (GOLD analysis project Ga0115567, IMG submission 88679) | Pelagic marine microbial communities from North Sea - COGITO_mtgs_120412 | ecosystem: Environmental > Aquatic > Marine > Epipelagic | place: Germany:Helgoland, sampling site Kabeltonne... | reverse complement strand
TTTTTCTTTGATCATTTTCAAACAATTTTTTCGGTGAATGGTATTTCCGCATTACATATTTCTAATATAAGTATTTTTAGTCGGGTCATATATTCATTAACAATTTCATCGTTAATGATGTGACTCTTATTTCTTGATCCATTCTCTTTAATGGCAAACTTTAAAAATCGACCGCCCAAATTTTTAAAAGAGATTATTCCCGCCTCTATTTCATCATATTGAGTATCCTCTCGCATCATAGTAGCATATGCCAAAACTTGAAAAGCTTTGCTGAACTTATAATCATGTGTTATTTCTTCCCAATCGACTATAGAAAGTTGTCGCTGTTCTACCTTTCCCGTTTTATAATCGATTATTCGTACTTGACCGTTATAAGAGTCTACTCGATCTACCTTACCACCAAGATCGACTGGGAAATCAAGTTCTGGAATATCAATATTTATAGTCATTTTCTCCTCTATCTTTAGGATTTTTATTTCATTTCCAGCTTCTATTTCCGACAGGTCGAGATCTATTAAATTTGAAACATAGCGTTTGGCAACTTCAAATATTATAAGGTTTTTGCCTTTATTGAATGATCCGCCTTTAAAAGTTTTCTGAAATTGTAAAGTTACTTCCTCAGAAATATGTGTTTTAAGAATTGTTAATTTTTCTGAAGTAAGCATTTCACCTTCAAACGGCTTATAAAAAACCTCCAATGTATCGTGCACAATAGTTCCTAAAGTATTTGCAGCAACGGTTTCCTCAATCTCCTCAAATTCTGATAACCGAAGAATTTTCTGAAAATAAAAGTCTAATGGATTGCGAATATAGCTTGTAAGCGCAGATGGCGAAAAGCCTTTTCCAGCAATTTCCTTAAGCCTAACCATTACAGCTTCTGTTTTTTCAATTGTCTTTGGCGTATGTGGTTCCATTTCTATCTTGGGAGCGATAGCTATTTTTTCGATCTTATGATTGGGTAGATTATCGATCTCCATCTGGAGCAGAAACCTGCTTTTCTCTCCAGCGTTTAAACCCTCGGAATGATTATTATAGAGCAGATAAACATTTTCCGCACGCTGCAAAAGGCGATAAAAATGATAGGTGTAAATGGCATCCTTTTCAAAATATGAGGGCAGCCCGAATTCCTTTTTAAGATCGTAGGTAATAAACGAAGTATTGGATTTTCCCGAAGGTATTATGCCTTCATTGACAGAGGTCATAATTATATTTTCAAAATCGAGAACACGCGTTTCGAGGATACCCATAATCTGTAAACCACCGTACGCCTCACCTTCAAAATCTACCGTTGCCATTGAAGTCATTTCAGAATATAAACGTTGGACTGTTTTTACGCCTGTTATGTGCGGGAATTTTTGATGCAAAGCTTTCACCTCTTCAAATAATTTGTAGAGCTCAAAAAGAACGACACGCTGAATCTCATTTTCCGAAATCGCATCCTTTAAAGCTAAAACAGTTTCTGAACACACTTTTAAAGCATGCATCCCGTCGTTTTTCCAATCCCCTAGCAATACCCTCGTTATTTCTGCCGAAGAGACGGAAATGTGTTCTAAAACGAACTCCAGAGAAAAATGGGTTCTATTTTCTGAATTGATTTTGGAAACAATCGCATCTGTTTCCGGAATCAATAAATTTGCTATTGGATGTTTTAGTAAGGATATAATATCCTTATAGTAGAATGATGCTTGCCAGTTTAAATGAAAAGAAAGTAGCATATCGAAAAACAATACCGACGGAAAGTTTTTAAGGTTTGCACCCATAGTGACGTTAACCGATTTTACGTTTTCTGGCAGAGAATGCAGAACCGGTATCAACAAATTTTCATCTGCCAGCACGATCGCAGTGTTTTTCAATTGCGCATCAGTAAATCCAGAAAGGATTTTTGAAATGTATTTTGCTTGCCCAATATTTTTTTGAACTGCAATAAATTGAAGATGTTTATTTTTACTAAAATTATTGGGAAATTCGTTTAATGTCTTGTTTTCAAAATGCTTCCATTCCTTTAAATATCTTCTTATAAATAGCGAAGCGCTGTGCGTGGTATCTTCTTGAAAATAGGCGTCAGTATCCCAATATATATTTGAATTACCAGTATCAAGAAGCGTTTTTATTATTTTTTGCTCTGCATAATTGAGCGCATTAAAGCCTATAAATATATGCGGGCGATCTCCATTGACCGCAGTATAATCAATTACACCAAGTGCGGCTTGGCGATACAACATACCTTGATACCCTACAGATTCGCTCAACAATAGATCTTGTAGTTGATTGTAAAAACCGTAGAGACTATCCCAAAAACGCAGATAGTTTTCTATTAGTTGAGTTTTTTCTTTTTCAACGTTCCATTTTTCAAGGCTTTTGATACTGCCCAAATAGCTGAAGAAGGTTTTTGGTTCAACTAGGTATCTATCGATTTCATTAAAGTCGTTTAATAATGTATTTGCCCAAATAGCATAGCTTTCAAAATCTTCCTTTTCATTTTCAGGATTATTTTTCAAATATGCTTCGTAGCTCTTAAAGAGCAATTCAGTCGCATCTATCTGGGTAAGGTTAGAAAGGGTTTCAAGAAACTCCTCAATACTTAATATTATTGGAGCGAAACCTGTTGTTGTAGCAGATTTTTTAAGATGATCTTTTAGAAATCCGCCAGCTCTTTTACTGGGGAGAATAAGTGTGAGCGAGCTTAGATCGCTATACTGGGATTTTAAATCTTTTATTGTTTCTTCTAGGAAAGTTTGCATTTCATAAAAATAAGAAACGCCCCCATAAAATGGAGGCGTTTCATACTATTTATTTAGAGTGTTTCTTATTTCTTCAAAGAAATCTCAACACGTCTGTTTTGTTGTCTTCCAGCCGCTGTATTGTTTGTAGCGATTGGTCTTGCTTCACCAAAACCTTTAGAAGTTAATCTGCTAGCAGACATACCGATAGTTGTAAGATATTCTCTTACAGAACCAGCTCTTTCGTGAGAAAGCTTCTCATTGTATTCAGCACTACCTCTACTGTCTGTATGACCTTCGATTAAGAAATCTGAGTTAGGGTATTCTTTCATAATATCTGCGATAGACTGTAAAGCTGAGTAAGACTCTTGACGTATAGTCGCTTTATCGTAATCGAACAAGATAGTTTTAGAATAAGAGTTTAATTGGTTAATTACCTCAACAGTAACTTCTGGGCAACCATTGTTTGCAACAGTACCAGGAACGTCTGGGCAAAGATCATCTTTATCCAATACACCGTCGCCATCCTTATCTACGTAAGGACAACCGTCGTTTGCTGCAGGTCCTGCTTCATTTGGACATTTATCTTGAGCATCTGCGATACCATCACCATCTGCATCTGGACAACCGTTAAGAGCTGCAAGACCGGCTACAGTAGGACAAGCATCTTGAGGATCTGGAATACCATCACCGTCAGTGTCAGGACAACCATTGAATTCAGCTAAACCTGGAGTGTTAGGACAAGCATCGTTTCTATCTTCGATACCATCGCCATCTGTATCAGGACAACCATTAAACTCAGCTAAACCTGGAGTTTCTGGACATTCGTCTTCATCATCATATATACCATCACCATCTGTATCTTTTCCACCAAATTGGAATTTAATACCTGCAGAGTGCTGGAAATGTTTTTGCATTAAACCATCTGGCTCATCTTCGAATACATATTTGAATACAGATTGGAAGTTAAGCGCAAGATTTTCAGTAAACCAAAAACTAACACCAGCGATACCGTTAGCAGTTCCGTAACCGATATCATCGATCCAAGAATAACCACCACCAACACCAATAGAAGGATCAAACCATCCACCTGGACCGTTTAATAGATCTCTGAAACTATATTCAATTTCACCATCTAAACCATAATAACTAACATCGTCAATTCTATTATCTCCGATCTTATCGATTTCGTTGATTGTACCTACTGCAGAGAAAATAAGTCCACTGCCAATATATCTACTAACTCCAATTTTAGAAACTGAAGGAAGAATGTTCCAGTGATCGTTTTGGTTGAAGTATTCTTCAAAAAGATCACCACGTTCTGGATCAGATACTTCTTGGCCGTCTCTAAGACCTACCGGAAATAAATCTACGGCGTTAACGCCAATTTCAAAGGCCCAAGGATGATTTGCGTCTTGTGCATTAGCTGAGCCAAATCCTAGGATCATAAGGGCAACAACTAAAAATCTGTTAAGATGTTTCATATTCGATTGTTTAATTTTTAAGTGTTAATTGAAGCAAAAGTAAGTTGTTAAAATTAATTAACAAAAGCAAATCTAATAAAATTTTCATAAATACAGCGCTAAAAGCCGAGAAATAAGGGGACTTGATATTAAATTACATCTAATTCCCTTCCAACTTTAACAAAAGCTTTTATTGCTTTGTCAAGATGTTCCCTAGTATGGGCTGCAGATAGCTGAACCCGAATACGTGCCTTTTCTTTTGGAACGACAGGAAAGAAAAATCCAATTACATAAATACCTTCTTCTAAAAGTCTGTCTGCCATTTTTTGTGAAAGCTTCGCGTCATATAACATTACAGGTACAATTGCAGAGTCTCCATCAATTATATCAAAGCCGGCATCCTTCATTCCTTTCTTGAAATATGCGGTGTTTTCCTGTAATTTATCTCTTAAGGTTGTATCATTTGCGAGCATATCGAAAACCTTGATAGATGCGCCAACAATTGCCGGAGCCAATGAATTTGAAAAGAGATAAGGTCTTGATCTTTGGCGCAACAGTTCGATAATTTCCTTTTTACCTGTAGTATAACCGCCCATCGCACCGCCCATAGCTTTGCCTAATGTGCCGGTAATAATATCGATCCTACCCATTACTCCTTTTTCTTCAAGCGTTCCTCGACCGGTTTTTCCTATAAATCCTGTGGCGTGACATTCATCGATCATTACCATCGCATCGTATTTGTCTGCCAGATCGCAAATTTTGTCTAATGGCGCTACGATACCGTCCATAGAGAAAACACCATCTGTAACGATAATCTTAAAACGTGCTCCGTTTTCATTCGCGGTTTTCAATTGGTTTTCGAGATCTTCCATATTACTATTTTCATAGCGATATCGAGCTGCCTTGCAAAGGCGGACTCCATCAATAATAGAAGCGTGATTTAACGAATCTGATATTATCGCATCTTCCTTGCCCAACAATGGTTCAAAAACACCGCCATTTGCATCAAATGCTGCCGCGTAAAGTATCGTATCTTCTGTTTCGTAAAAGTCTGCTATTTTCTTTTCGAGTTCTTTATGGATGTCTTGTGTACCACAGATAAAACGCACCGAAGACATTCCAAATCCGTGCGAATCCATCGCATCCTTTGCCGCCTGTATAACTTCTTTGTTTGATGAAAGGCCCAAATAGTTGTTGGCGCAAAAATTTATCACCTCTTCGCCAGTCGAGATTTTTATAACCGCGTCCTGTGGCGAGGTAATGATTCGTTCTTTTTTAAAGAGTCCGTTTTCTTTGATCTCTTCTATTTCGTTTTGAAGATGTTCCTTTATCTTTCCGTACATAACTGTTCTATTTTAATTGGCGCAAATTTATACTTTATTTATTACAATATCGGCTTCAGAAGTATAGACCAATAGCTTTTCGATTTCTGTAAAACCCATTTCTTTGAGCGCGAGCGCATAACCGTTTATTTGATCTTCGTGTTCATAACTCGGTGTTCCAGTTTTGTAATCTAAGATAGTGGCAGATGTAGCAGAGTGTACATTAAGCCTATCTGGCCTCAAAACAAAACCTTGCGCGGTAATAATATCGCGTTCATTAAAAACAGTATCGTTACCTTCAAAAAGATGTCTTATTTTATTATGTTGGATTATTTCTGAAATTTTATTATCCAATTCCTTAAAAGTTGAATCTGAAATTATGGAACGTTTCTCCAAATTCTCCATAACCACATTTTTTTCTGAAGCGGTTCTTATATCCATCATTGTGTCGTGGAGCAGATTTCCGGCAGATATGGCATCACTAATTCCCGTTTGCCAAACTATCGCCTCCTTTTTTGAAATATGAAGATTGTGCACTTCCGGATCACTGCTTATGTAACTCGGGATAATTTCTTCTGAAGTACTTACTTCTTTTGAAATTTCTTTATTCTTAAAGTTTCCAAATTCATATACCATTTGAGAAACTTCAAAATTCTTTGCTTCAGCTAAAAAGGAAGCGAAAAATTGATTGAAACAAGATGGTTTACCGTCCTTAATTGGTTTAGGTTTTTCAGAAAATATATAGAGTTGATCTACCGCTCTGGTCAAAGTAACATACAAAATGTTTAAGGCATCGAGTTCCAACGTGTTTCGTCTATTTTCACAAATCGCAATTCCTGTATCGCCGTACGTTGCGACATCATTGTTGTAATTTATCTGGACTTCGGCAAAACCGAATTCTTCGGCATCCATGGGAAACCAAATTTTTGCATCCATCTCCTTATATATATCCAAATCTGCATATGGAAAAATTACTATGGGAAATTCAAGTCCTTTCGATTTATGAATGGTCATAATCTGTACTGCATTTATACCTTCGCTAGTGGGGATCGATGCACTTTGTTTCTTGGTTTCCCAATGTTGTAAGAAAGCCATTGTATCTGCTTGTGGTTGCTGCACATAATCATAGACAAGATCCATGAACCCAAAAAGATATGCATCAGCTAATTTTTCGAGACCAAACGCGCTAATAACATACTCACAGCTTTCGTAAAGTGTAAGCGATCGCATCTTTTCTAAAGAAAACCCAATACCGTAATTACTAAGTTTTTCAGAAAATTGTTTTGGTGATGTATGTATAAATTCGCTGAAAAATGTATGCTTGGCAACTTCTATCCCAAAATGTCGATGAAGAAAATCAAGCAAACTGATTCGTGTTTCCTCATTTTTTGGGTATATATATAAAGTAAGTGCGTTTATTAGACATTGAACTAATTTAGAATATTGCAGCAGCAACGTTTCACCAGAAATGACAGGAATTTTGTTTTCCAATAAAAAAACACCCAATGCTACACCATCTTTTTTAGTGCGGGTCAAGATACAGATATCACGCAGCGTATAATTTGAAGCGGTTAAATTTTGAATAGTTTCAAAAGTCTTTTTACAGTAAATCTCATTGGATTCTTCCTTGTTTTCTGCATCAACAAATTCCACCTTTACGTAACCTCCTTTTTTGGAATTTTTGTTTTGTGCATTACCAAGAGTGTAAAGTTCTTTGTGAACCGCATCACCAAAATATTGTGAAATATGAGTAAAAAAAGCATTGTTGAAATCAATGACTTCTTCGCGGCTGCGATAATTGGTATCGAGATTTTCTACGGTTGGTTCGCCACTAGCAAATGGCGAATGTTTTTGGTAAAGATGCATAAACTGTTCTGGCAGTCCGCCACGCCAACGATAGATACTCTGCTTAGCATCACCAACCAAAAGTAACGAACCGTTTGTGCCGCTAAGATCTTGTTGCGAAAGCGCATTATCCACAAGCGGAACTAGGTTTTCCCACTGCATCTGAGAGGTATCTTGAAATTCATCTATAAAATAATGCCGGTATTTTTCGCCTAATCGCTCGTATATAAATGGTGCTGGTTGATCTTTAATTTCATTATTGATAATCGCATTAAATTCAGAGATCGGCAAGATATTTCTATCTTCTTTGATTTTGTCAATTTCTTGAGAAACAAGGTTTATTACTGAAAGGGGAACAATATTTTTAAGCGCGGAAGCAAATAATTTCTGCTGAAAGACCAACGATTTTATCAATCTATATTTTTCAAGCAGAAATGGCGCAAGTGAATCTATTGAAGCTGCGATATTTGCATTGGTCGCTTTTTTATACAAGCCGCTGCAAGTTTCGAGATTTTCTTCAAGTTTATTGCCATAAACGTCATAATTGCCTTCAGAAAGTTTCAAAAAATGGTTTGGACATGTGCTGCGCATAAAATCTTCAAAAGGGATGTTAGCAGAATTTATACTTTGGAGGACTTCATCCGCATTTTCAGCAATATTGGCATCAATAATTTTTATTTTCTTTCGTAGTGCTTTTGCAAACACCAAAAAATCATCCAGTGTTTTTTGTCGTAATGGTAACGTATGTTCCCTTTCGGTTTCATTAAATAGTATCTTAGATGCTCTAGCAATATCCTTTGAAATATCCCAAGATTTATCATCATCTGCCTTTGCTAGGGCAAAATCCAATAAAACCTTGGTGATTTTTTTGTCTTCGCCGGCTTTGCTTATCAATTGGTCAACGGCTTCGTCCAAAAGTTCTTGTATATCCAAACTAACTTCAAAATTCGTAGATAATGAAAGATCACGTGCAAAGGTTCTAAGTAATTGGTGATTGAACCTATCTATGGTTTCTACATTAAAGCCCGCATAATGGTGCAACAAATGCTGAAGTATTTTTTTAGAACGCTGATGTACTTCTTGAATTTCAAGTTCTGTTTCCGCTGCTAGGATCTGCATCATAGGTGGAATGCTTGTAAGAGATCGTTCTTCCGAAAAAGTAACGAGGCTATCGATGATACGCTGTTTCATTTCAGCAACCGCTTTATTGGTAAAGGTAATTGCCAATAGATTACGGTAATAACCTTCAGAATTCGAAGCGATAATAAGCTTAAGATATTCCTTGACCAGTGTAAAAGTCTTGCCGCTTCCTGCAGAAGCGTTATATATGGTAAATGGCGCGGAATTTTTCAAATGGAATAATTTTTTCTTAAAAATAATTAAATATGATGGGTAAGAAGTGAAATTCCGAAGAAATAAAAAATTCAGATTATCAAAAATTGCAAGACATTGATTCTATTAAAAACTCTGCGATGAAGCTTTTTTAGGTTTCAATGCCGATAAAAAGAATTTATGCCAACATAAAATCTTATAACTTCTATAACACTTTAACAGCTAGCTATTGGTTAACTTTGAGTGAACTTAAAAATTAATCACCAAAAAAAAATATATTATGGCATTCGAATTACCAAAATTACCATACGCGAAAGATGCACTAGAGCCAAGCATAGACGCAAAAACAATGGAAATACATCATGATAAGCATCATCAAGGTTATACCGATAAGCTTAATAAAGCCATTGAAGGAACTAATAAAGAGGGAAAAAATATCGAAAATATATTGATGAATCTTGATATGGACGATAAAGCAGTTCGTAATAATGGCGGTGGTTTCTACAACCATAGTCTTTTTTGGGAAGTGATGTCTCCAAACGGTGGCGGAAAGCCAAGTGGCGATCTAGAAAAAGCCATAAATAGCGCATATGGAAGTTTTGAAGATTTTAAAGAGAAATTTTCTGAAGCTGCAAAAACGCAGTTTGGATCTGGCTGGGCTTGGCTGTGTACTCATGAAGGTGGAAAAGTTGAAATTTGCTCCACACCAAACCAAGATAATCCAATTATGCCTGGCGTAGGCTGCGGCGGAACACCAATTTTAGGATTGGATGTTTGGGAACACGCTTATTACCTTAAATACCAAAACAAACGTCCAGATTATGTTGAGGCATTTTGGAAGGTCGTAAATTGGGAAGAAGTTTCTAAAAGATATTCTCAAAACAAATAAAAGATTTTATTTATCTTGAACTTAAAGTTCCGTTTTCGATTTTCGAAAGCGGAACTTTTCTATTATTATAAATTTGTAATATGAGTGAAATTTTGATTTCGGTGACTGCTTAAAAAATAATAATAAATTTTAAGAATTTAATTATTCTCGATGCTAGTCTCACAAAAAATATGGCTGGTAGAAATACCGAGCATTTAGGAAGAATAATTCCTTCTGCGATACGATTCGATATTGAAAACAAATTCAGTGATTTAGAAAGTAAACTTCCAAATACATTTCCCTCTAAAACTAAATTTGAAAAAGAATGCAGAAAATTAGGGATAACAAATGACTCACAACTTGTTGTTTATGATAATTTGGGTGTCCACACTAGTCTTAGAGTTTGGTGGATGTTTAAAACAATGGGGCACGATAATATTAAGGTTTTAAATGGTGGTCTTCCAGAATGGACCCGGAAGGGTTTTATAACCGAAATTGAAAAAATTAATGATTTTAAGAAAGGAAGTTTTCAAGCTAAATTGAAATTGCTAAATACAAAATCATACAGAGATATTTTAAATACAGTAGGCTCAAAAGATAAAATAGTCGTTGATGCACGTTCGAAAGGATGCTTTGACGGAACTCAAAATGAGCCTAGAAAAAGTTTGCCAAGTGGTCACATTCCTAACTCGATTAATTTTCCATTTGAAGATGTTCTCAAAAACGGAAAATTTAAAAGTTTAGAAGCATTAAAATATA
>Ga0115567_10007555_pt1 | contig 10310 bp, 11 predicted proteins | sample COGITO_mtgs_1204_2_FD_88679 | JGI IMG/M metagenome (GOLD analysis project Ga0115567, IMG submission 88679) | Pelagic marine microbial communities from North Sea - COGITO_mtgs_120412 | ecosystem: Environmental > Aquatic > Marine > Epipelagic | place: Germany:Helgoland, sampling site Kabeltonne... | reverse complement strand
TGTCTCCCTCGTGTCCTAGACCGCGCCTCGCCGCGCGCGGTCTAGGACACGAGGGAGACAGGGCAGCGTCTTGCATGCGGGTGTGTTGCTGCGGCAACAGGGCCACGGAGTGGCGGGGTGGCGGGGCCGGGCCGGGCGCTCGCCTGCATGGTGCCGAGCAGCTCCACCGCCTTCACCTTGCTGACGAGTGGGGACGTCGACTTGCCCTCCACCACGGCGGTGAGGAACCCCGCCTTGACGTATGCGGCCTCGTCCACGCCCGGCGGGACGCGGTTCTCGAGGAGGTCCATCAGGAAGGCCTCGTCGCCCGCGGGCGGCTTCTCGAGGAGCTTCACCTGGCGCGTGCGCGGCCCGGCGGCAGGGCGCGTCAGCGTGCGTGTGTGTGTGCACGCAAGTGTGCGTGCGTACGTGTGTGCGTGCGTGTGCGTGTGCGGTGACCGTTCAAGAACTTCCTGGATACCCGCGATGTGGCCGCTTGGTATGGGAGGAGGGATACGGCGCGTTCGGTTGGTATGGGGGGAGGGACGCGGCGCGTCCGGTTGGTATGGGGGGAGGGGCGCGGCGTGCCGTTTCTCTGAGAGGGGGCCCACCAGCTCGCCACACTCCTCTGGGTTCAGCGGCTGCGGGAAAATCTTCTGCGCCGTGCGCTCGGCCACCTGTCGCGCCGCGCGGGCGGTCAGGGTCGCCGCGGATGCGCGGGCCGGGCGTGGGAGGGGCGGAGCATGTGCTTGCGCACTCGCGCGGGGTTGGGCGAAACGGCACCTTGGCATCGTAGGCCGACTTGAAAGAGGAAGCAAAACGCGCGCCAGAGGAGGCCAGGACGGCCGGCGTCTGCCGGACAAGCGAGCGCAGCGCGCCGGTGCTCTGGCCTGCTGACGAGGTTGTGGCAGGGAAGGCCTTTTCAGACCCTGCGAGCGGACGCGTGTGTGGCGTGCTTCCCGACACTGCCCGCCGGCACGGCATGCAGCAGCAAGGATCCCGGAAAGGAGGGGAGAGAGATAGAGGGTTGGGGATGGGGCAAGAAACCGCCGATGCGGGCGACCGGAGCGCGCGACGCGGTCGACAGCGCACGCGCAGCAGCAGCCCGAACCTGGGTCTGGGCAAGCGCCCGCTGCGAAGGCGAGACCAGAAATCAGCGCGGTGCGGTCCAAGAGGGCGTGCAGAGAACATACCACATCAGGCAGCAGTATTCGCTGGCGTGCCAGCGCAGTGCATGCTGCGCACGCGCTCGGACACGTGCCCCGTTTTCGCTAGGATATGCGCTGTCGATTCCACGACGCGAAGTGGTCACGCTAGAGTGTCGCTCTTTCGCGTGTGCTGGGCCGCGGGACGCGCGCACCGCAAAGCCAGCCGATATTAATGGGCATCACGGGTGTGGCGGGGTATACCACGGGGCGGATGCCGCTGCGAATCATCGTGCTGGGAGAAGGTCGATCCCGAACGGTGGTTGTGAACGGGGGCGGGGGCGTCGCCACTCGCGGGCTTTTCGCCGACAAGTGAGTTGGTTGGAGAGGTCGAATTCGCGGCGAAATCAATGGATCTTTTCCAGGAACGAATTCCTCAAAAGCCCCCAATTCTTTGGTGCTGCCGACCGCCGATGCGCCTCATACCATTGGAAAAGGGATGCGGTATATTACATTTCTCCAGATCGAATACACCGAGTACTCAATTGGCGTGCCCAGTACACACGGGTATAAAATCTTGGTTTTATATGGCAACCGGAACAAGGCTCCAATTCCCACCCGACTCTTGGAGGATGCTGGTTCGGCGCGGCTCCCTGCTCGTTGCGAGCGCCACCGCGCTGGCGACAGTGGCTCTGTTGTTGGCTCTTGTCGCGCAGAGTCATGATCCTGCTCACTTCGAGCTCACGTTTGCGGATGGAACGGTCTCTGATGTCCCCTCTCTCGTGGACGAGGCGGACGCCAACCTCGAGGACGGCGTCGCGCCGCTCGCCGGGGATCACGTGGGTTACTGGGAGCGGCCCGGAAATGACAACAACATGGCGTATGCTGACTTGGCGGGGGCAAAGATGGAGAGGCGCATGCGCTCTGATGCAGGAGGGGCGCAGTTCTGGGAGAGTGGGGGGACAGACTTCGACGACACGGAGTCGATGTACTCCCCGTTCACGGACGGGGACGATGTGTACTCGAGCGGCTGGCTTGGCCAGTTCGACAACACCTGGGCGGGAACGGGTCAGGGGCTCTACGACTACGATGACCTGGAGAAGCAGAACGACATGTACCCACCAGCACCCGCCCCTGCTCCCGTCGCCCCTGCCCCTCGCCCCACACTCCTCCTCCCCTTCCTCTTCCCTACGCCGCCACCCTGCCCCTCACCCCCGACTCTCCCCGCGCGCAGGTACGACGGGGGTTTCCCGATCCGGCAGGTCGAGGGGGAAGCAGCCGACGACGCGTACGTGTCTGGCACAGACTTTATCGGGTACAAGGCGCACCCTGCTGAGCTCAAGCAGAGGCGCGGTGCGCGTCATGGTGCGCGGATGACGGCGCTGTGGAACGCCGCCGCCAACGACGAAGTGCGGGCGCGCAACCTCGGCGCGCAGCACCGCTGGGAGATGAACAGCAAGGAGCGGGCGTATTATGCACCGGTGCAAGACCGCCACCACAACCGCAAGTATCACCCCGAGATGCCGTGGCACGCGGAGGTCACGGACGCCACAGACATGGAGTTTCACCCGCAGCAATGGCTGCGGGAGCAGCAAGGGCTCTGAGCGACCGCGGGGGGGGGGGGTTGCGCAGCAGTGTGCTGCTGCCCCCGATGCGATTCGCGCATTCATTACAACATTTCGCATTCGAACATGCGGTTCCCCTTCCGTATTATTGTTGGGTGACACAACGGCATCAGCTGGCGCAGTCCCACCGCTGACGGCCACGCGCGTCCGGCCGCCACGGCGCAGTCAAAGGGATATATGTCAAGGCCCACAAATGAACTCAAATTGATTTCAAACGGATTTAAGCAAACTCCCCCGGCCCACACAGAATCACGGCGTTTTGAAGCGCCCCTACGGAATTCCGGCCGCTTCCCTAGCGTCCCTTGCGAGAGAGAAAGAGGTTTCCTTAGGGCCGTCGATTTGCGGCTTGGACCAAGGTCGGAAATTTCACGGAGCAGTTGAGTGAAATCATCTTTTTGTACCGAGAACCCGCCCCATCCGAGTCCGAAGAGTACCTCGGACACGGAACTCGAAACGTGTACGAATACCGTAGCCGTCCCCGAAATGGGCCCCATCAAAGGGCTCCAACTTCGGCGCGCGTGATCGATTTTCGAGCTGGTCGCGACCAGAATGCTGGTTTTACAGGGGCTCGGCACACGGATCCGCACCAGTTCGCAAAAAGTTTCCGAACATTCGCGAAAAGTTCTCGGGGGTTTTCTCGAAGGCAACAATTTGAAGCCCTTGCAAGGCTTCAACGCGCACCAGGCATCCCTGGTTCGCGCACCAGGCACACCGCATCCGCAGCGGAGGCCCGTCGGAGCTAGTGTTGGCTGGAAGCGAAGGCGTGCAACAGAGTTCTGGTTCGAGATCCGGCGGTCTGGACCTGGCTCCGTAGCCCGTGGCAGTCCCGTCGAAGGTTCGGAGTCGCTTCGATCCGACCCCCCGGCTTTGGGTGTGCGACACGCTTCCGCCTCCTGGGTGCTGGGCGAGCCTTTTTAACACATCAATATGATCTGCTCCTGCATTGCGGCGGGGTTCCGAGGTCCTGTTCGCCAGATTCTGCTACTTGTGCTGGTGTTTGTCGCGTCAGCGGGGGGATGCATTTCCGACAGCGGAGCCCTGCGGCCTGCCGGACCCGTGCTGAGACTCCGCGGCGGGAACCTCGCGTCGTTCCTCGCGCCGATCACAAGCTTTGGTTTTGCTGAGTCGCCGGCGCCGGCTGTGGAAAGCGCGGGGGGGCTCGCGTCTTGGCTGCCGTTCTGGAGCGACTCGGAAGATGAGGATCTCAGCATGCACAGCGAGGAGGCCGAGTCCTCTGCGGACGACAAGAAGGATGTGCGGCAAGAGAGTTCGACTGCAGCATCAGTCGAGTCGACGATTGTCATCAACGCGCCGCTGCGTGTCGTTTTCGACGCCGCGACAAACTACGAGGATTACCCGCGCTGGACCGCCGGATGCTCGAACGCAAAGGTCCTCTCGCGCCGCACGGGTTCAGGTTTGGCGAAGCAAGTCGACTTTACGATGGGCGCGTTTGGCATCACGTCGCAGAACATCATGCAGTACGACTACGACGTGCCGCGCCGCATGAGCTGGACCGTCACCAAAGGCTCTGTCAAGGAGCTGCACGGCGTGTACGAGTTCAAGGAGCTCTCGGGCGGCAGGACCGAAGTGCTCTACAAGCTGCGCGTCGACCCCGGCGTGCCCATGCCGAAGATGCTCCGCATCGCCTCGTCCAAGGCCGTTGCGGCTGCCGCGCTGAGCGACCTCAAGAAGTGGTGCGAGAAGTCCGTGCGCGACGTCCAGGCTGACGACCACGACGCCGCCGCGCCGCTCTCGGAGCCGCACCATGCCCCCGCGTTTCGCGAGCTGGTGCCGATTTGAACGATCGTCGTGGATGCTGCAGCGCAGGGCGCGTCCCCGCAGCTGTTCGCCGCGGTCACGATGCGCCGCCGGGGGCGCAGACCTGCAGAGAGGGTGTGATACCCTATGTACAAAAGTAGTGTGGTGTGAGTTAATGTAGAGCCTGTCCATACTTTGCAGATCAGCATCGGGAACACGCTCACGTGTGTCGAACACATTCAGGCGCGAGCTTAGGATTGTCGAGCACGCTCGGGCGTGCCCCAGGCACGATACTCGCCTGGTGGCGAACTTGTACGCTTCATTCACGGACGCCTCTCTCTCACACACACACAAACACACACACACACACACACTTCCGGTTCCGCGTGACGCATCAAGGAGCGACAAAACGAGTCAAGGTCACGGCTGGCAGACACGAGGGGCGCGGCTACACAAGTGGAGGCGCGCAACGCGCTGCTTCTCATCGGCAATCACCAGGCATGCGCATTTCTATCCATTTCATGCTGGAGATAAGCCTCTGTGGCAAGGTTCGACCTTGCTGCGATCTACGACGGAATCTGACCTTGAGCGCAAAATGTGATGTAGGTGGGTTGGCTAAAACGTATTTCCAATGGCTCAGATTCCATGACCGAAGAGTCAAGCTCAATCCTCGACAGAATGCTGGTGAATTGCCGCCCGGCTCCTTGTCCTACGGGAATATTGCAGCAGTAACCGCATTCTTTGTCGGATTGATTCGTCGCTAGATAGTATCTCGACCGAACGTTATGGAATTGGCTCGTACCTGCGTGCTGTGTCGTGCAGCGCTCGCTGCTATGCCCCGTGCTTCAGCTGCGTGCCAGGGTGTGGCGGGGCGCTGCTCTGTTGACGCCTGCGCTGAGAAAAGAATTGAGTGCCAATGGTCAGGGTAGAGTCTCCGTACTGAATTTGCATGTTCCCTTGCTGAGCAGACGATGCTCCTGTTCTCGAGGCTGGGCGAAAAGGACGACGTAGCCGCCGGCGGCTACGTGTACCCGGGCGAGGCCGAGAACGTGTGGGCACTGCCCGCGGCGACGATGGAGGTGCGACCCTGTGTAGCCGAGCTCGACCACATTAGCTGTCACTTTGTGCTCCTTGCGGGGTTTGGCCACGTTTTGGTTGTGACCACCGGCAGACCGTGGTCACAACCCTTGGCTGCATGAGGCTGGCCCACAAGAGGGGCTTGGAAGGGACAGACGGTTACCCGTTTGAACTTGCGGTGGCTGCTGCGGATTCAAGCCGCCACAGCGGCGACTGTTCCAACGCGCTCGCACCGTGGGGCGTGCGAGCGCCGGGCAAGCGAGGGTGGAGGGAGCACGACCTTGTCCTGATGTGGTTCTTGTGCATGCTAGCTACAGCACCGGGATCAGGAGCAGCCGTGCGTACGCACGTGACCGCCGGCTGATCGTTGCGCTCGTGCAGGTTGGTGAGCCGTCGCTGACCCGCTGGACCCACGCTGGCGCGGATGCCGGCGTCTCGGACGGGGAGTACGCCCAGTGGTTCGTCACCCCGACGACGGGCGTCCCGGCGTGAAGCGACCTCGCAGACCGAGTGTCTCGCGCTCAATCGAAGGTGGTAGAGGCGCTTGTCTACAGAGACAAACACTGTGCAAACATGAGCCGCGCGAGTCTGCATGCTGGCGGTGCAGCTGGGGTGCGTATCTGCGAGAGCCCTTGCGTACCGCACGGCTACCCGGTGCTTGGCCACGCACACGCGCACGAGTGCCGCTATGCCGCATGCAATGCGTCCTGTATCTTTTCTGCCGCTGATGTCGATGAGTCCTGGCGCTGGCATCCTGGCAACGGACCCACACAGAGGGGGAAGCGATAGACGAAACCGTTAATTGGATTACTCACAAGCGCCAGCAAGCAGGACCTCGCTCACCGCGGCTGCGACTCACGACTGGCTTGCAACATTCCAGAAGCCCGTCCCAGCCCAGGTCTAGATGCCCCCGAGGATCGCATGCATCACAGCACGTAGGGGATGATGGCGAAGCGCGAGAGCTTCGATGCTCCGTGGCCTCCGCGGCTCTCGTACAAGCGCTTGGTGCGGACAGCCGTCAATGAGAGGTTCCCAGCAGAGAAGATTAGTGCAAGTAACTGGCAAGGTAGGAGCCCGCCGATGACCGCCAGTCCGAGGTAGATGGTGAGCTCGCAGGTGTAGTGCGGGCAGACGGAGACGTTCTGAAAGAGCCAACCTACAGGGACCTTGTACTCTCCCAGTTCGCCTTTTCCGGTGCGCAGCGACGCCAGTTCTCTGTGCGCTACGTGTTGAGCGAGATTGCCCACCAAAAACATCACAGTGCCAGCAACGACGGAGGGGAGTGAAGGTTTTGGTGAGAGGACGGTCCACTCCAGGGCTACCGAGGGACTGAGAAGCAAGTAGAAGGTGACACCAACCAGCTGCCCGAGCGGATGCTCACGGCGATTGGGTGAGAAACGAGTAATCGCCAGAGTCTCGAGGAGCCGCCGAACCAGATGTGCCTGAAGCAGTGCCAACACGAGGGGTGGAGACGGCAGCAGCATCAGCAGCGCGGCCAGATTCACAGCAGACGCAATCGCGTAGAAGGACGCCCAGACAAGTCGTGCCGGGAGCGACAGCCGATCAAGTTCTCTGGTCAGCGCTGGAATCCAACCGTTGCTTGACGATGCAGGAGAACCGTGTTGTTCATGGCCTGCGAGCTTGCCGTAGTGTCCCAGCTGACGAATATAAGCGTTGCTTACGTATGGGAGATCCGTGCCCAGGAGAATGGAAAGGATGAAAAGCAGCCAGATGAATCGTGAAAGTAGTACCAGAACATGAAGCGAATCCATGTCTTCGAGCATGGTCTCCCTTCGGTGCGCAAGCAACTTCGAATCCAAGAAGCACAGGAGAAGACACTGGAAAGTATCCTAGCCTGCTATCTGCCTGCTGCTGTTGCTGGGAGTAGGGCCCCGCAACGACCAAGAAAGGAGAGCGGGACCATGAGATCCGCTCGCTCTCGCACAGGCGTCTGAGAGACTCAGAGAGCTACTTTACAAACGAGAAAATAAATAGGAAAACCGGGAAATCTGATTCTGAATGATAAATAAAATCGCGCGGGAGCGGAAACACTGACGTGCGCGAACCGGACGCACACGGCGTAAGGTGACTCCGGGTCCTCTGAGGCACCAGTGACCGCAACTGCACGCTCATCGCCAACCGTGGAGACGCACCGTGTGTAGTCCCTCAGGCCTAGTGCAGCGCCGTGCAGGGGGCGCCGGGAGCTCCACTGTGTCTGGAGCGAACGGCGTGGACCGCCTGCCGTGAGCGGGCGCGGGGCGCCATCACGAGGACGCGCTGTCGGTGAGAACAGACAGTGCAGTATTGGATTGGTGTAGGTTCTGCGTTCAGAAATGATGGCGGAGCTCAACTCGTCGCGTGGCCAAGGGCGTCGCGTGGAGGAGTTTTATGACATCCAGGGGCGCCTCACTGTTGACGCCGTCGGCGCTGGAGGCGAGGTCAGGCGCGGGTTACGGCGAGCAGATGGAGAGCCATTTGCCATCAAGGTGTGTGTCTCTCCGTGTACAACCGTCATGTCTAGCTCATTTCTGGGCTGCGCGCGCCTCCCGGGCGTCAGCCGCGCGGATCCTGTGCCGCGTGGGCACGTGCCTGAGCGCAACTGTTGTGCTGCGTGTCGCGCGCCGACGAGCGGAACGGCGATTCGCGTCGCGGCTGAGAGATGTCCGCTGGGCGCGCATGGGTACAGGTGATCAGTCTCGCGGGGTCGCGGGAGGACCGGTCGCAGATCCAGCCGCTTACCGAGACCTCGCACGATGGGGTGCGTCAGCCGCCCCGCTTGCTCGGCGCCATGCACACGCGCCGCCGCGCGGTATGCCCCTCTAGGGCGCGTTGACCGGCGGTCGCCCGGCGCAGATCATCAAGCTGGTGGACTGGTTCGAGACGCCCGAGTCGCTGTTCATCGTCATGGAGCTTGCCCTGGGGGGAGAGATGTTCGGGCGCATCGCCCAGCACGGCGCGTTCACAGAGCGCGACGCGGCGGCGGCCTTCCGGCAGATTCTCGAGGCGATCGGGCACATGCACATGCGCGGGCTGGTGCATTGTGACCTCAAGCCCGAGAACATCCTGTACCAGGACGAGACCTTCTCGCAGATCAAGATCGCGGACTTTGGTTTCGCGCAGTTTCTCCCGGGCGGCGCCGAGTCGGGGTCCAGCCTCACCGCGCAGCTCGGGACGCTCTCCTACACCGCGCCGGAAATCCTGCGCAACAAGGGGTACAACACCAAGGCGGACATGTAAACCCTAAACCCCCCCCCCTTCCCCGTTCTTGCCGGACAAGTCTCGTCCCTCCTCTCGTACTAAGTGGACACGCCGCAGGTGGTCGCTCGGCGTCATCCTGTACATCATGCTCTCCGGCATCCCGCCGTTTGGCAAGCGCCGCAACGAGACGGACAACGACGTGAAGCGCAACATCTGTAATGGGCGCTGGCGCTTCTACGACCCGTACTTCGCGAGTGTCTCCGATGCCGCGCGCGACCTGATCAAGAAGCTCATCGTCCCCGACCCCGCGGAGCGCTACTCGTGGGAGCAGGCGATGGAGCACCCGTGGATCCAAGGGCAGGCGCCGGACGTGGCGCTGGGCCAGGAGCATCTCATCGAGCTCGGCAACTTCAACAACGGGCGCGGGATGTACAAGCTGGCGTCCCACGCGCTCGCGGGGCTTGTGTCGCGCTTCGCGCAGCCCGAGGCCGTCGCCGCGATCTCATCTGACTCCTCCTCGCTCAACCGCGTGCTGCGCGAGGGCTCTATCCAGCCCATCGTCTCGCTCGCCTACTCGCGCGACGCGGCGGACCGACAGCAGTCGGTGAACGCCATGGCCAACATGGCGCTCAAGGAAGAGTACCAGCTCAAGCTGATCCATGAGGGCGGCGTCCGTCGCCTGAACCAGCTCGGGCTCAAGCGCGAGTCCAACTCCGACATCAAGTTCTTTGTCGCGCTCGGGCTCGCCCGCATCGCCAAGAACCCGGACGCCCGGTCCGCCGCCCCGCCCCGCCCCGCCCCGCCCCGCGCGCGGCGCCTGACGCGGCCGGGGCGCGGCGTAGGCAACTGCTGCTCTCGCCGAGCATCAACGCGGACCCCAACACGTCGACGCTCCGCTGCATCCTCTCGCTCTCGCAGCCGGCGCCGGTGAACCCGTCGCGCGTGTCGCGCCAGGCGATCGAGGCGCTCTCGTGCCTCGCCCTGGACGAGGGCACTTTCGAGACGCTCCTGCACCCGGTGCCACCCCGCGCGCCGCGCCCCCGCGCCCGCCCTGGTACTAATCGGACACGCCGCGTCCCTCACCCTGTACTAATCGGACACGCGCCGCGCCCCCGCGCCCGCCGCCGCTCCCGCCGCCGCGCGCCACGCGCGGTGCGGCCATGCACCAGGAGGACGGGCGCCGCTAGGGGGGGGAGGGGGGTCAGGGCAGTGCCGTCCCCGCGTCGCGCGGGCGGCTGAGCGCGCGGCGGGCGGGGCTTTGTGCGCAGGAGAACACGGGGCACGTGCTCGGGGCGCTCCTGCGCCAGACGTCGAGCCGCACGCCCGCGCCCTTCCGGCGCCTCGCGCTGCTCGCGCTCCAGGGCATCATGGCCTTTGCTGCCGCGTCCAATCTCGTCGAGCGTGCCCGCCCCGCCCGGACCCTCCTCGTGTAGATGGCCGAGATCCCACCTCCCCCCCACACACACCCCACCAACACACACCCGCCCCGACCGGACGCGGGGCAGTGTCCTCCCCGCCCAGTGAGTGT
>Ga0115567_10007554_pt1 | contig 10312 bp, 10 predicted proteins | sample COGITO_mtgs_1204_2_FD_88679 | JGI IMG/M metagenome (GOLD analysis project Ga0115567, IMG submission 88679) | Pelagic marine microbial communities from North Sea - COGITO_mtgs_120412 | ecosystem: Environmental > Aquatic > Marine > Epipelagic | place: Germany:Helgoland, sampling site Kabeltonne... | reverse complement strand
TGCCCATGAATGCAAAGCCAGCGATCATTCTCGCGCACGAAAATGCGCGTCGATTTGCCTTGGCAGGTGAAGCGCTCGCCGGCTTTTTCGCCGGTCGTATAGATCCCGCTATCCGACCAATAATAGGTGATCCAGGCCGTGTCTCCACGCAGGACGACGCGCGGTTGATGCATGAACGTCCGCACATTTTTCACGCGGCCGAGATAATCCGTATAGCTGGCCCGCTCCAGCGCTTTGCCGGACTGCAGATAGATATCGCCTTCGCCGAACAGCGTATAATCAGGGTGGATGTGGCTCATATAGCTGTCCACATCGCCCGCCTCGACGGCTGACCACATGCTGACAATGGCGTCCTTGATAGCCTGCGTGTCGGCCACGTCATCGGCGCGGGCTGTGGGCGCAGCGGCCAATAGAAGCGCCGCGAAAATGGTGACGATAAGGGCCTTCATGACTGGTTCGCTTTCATTTTGGCAAGCATCTCGCCCATCTGCTGATGGACTTTGTTCACAGCTTTGAGCGGGCGGATCATGACTTTGAAGTCGGTGATCAAGCCATCCTCGTCAAAGGTAATCATGTCGATCCCATTGATAGAAATGCCGTCCATCTCGGTTTGAAATTCCAGCACGGCATGAGAGCCGTCCACAATCTCGCGCAGATATACGAAACTGTCATTGCCGAGCGTGCTGTTGGCGGCCCAGAGATAGGCAAAGGTGATCTGTTTTCCGCGCTGCGGCGTGTGCACGACGGGCGAGTGAAACACGACATCGTCATGCAGCAGCGCATTGAGCGCGGCGGGGGAGGGCGCTTTTGTATAAGCATGCCATTTGTGGATCGGGTGAGTCATGCGCCGTCCATAGCCGCGCGGCGCGTCTGGCGCAAAGATTCGAACAGTGCGATTGCCACGCTGTTGGACAGGTTCAAGGAGCGGCCTTGTATTGGAATGACGACGCGCGCGTCGCAATCGTCATGGACTGCCGTCGGCACGCCCGAACTTTCATTGCCAAAGACAAGATGATCGTCCGGTTGAAATGCAAATTCAGTGAGCGGCTGTGCGCCTTTCGTGGTGAACAACACGCGCCGGGCTGGGGCCGAGGTATAATTGTCCCACGTCGGATGACGGGTCAAATCGACCGCGCCGCCATAATCCATCGCCGCCCGGCGCACATCTTTGGCGCGCAGCGGGAATCCTGTCGGTTCTATGATGGATAAAGGCACATCAAAACAGGCGCAGCTCCGCATGATGTTGCCAAAGTTGGCCGCAATGCCGGGTTGGTACAGAGTGATGCGCAAGGCGTCTGCTCAGCTGAGGCCCGCAAATAATACGCGCTGTTTAATGTTCAGTCCGCGCGGGCTGCCTATGCGCAGCGTGTCCTTGCCATCTTCGCGGCGCGGTTTGACCAAGAAGCTGGCGGCGCGGAAGGAGCCGTAGTCACGGTTATTCACGCGGTCGACGGCGTGCATAGTGATTTTGCCGGATTTGCGGCCCAGCTCGACCTCGATAAACCCATTGTGCAAAGCATTGTAATATCGAGCATCTTCATTCTCGCGCGTGAGCAGTAGATTATGCTGTGCTGTCGCATCGCCCAGATAGGCGATCAGTGTTTTGGACGTGACGGAGCTGGTGACGAATTCCGCGCCCATCGGCGTGGTATCGTCGCGGGTTAGGTGGTTGGCCCAGAACTCATGCGCGTCGCCGGTGACGACCAGCAGATCATTGACGCCGGCCGCATCCAGTGCACCAAAGAACCGCTCCCGCGCCGCCGGATAGCCATCCCAGCTGTCAGGATAGAAGGGCAGATTATATTTGGACAGGGTCAGGAAATCATGGATTCCGGGCCAGTCTTTCTCAATCGCTGTGGTCGCTTCTTCCGTAACGTAAGGCGTGAAATCCGGTGTCAGCATGCGTCCCAAAATGACCTGATTGGCCAGCATTCGCCAGCGTACGCCGTCCGCTTTGGATTGGGAAAATGTGTCGACGATATAGTTTTGTTGCTCCGTCCCCAGCATTTCGCGGCTGGGGTCATCCAGATATTGCGCTTTGAAAGCGTCTGCATTGGCGACGATTTCGTCGACATAGTCTTCAATGATCAGAGGCTCAGCGCGGGCTGTAAGGCGCGTTTCAACGCCGATCAGGGTCAGTAGGTCGCCGAATTGGAAGCTGCGGTAGAAGGCCTCTCGCGCCCGCCCCGGTTTGGGTTCGCGCACAGGCATCCAGTCATAATAGGCGCGCAAGGCGGCGGCCTTGCGGTCCTCCCACGGGCCTTCGCCCTCATTGTGATTTTGCGCCCCGCCGCGCCAGCTATCATTCGCGGTTTCGTGGTCATCCCAAATGGCGATCAGCGGCATTAAGGCCGTCGCTGCTTGCAAGTTCGGATCGCGGCGATATTGCGAATGGCGGGTGCGATAATCGTCGAGGGTGATGATCTCGTTGACCGGCTCGTGGACGCGGCCTGCGGGCTTGTCAGGCGCATCATAGGCATCGGCGGCATATTCGTAATAATAATCACCGAGATGCAGCATCGCATCGAAATGCGTGCCGCCACCATCCGCCTGTTTCTTGGCGATCAGATCGTAGACATTGAAAAATCCATGTTCATAATTGGCGCAGGAGACGACGGCGAAACGGACTTGGTCGGTCTTGCCCTCAGGCAGGGTTTTGGTCTGGCCGGCGGGCGAGGTCTCGTCGCCGACCTTGAAACGATAATGATAAACCGTACCGGGCTGCAGGTTTTCGGCTTCAACTTTTACGGTGAAATCGCGAGCCGCCCGTGCGTCAGTTTGCCCGGCGAGGGGATTCGCGAAGTCCGGGTCCGTATCGATTTCCCACTGCACCGAAACGCTGCCTGTTTCGCTGGGCGTAACGCGGGTCCAGAGGATAACCGATGTCGCCATCGGATCGCCGGATGCGATGCCATGTTCGAATGTGCCGCTGGCGGAGGCCTCGCCGGAGCGAAATGTCTCGACGGAGGGGGAGCAGGCCGCTGCGCCGCCAAGGCCCAGCAGCGCCAACGCGCCGCGCCGGGTCGTTGAACGCGTCGGTGCTATTCCGGATTTGTGGTTTTCCGTCATGTCGCGTCCTAGAGGGTTTGCCCGTCATCGACGGTAATGATTGATCCTGTGATTTGTCGCGATTGGTCCGAGCACAGAAACAGCATGGCTCCGTCCAGCGCGTCTGCGTCAATCAAGCGGCGCCGCGGCCAGGCGGCGAGCATTTTCTTGCCATAGGAGGTGTCGAACATGCCGTCATTGATTTCCGTCTGAATATAGCCGGGCGCGATCATGTTGACATTCACGCCCAGACGCGACCAGTCATAGGCAAGCACACGGCCCATTTGGGTCACGCCAGCTTTGGTCGCAGAATAAAAGGCCGAATGAGCCGAAATATACGTGCTGGTAATGGAACTGATCAGCACAATTCTGCCGCGTTCGGACTCGCGCGATCCCGCTGCGATCATGCGCTTGGCGCCTTCGCGCGCCGTGAGGAACACGCCCTTAAGGTTGACGTCATAGGTCGCGTCAAAGTCCTCAGGGGGGTTATCGGTTGCGCGTCCCATTTCTTTGGACATGCCCGCATTGGCAATCACTGTGTCGACAGGCCCAAGTTCCGCTTCGATTTGGTCATAGGCGGCAATCGTTTGGGCTTCCGATGTGACGTCCAGCTCCACCGCAATCGCCGTTCCGCCATGGGCTTCTATTTCGGCTTTCAAATCCGCGAGGCGGTCGACACGCCGCGCCGCCAAAGCGACTTTCGCGCCCTGTGCCGCGAGCACCTTGCTCATTCGCGCGCCAAGGCCGGATGAGGCTCCGGTAACAAGGGCGACGCGCCCGGAAAGATCGAAGGTAAAAGGAGTGTGTGGATCGCGCATGCGGCGCGTTTAGGCAATCTATGCACCATTGACCAGTGGAGAGGTATAAGGCGCTGCCAGCTTTTTCTGAAAGCGATCTGAAGACAAATCGCCAAAGTTTTCCGTTAAAAAAACGCCGATGATGAGGGCTGGAGATATCGCCACCAAAAGACTGGGCCTAAAATTGGTCATCTTTTATTGTCTGGACGTCGCCCTATTCTCTCGAGATAGAACGCGCTGTGGCCATTTAACGAGAAAAGGCCAGATTGCGCTGCTCCCCTTATCATACCGACGCCGGTTTCTGATAATTCCCGGCAACCCCTTTACACCATGCCGTATCCCACGCCATGTCGGCTTGAATCGTCCGGGGCGCAATGCGCTCCATCCGAGGTAAGCGAGGTTCGCGCCGATATGCAGCGGCAGTAGAGCGATCATGAGGCCGATCGGCATGGAGCTGAACCAGGTCCAGATGCGGTTGCGCGTGCCATGATAGACGGCGAAGTCAGACGCTGTACCCGTGATGCCGGAGCCGACATGGTTCACGAGGGCGTCGTGGACTTGCACGGCGCGCCCGCCCTGACGGCGCATCTTCAGCGCCAGATCGACATCCTCGTGATAGCAGAAGAACCGCTCGTCAAATCCGCCCACCGCTTCGAAATCGTCGCGTCTGTAGGCCGCAGCAGCCGCGCAGGGTCCGAAAACGGGGAAGTCTTCGCTATAGGTGCGCACCGGTTTGCCGTAGCCCGCGCGATAAGCGACGCCGAAGATGGAAAGCTCATCGCCAGTGCCATCAAACGTATCTGGCGCGTCGGCTGTGATTTGCATTGAGCCGAGCATGGTGACGAACGGGTTGCGGGTAATGGCGCGATGCAGCGCGGCGAGCCAGTCGGGCCTCGCGAAAGCATCAGGGTTCAATGTGACAATCCAATCGCCGCGCGCTTGCACTGCGGCGAGATTATTACCGCCCGCGAAGCCCAAATTCTCGCCCACCTCGATGATTATGAAACGCGGATCGAGCGGCGGCAGCGCCGCGATAGAGCCATCCGTGCTGCCATTATCGACAATAAACGCCTCGAAATTTACAAGTGTTTGTGCGGCTAGCGCGGCGATGGCGCGCGGGAGATAATCGCCGCCATTATAATTGACGATGATGACAGAAAAAATCGGGATGTCGGATGGCTGAGCGATGCTGTGATCTTAGCGGTGCCGACGGCTCCGCACAATCCCGCTGCACGACACGCTAATGCAGGTATGTGACGTACAGCCAATAGAGCGCTGCGAGCACGATAAACAGACCCACCGTGAACCAGCCGAAATGCTCCTTCATGATCGCTTCCGCTCTCGGACCGAAGCGTTTAACGATCCAAGCGACGAGAAAAAACCGCAATGAGCGGGACAGCACGGACGCAACCATGAAGACGGCGAAGTTGATCTTCAGCGCGCCGCTCATGATGGTGATGACCTTATAGGGGAAGGGCGTCAGCCCCGCGCCAAAGACCGCAAGCGCGCCATATTGTTCCACTCGGTTTGAAAAATCCTCGACACTCTCGGCCTTACCTAATTGTTCGAGAATTGGCATGGCCAGCGTATCGAACAAGAACAGGCCAAGCAGATAGCCGAACACCCCGCCCAATACCGAAAAGACGGTCGCGATTGCCGCGAGCCGCCAGGCCTTTTGCGGCGCGGCCTGCACCATCGGAATAAGCATAATGTCAGGCGGGATCGGAAAGACGGAGCTTTCGATAAAGCAAATACTAGCAAAAATACGTTCCGCGTGGCGATGCCGCGCGGCAACCTTTACGCTCTCATACCAGCGTTCGAGAAATGCGAGACGACCTTTCATGATCGCGGCTAGTGACGGATGCAGCAGTCGCGGTAAAGGCATTTTTTGGGTGTTCTGAACGATGCGGCGGAGTATCTATGTCGCGGGTTCCCGGTGTCCGGGATGCCGTCAAAGAGCCAAGTTTCAATGCCAGTTGATCGCGTAGGAAGGTCACAATATCTGCCTTCTCGACAACATGGTCGACGCCTAAAATTTCAGGGTCGCGCAAATAGGGCACATCGATATCGTTGGAGATGATTGCGACGGAGGCGGTTCCAAGGGCGCTCAGGATAAAGGGGACAGAAAACTCTGCCGAAATCTGGCCGGATAAATGGTTGTCCAGCAAGACCAGATCATAATTCTGATACATGAGCAGATTGACGGCTTCGCTACATCTAAAGGCATGATCGACACGGATATTCGCGTTCGTAAGCGATTTAAAAACACGGCTGACAATTGCCAACTCGTCTATCTGATGATCAATGAACAGCACGGTAAATACTGACGAATCGAAAGCCATGATAGGGCTCAACCGCTTTGATGGTCTTTGGAGGGTTTATTGGGCAACATCATTTACAGCGGGTTGCCTGGTTTCGGGATGTTCAGGATAAATAGCGATCATAGATCGTGCGTCCGAGAGAAAAATAGCCGGCAGCCGTCGGGGGTTTGACAAAGTACCCATTCGCCCCTCTGGCCGTTGCCATTTCCCTGTCTTGGGGCTGCTCCGATCCCGATACCATCAGCACAGGCATGTCAGTGCATTCGGGGATGGACCGGATTTTATCAAGAATTTCGAATCCATCCATGCCGGGCATACGGATGTCGACAATTGCGATTTTTGGGTGAACTTTGGTGATGGTGTCAAAGATGGAGAGACCGTTTGAAAGCTCCGTAAAATCCACGTTGGAGTCTTTAGATGTGATGGCCTTGATGATCATCTTTCGATCAAAGGCACTGTCGTCAACAATCAGAACCTTATCCATCAGTTGTGCTCCTGGCTCGGAAGAGTTTGATCTGAAAACAACTCCCCGGCCTATCCTTGGGGATTAAGTCAATCGTGCCGCCATGCAGGGTGATTATGCGGCGGCACAGCGCCAAGCCAACCCCTGATCCTTCAACCTCCATATGCGGTTTTGCCCGTCCAAACAAATCGAAAACCTGTCCGGCAAAACTTGGATCGATCCCGGCGCCATTATCGCACACATTTATGACGCAATTTTGCTTTTCCGTCGCTGCCGTAATGTCGATGACGATGGGGCGCTCCTCCGAGCGGTATTTGATCGCATTATTGATGAGATTGGCGAAAACCTGAGTCAACAAAGCCGCATCACCGCGAACGTAAATTGGCGTCTCTGGTAGGCGTAGCACCCCGTCCGCCTGCTCCAGTGAGTCTGTCTCATCCTCGGCGGCGTTGCGAAGCAATGCCGTCAAATCGACAGAGCCCAGCTCGACATTTTCCGGTGAGGCCCGCATAAATTTCAGGAAGCTCTTGATGAGCATACGCATGCGTCCGACACCTTGCGCAATGTCGGCAAAATAGGCGTCCGCCCCTTCGGGCAGCTTGTCTCCCATTTCCAGCTGCATCAGTTCGGCCGTGATGCCAATCTTGCGCAGGGGCGCTTGCAAATCATGTGATGTGAGAGACGCAAAATCATCCAGGTTTTTATTGATGGATTTCAGGATCGCTTCCTGCTCCTTTAGAGCTGTAATATCGGTTGCGACCACCAGGATGCGCGGTCCGTTCTCTCCGTCGGTCAACGGTATTTTGTCGGTTTGAACCCAGCCTTGCTCGCCCTCTGCGGGTTCGAAGGGCTCGATAATACCGCGCTCGGCCACGCCGGAGCGGAACACTTTCAAATCGTCTTCGTGATAGTCCCGGGCGGATTCGCCGAACACGTCATACGTGTTTGTGCCCTCCAATTCCTCGACAGTCATTCCCAGTGAATCAGCGGCGGCTTGGTTCACCCGCAAGATGTTGTTTTTGTCGTCCTTATACCAAATGGTGGCGGGGACGGCGTCAAACACCGTTCTCAATTCGTAACGCAGGTTTTCCAGCTCTTTAGTTTGTTGTTTGAGCTGGTCCTGTAGCTGAACCTCGCGGGTTATGTTGCGACCCAAAGACTGATATCCAATCAGCTCGTCATGATCATCAAACACCCCAATATTCGTCCATTGAATGTGGAGGGTTCCATTCGGGCGAGCGATGGGTTGGGTGATTGTGAAAGCCCGACGGTCCGGGCCAATCGTGTCGAGTTGCGTTTTGATATCGTCGCGGTGAATAGGCTCGGATAATTCCAGCAGATTGTTACCGATCACGACGTCTTTGGGCTGTTGGAAAAAGTCCGACGCCGCTTGATTGGCATAAGTCATCTTCAGCCCAGCATCATACCGAAAGATAATATCGGGATGGGTATCAAGAATGGAATTGAGAAGTTCGGGCATGGACCATACTTGCAGTGAGCCCACTCCTTACTTTGCTGCGTCTTAAAGGATGCCTAATGACAAGCGCGCAAATATGGGGGCGTGTCCAGGACGTGAGTGGCATCCTCGCGGCCGTTTAGTGCTCGGGATTTGAGTAAATTCTGCCCGCTCTTCCCGCAATCAAACTTGACAATGCCACCGCGCGCTCAAGTCCCGAAGATCTAAAACACCAATGTGCCTCAAGGGCTCTCCGGGACAGTGTTATCCTGTCCTGGCGAGATGTTTACTTTCTTCATGGAGCGCAATGAAGAGACTGAGGCAGCATACCAGCAATATGATTGTGAACGGCAAAGCGGCCACAATCGTCCCGGCTTGCAACGTTGTGAGCGCTTGTGTGCCTCCGCCATAAAGGAGAACCGATGCCGTCAGGCCCAGCAGAGAGGCCCAGAAAACGCGCTGCATGACAGGCGCATCCGTCTTTCCGCCCGATGTAATCGTATCGACGACCAAGGCGCCTGAGTCGGCGGACGTCACAATGAAGACGATCAGTAATCCGATGGCTGTCAAAGATGTCAGGTTTTGCCAAGGCAATTCAGCAAGCATCTGAAACAAGACAGTTTCGGCCGCTGTTACGCCCGCCGCTAGATCCCCGGTCTCCGTTTCAAACTGCCATATGGCGGTTTCGCCAAAAACCGTGAACCAGAGGATGCAGATCGCGAACGGGGCCAACATGACAACGGAAAGATATTCCCGGACGGTTCGTCCATAGGAGATCCGGGCAATGAACATGCCGACGAATGGCGACCAGGAAATCCACCAGGCCCAATAGAAAATTGTCCAGCCGTGGAACCAGCTTTCGTCTTCACGACCGAACCAGTTCGTCAGGGCGGGACTATCCGTCACGTAGGCGATCGTATTGTCCCACAGACCCGTGAGGATCAGCATGGTGGGACCGGCGATAAAGACAAATACCAACAAAACGAACGCGATGCACATATTGATGTTGCTCAATAGCTTTACGCCGCCATCCATGCCTCGCATTACGGACACAATGGCGAGCGCCGTCATGGCGGCGATCAAGCCAACCTGCATCCAGATCGTCGGCTTGACCCCCAGAATATAGGCCAGACCACTGGCGGCCTGGGTGCCCCCCAGACCAATCGTGGTGGCGAGTCCGAAAATTGTCGAGACGACAGCGAAAAGATCAATCAAATGTCCCCACCACCCCCAGATCCTGTCACCCAGAAGCGGATAGAAGGCCGAGCGTATGGTCAGCGGTAAGCCTTTGCTGTGAGCGAAAAAACCGAGCGCAAGTCCGACGATTGCGTAGACGGCCCATGGCGACAGGCCCCAATGAAATAAAGTGGCGCTGAAGGCGAGCCGATCCACCTCGTCCGAACCCGGCACAGCGTTCAAAGGCGTGCCGAACCAGTTCGTATGATAGGAGAGCGGTTCTGCCGCGCCCCAGAACATGAATCCGATCCCGACTCCGGCCGCGAACAACATGGCGACCCATGACGGACGCGAGAAATCGGGTTTCGCATGACTGCCTCCCAGCCGAATCCGTCCTAATCGAGAAAAAGCCAGATAAAGGCAGAATATAAGCGCGACCACGGGTGTGATAGCGAACAGCCAATCGAAATTTTCGAGCGTGGCGGTACGCATATCCCCCAAGAGCTCGGCGGCCTCTCTGCGCCAGATGAGTGTCAGGCTGATGAAAAGCAGAACTAGGCTGGCCGCCAGAAAGAAAACTGGGTTATGGACATCTAGGCCAATGACCTCGACATTATCTTGCCCGATTTCATAATCGCAGTCATATTCGTTGATCTGTTGGATTTCGTCGATCTGTTCGGTCAATCTCGTGTTCCTGAAACGTCTCTAATGTTGGGTAAGCGGCGAGCTTTATCAGTGTTGATGATTAAAGCAATGTCGCTCAATGTATTTCGTCTCTCGAAGTAAAATATCGCTTCATGTGAACTCCGCTCTTGTTATCATTCTCATATTTTTAGTATTCCTCAGCTTGATTGACTCAAAACCTTTCATTCATCGAAGCTTCTGTTATACACATACTTTAATTTTCGAACTAACCCGCACGCGCCCCGTGTCGCGGGTCCCTATCATCGCTCCTTAGGACACAGACATGTATCGACTTCTTTGCGGCACCTCTGCCGTTGCGCTTTTCAGCGTCTTATCAACGCAAGCTTTGGCTCAAGCGGGCGACAGC
>Ga0115567_10007553_pt1 | contig 10313 bp, 8 predicted proteins | sample COGITO_mtgs_1204_2_FD_88679 | JGI IMG/M metagenome (GOLD analysis project Ga0115567, IMG submission 88679) | Pelagic marine microbial communities from North Sea - COGITO_mtgs_120412 | ecosystem: Environmental > Aquatic > Marine > Epipelagic | place: Germany:Helgoland, sampling site Kabeltonne... | reverse complement strand
CCTGTGCCGCTCCCGGGGTGAGCGCACCGGAAAGCGATGCGGGAGTCTACTAGCACCGGTGGATGCAAGTCAGACAAAAAATCACTGGCGGCGGGAAGGCGCTCTGACCTTTTCCGGGCGCGAGTAGAGCGCTTTGCTGAGGTTTGAGAAGCTGTTGCCCCGTTCCATCGATGTCGACCGGGTACTCGGGACATCTTCCGAGGCCAACCTTTTGTCAGCCCTTGAGCGGAGATCCATTGTCAACGAGTCCTGCGCCCGCCACAGTTGTACAGTGTCAGCATTCTACTCGCGGTCGGCAGCGGGGCCGCCCCAGCAGCAGCCACTGTGTGCATCAGGACTGGCAGGGAGGTCGCAACGCTATGGAGCTCACCAACTTTGAAGACAGGTCCGCGTTTTCCTTGCTCAACATGTTTAGCTGCATCTGACGGAAGCCTTCCGGGTTGCTGGCACGCCTTGGAGAGGTAAGCCACACTCCGGGGGCGCCTGCAGCGAAGTCGCCCAGCCCCGAGGTACCGCTGGCTCCATGCGCGCTGTTCGACTCCCCAACGCCAAGCGCTGTCATGCCGCTCATCCCGCAGGCTCTGAACCCGCCACTGCGGTTCCTGGCTCGTGGCCGCACACGCTTGGGCCTAGTGACGCTTCCGGGACGGGTGTCGGCCTGACGAGATGGTTGCGCGTCCCAGAGTTGACGACGCCTAGGTGATTTACCAGCTACCGCCCGAATCAGCCAACTCGATCCGCTCCGTGTTGGCTAATCCGTGATCTCAGAGTCGTTGGAGCCCTTGGTCGCTCGGCGCGCAAGTCCCACCCAAACGCGGGGTGAAGGGAGTTCACGTGCCCAATTGCTGCCTCGCAACTCCTTCCCTGAAGGCAGAGCGCCGGACCCTGAGCCCAGGGCGCGGCGCGGTCGCGGATCCCGGGCAGCCTTAGGCTACGGGGCGGAGCACAGATCGCAGTTCTCAGTGCGTGAGCGGGCGAAGCGAGCACGATGACGACGCTTTTCGTGCTCTATGAGAGCGCGTCTGGGTACGCGCTGCTGGAGCAGACCGAGTCGGATGAGATCGGGCAGTTTCTTGAGGAGATGCAGAGCGCCATGGCGGACCTCTCGCGGCTCTCCAAAGTTGTGAAACTCAAGGCATTCATTCCTTTTCAGAGCGCGCAGGAGGCTCTCGAGGGCATTAATGACATCTCAGAGGGTGTCCTCAACGAGAAGCTTAAGGGATTCCTCGAGATGAATCTCCCGACGGGCAAGAAGGACAAGAAGGACAAGAAGTATCAGCTCGGCGTCCTTGACACAAAGATTGGCTCGGCTATCTCTGAGGTTCTCTTTGCCCAAACGTCCTGCTCTGCGTCATTCCGCATGATCCGCTTGCAGCCTTGTGCAGCCCCCAGTTGCGATAGCAGAGGCCCGGCGCTCAGCGCCAGGGCCGCAGGTGCAGAAAAGTGTGCGCGGAGGGCAGTATCTGACCCGATACTTAGGGCTGTCTAGTGTGCGTTGACGGCCCCCGCTTCGATTGCGGCAGGAGATGGGTATCAAGGTGACGACGAGCGACCCCGTTCCGGAGATCATCCGCGCGGTGCGCCTTCACTTCTCGCGCTACGTCAAGAACCTCGAGGAGGCGGACCAGTCGAAGGCGCAGCTTGGTCTTGCTCACTCTTACTCACGCTCAAAAGTCAAGTTCAACGTGAATCGGCAGGACAACATGATCATCCAGGTTTGGCCCCCAGCCGCACAGGAGCTCGCGCAGGCTTGGAGATCCCAGTAGGAGCGGGAGACACTGACTCGCTCACGAGGGAGCAGAGTATTTCGCTGCTCGATACTCTCGACAAGGACATCAACACGTTTGCGATGCGTGTGAAGGAGTGGTACGGCTGGCACTTCCCCGAGCTGGTTCGGACCCTTCCGTCCCGAGGCTACCTTCGGGCTCCCGTGTTGAAGCGGCCGCGACCCCGGATATCTCTTCATGGAGCGTAGCGGAAAAAAATTGCTGACGCGTGTGCGACCGTTGCAATGGCAGACCAAGATCGTCAACGACAACTACAAGTATGCGCGATTGATCAAGCTCATCCAGGTCCGGCAGTCGCTGTCGGAGGAGTCGATCGAGGCGCTTCAGGAGATATTTGACGACGACGAGGGCCTTGCTCGCCAGGTCCTCCTCCCCGCTTTCATCCGTGCCGAAGTGCTTTGGCGCATGTGGGATGGGCTGGGCAGCTGGAGCGGCGCGTTGCTCACGGCCTCTTGTTTTTTTGGCAGGTGTTGGAGGCAAGCAAGATCTCCATGGGGTACGACATGTCCGATGTCGACATGCTCAACGTTCAGACTTTTGCCGAACGGGTCCGTCCAACCCTTTACTGCTTCAGATCCTCGCCACTTGGCCTTCATCCTTGCTGTTTCTGCCTGCAAGATCCATTCATGGCACCCAGCGAGCGCGCAAGAAAAGCTTGCGCCAAAGAGCATTCACTTGCTCGCATATTGACCGATACGGTGGGGCTTAAGGGTGGGGCTCGCTTCACACAGGTGATCGCGCTTGAGGAGTATCGGCAGCTGCTGCGAGAGTACCTCATCCAGCGCATGCACAACGTGGCGCCCAACCTCTCAGCTCTGGTTGGGGAGACCGTGGGCGCGCGCCTCATCTCCCACGCGGGCTCGTTGACCAACCTCGCCAAGTACCCTGCGTCGACAGTGCAGATTCTCGGGGCGGAGAAAGCGCTCTTCCGTGCCCTCAAAACCAAGGGCAACACACCCAAGTACGGTCTCATTTTTCACTCGTCGTTCATCGGCCGCGCCTCGCAGAAGAACAAGGGGCGCATCTCGCGCTACCTGGCCAACAAGTGCTCGATCGCGTCGCGCATCGACTGCTTCTCAGAGGCGCCGTCGACCGTCTTTGGCTCCAAGATGAAGGAGCAGGTTGAGGAGCGCCTTGCTTTCTACGACTCGGGGGTTGCGCCGCGCAAGAACATCGACGTGATGCGCGAGGCAATGGCGGCAGCCGGGGGGAAGAAGAAGAAGAAGGACAAGGAGGGCAAGAAGAAGAAGAAGGAGGCAATGTCTGAGGACGAGGAGGAGGAGAAGCCCAAGAAGAAGGACAAGAAGCGCAAGGCGGAGGAGGAGGAGGAGGAGCCCAAGAAGAAGAAGGATAAAAAGGAGAAGAAGAAGAAGAAGAAGAAGGACGACTCCGACTCGGATTAGTGTGCCGGCTGTTGCGTCCGCGGCAGGCATGCACGGGGAACAGAGAGTATCCGGGCGGGGGTGGTGCGAGGAGAGGACCTGATAGCCCGCGTGTTGCTGTGAGGCGGGAGAGTGTGCGAGTACCTCTCCCTTACATTAATGCACAAGTCTCGCTGACCTGCTGTGAACCAGCGCGAGAGGGCGCTCGAGGCACTGCGGGGGCTCGGACGGCTAGCGGTGAGAGTGCTGGATTGCCCCAGAACACTTTTTGCGGCAGGTGTAGATGAACGTCTCGAACGCAAGTCCCTCGCTGCAGGCCCCGTCCTCGTCAGCAGGCAGCACCGAGAACGAGACCTGTGGACGCACGTGGCGCGTCATCGCTTACACACCTGCAAGTCGCGCGGGCGGAAGCCGGAAAAGGACATGCCTGCCATCGTGGCTGATGGAATTCGAGGAGGGGTAGTCGCAGCTCCGGCGCCTCGTCGGTCACCTGCAGAAACACGCCTCCAGGGCGCAACACACGCAACATCTCTTTCGCCATGTCGTTCCAATCGTCCTCCCCAGAACGCAGCAGCGCGTCCATTGTGCCTTTTTCCACGACGGCGGCGACACTCGCATCTCTCAGCGGAAGCGCGCGCGCGTCCATCCCGGCCCAAGCAAGCAACGGGTGACGGGCCCGCATGACCTCCAAGCCAGGCATCGAGAAGTCGCTATGGAGCACCCTGCGGCCGGACAGTGACTGCGAGAGCGTGGCTGAAAGCGCCGAAGTACCGCACCCTGCCCGGGGTTCACGCCGGGCTGAGTCGACTCGCACCAGAGCGCTGGTGCGAGCACGGGAAGCAAAGAGGGGCATACCGAGGTGCAGAATAACCGGTGCAGACTCTCCCTCGACGCAGGGAGGAACAGCCTGAGCGATTCGCTTGCACAAGAGCGTAAAAAGCTCGGGCGACGCACCGTACCTGTCCCCATGCATGGCTGTCGGTCTGTGCTTGCGGTGGATCAGTGGTGCGCAAGAAACCAATTCATCGTCCCGGGGGGCATCACCAGTCGTAATCTGCGCCAGGCTGATCCCTCGCTTTCCAGTCGTAGAATGCGTCCCAGTATCCTGCCGTTGCAAGTGCCTGCCAAAAACATCAATGCGTCTTTCAGTCTTCAGCAACGCGAATCTTCGTGGTAAAACATCGCCGACGTTCAGCAGATGTTCGGAGACCTGATCAGCACGTGGGCCCCCAATATTCCAGCGCGTCAATTGCCTTGCCGCCTTCTCATGATGCACCTCCCCGACCTCTGATGACATTGAACGGCTTCGCGTCGGTGCGTGCCATGAGGCCACGGTCCGAGATGGTCGCCGCGTGCTATGATACCCAACTGCTCTCTTGTTGTCGCCAAGAAGAGAACGCGAGTAAACTCGCAGGATTGAGGCGCTCTTCCGTGTCATAGATCGGATCAATCCATCCTGCATGGCGCGCGTAATGCAGAAAAATTGCGATTTTTCTGCGGCCAAATTGGTTCCAGTGGTCGTACCGATGCGAGTACAGGAGCGGCTCGCTACTGTGCTGTCCCTACCCCCTTAGTTCGAGTACATCCCACTCTCACACGTTGCCGTCGCTATCTGACTCTCTTTACTGAAACACTCCTGCAAAGCGCCGACCAGTCTTTGCGTCCTGGTACGCGGTGCCGATCCTACTTTGACTAGCCAGACGCACAGCAAACGGCTTCTCACGATTCGCTGGGATCGTTGTCCTCCGAATAACCCTTAGCGCGCTTCGCGGGCGCCTCCTCCTCTTCCTCCTCGTCCTCGTCCTCTTCGAGCTGCTCACGAGCGCGCTTGGATTTCTTGCGCTTGCGCCGACTGCCGCCACCATCCTCGTCCTCGTCGGCGATGGGCGCACGCCCGCGCTCTTGCTTTTCGCGCTTCCTCCGCGAAAACTCTTCGATGGATATGCCCTCTTCGAGACAACGTGTGAACTCTGAGTCAGTCAGGCCCTGGTGCGAGACCGAGTGCGAGCGATTCACTGTTCGGCGCCGACCCAGCCGTGCCGCCTCGAAGTCCTCCTCCGTCTCCTCCGCCTGCTGCATCGCCAACATCGTTCGGTGCACCGTCATCTTCTCGCCGTCATCGAGCCGCACCTCGATCTCCAAACCTTTGCCAAATCCAGTGATGGTGCCTGCCCGCTGTGTCGGGTCTGTGAGCACCACAACGCGGTCGTGTTTCGTCATCTTGGGGCCCAGGAGCTCCTCCGGTACATCTATCTCAGGAAGCAGGCGCTGCTTTGCCTCGAAGCCCTCCTCCGCCTCCCTAGCGATGCGCTCAGCGTCCATCTGCTGCCACTGCTCGAACTCCTCGTCCGACCGCATGATCAGTTCGTTCATGTCCTCGTCAGTCGCAACGTCAGCCTCGATCTTGGAGATGTCAGCAAGCAGCTCGTCCTGCACAAGACGCTCCTTGAGCTTCTCCTGCGAGTCTCGCGACGAGGCTCCGACCTTGAACATGCCGCTCTCGATCACGAGGTCGCCCATCCGCAGACGCGCAGACGCGCGGTTCAGCATGCGCTCCTCAACCGTCCCTGGAGTCATCAGGCGGATGACGAGTGTCTGTTTTGTCTGCCCGATGCGATTGATGCGCGCCTTAGCCTGCTCATCCATCATCGGGTTCCAGTCGGAGTCGAAGATAATGACTGTGTCGGCTGTCTGGAGATTCACGCCCTGCCCGCCTGCACGCGTCGAGAGAAGGAAGATGAACACATCTGAGTCCGGCCTGTTGAACTCTTCGATGAGCTCGGCGCGCTCATCGCTGCTCGTAGCGCCGATCAGCTTGGAGTATCTATAGCCCTTCTCCTCCACGTACTGCTGCAGGATCTCGAGAAGCTTCACCATCTGCGAGTACACAAGAACGCGGTGGCCTGCTGCCTTGAGCTTCGGGAGGATGCGGTCCAGTACGTCGAACTTGCCGCACGTGCGAACAATGTTTTCCGGCCCAAGGTCGACCTGGTACTTTTCGTCGTCGAGCAGATATGGATGGTTGCAAACTTGACGCAGACGGATCACAATGTTGTTGAATGTCTTTGTGTTCAAGTTCGAGCGGTCCTGCAAAGTCTGGTACTGCAGCTGGCGGTACATGACATTCTGTAGCCCGGAAAGCGAACACTTGATGATGACTTCGCGATTCTCAGGCATCGATAGCGCCAGGTCGCCATCATTCTTTGTTCTTCTCAGCATGAAAGGCCGAAGAACCTGGTGCAAGCGATTGATGAGAACCATCTGTTCCTCTTGTGAGGCCTCCTCCTCCTCCTCCTCCTCCTCGATCGCAAACGGTTTCGAGAACCACGTCTTGAAGTCCGCGTCGGTGTCAAACACATTCGGGAGAAGAAAGTTGAGCAGGTTCCACAGCTCGTTGACATTGTTCTGCAGCGGCGTGCCTGTCAAGATCACCTTGCGTTTCGACACGTACTCCTTGGTCAGAACCTGGAAGAGCTTGGAGTCCTTGTTCTTGAGCCTGCACCATAAACGTGTGTATGTCAGCAATCGGTTTACGATCTGAGCAGAGGCTCAGCAGCGGACGAGCGGTTGGCGGATCGTTCCTGTGCCCCTCGTCGACAATGATGTACGACCATGGAATGGTCTTGAGCTGGCGCAGGTCTTCAGACTTCATCACCATTTCATATTGGATAATGAGAACGTGAAATTGTTTCCCTTTGAGCTTGGAGCGAAAGAGCTCCTTGCGAATCTCCTTGTTGCCCTTGTAGACAACCACGTCCATGGTTGGCGCCCAGCGCTGGAACTCGTTTTCCCAGTTGGTAATTGTCGAAAGCGGGGCGATAATCATGAATGGACCTTGGTCGCCTTTGGACTCGAAGACGTACGAGAGCAGCCCAATGACTTGGATTGTCTTGCCGAGGCCCATTTCGTCGGCTAGGATCCCCGAAAGGTTGTTGTTGTAGAGCGAAACGAGCCACTGCACGCCCTGGACCTGGTACGGTTTGAGCCGCAGATCCTCGCTCCCCATCATCTTGGGCTGCTCCAACACCGTCTCCTTAACTTGGTGCTGTAGCGCCGACTCAATTGAGGCAGTGACCGGCTTTTTCTCCCCTCCCGCCTCTCCTTCTGCGCCCTTACCTTCGCCTGCTGCTTTGTTTGGCGAGCCTGCGGCAGACTTCGCCGGGCTTCCTGCAGCAGACGGAGGCGCGCCTTCCTCCTGCTTAGGCTCCTCTTCCACTGGAAAAATCTTGTGGTCCAACTCCAGATTGTCCGCGGCCGTCAAGCTCTTGGTGCTCTTGGCCATTTTCTCAGCGAGCGACGCCAAGTACCTGGCCAATCCGCGCGTGGTCAGACACCCCCCTACGCTGTAGGGAGGCGCAGTGGCAAGCGGGCAGTCACCCATCGGTCTTTGCAATGAGCTCGGAGAGGCGCTCGTTCTTGGCGTTCTTGACGTACTCGCGGTACCTGTCAGCGAACAAGTGAGCCTTCAGGGCGAAGCGCGCAATCGCGCTGCAGCTCCGCTCGGGCAGGCGCTGTTTCGCTGGCCATTTGTGCCATGGCGCGCAGGCAGGCTCGAGACGCCTCGGGAGGGCGATGACTTGTCGAAGTCGTTGTCCTTGAGCGCAGCAAGACGCTCCAAGCGCTCCTTGTCGCGCGCCTTTTCTGCGTTCTTGTGCCACGCCTTGATCTGCTTACAGACCTGCTCCCGCAAGCGCCGCATGTGCTCCCGGCGCTCTGTGAAGCGCCGCTGCGTGTGCGCCACTTCCTCGAGAAACGCCTGTCGAGTGCACGCGCACAACCTCGCGTCAGTCTGATCGGGACCCAGGACTGCGCTCCGGCGTGCTGCTTGCGGCGGCGCACCTGGCGCTTGCTGGCGCAGTGGCGCTCTTCGGCTACACGGCTCTGCTCCTCCCACGCGCGCTCAACGTCCTCCTTTGTCAGGGCTGACACCGAGCCTGTGTCTACGTACTGCGCCGCGTCGCCAGGCGGCGGCACCGACACGTCCACATGGCACGACGAAAGGGCATCACGCACCTCGCGCTGCAGCTCCAGCAGCCGCAGCGCTCGCGTCTCACGCTCCACCTTGTCTTGAAGCCACTGGGGCATGTTCATCGTCGGCAGGCGCTCAAGCACTTGCAATCGACGGCGCACGTGGCTTTGCAAATGTTTTTCTCGCATCTCCAGGACACTTTCCACAAGGCCCTCCAGTGGCTCGAGCGTCCCGTCTGTTCGCCAGCGAAACCCTGGCGGCGCTGCTGCAGACTCGGCGTCGTGCCTCCCGTTCGAGCGTGTACCCCCCGCCTCTCGCTGCGTCCTTATCCCCCGCATAAGGTGCTCTTCGAGCGAAAGCGGGTACTGCAGCACGTCGCGCGGCAGCTCAGGGTTCTGGGCCTGTCCACGCGCGTCGACGAGCAGGTCGTCGGGCACCGGGAGATCCCGCTGCAGGAGCCACATCGCACGAACCTGGGCGCGTATCCTGGCGGAAATAGACTGTGCCTGAGACTCCATCGCGCGCGGGGACTTTAGGGCGGATTCATCTCCCATAAAAGCTGCGGTCGGCTTCTTCGCGCGCGCCATTCTGTCGAGCGTTGCCGCAGTCGAAGCTGCCGTCTCCAGTCAGGCAATGCCTGCCGCCTAAACCTCACGTCGATTGAAGAGCAACCCTCTCCTTTGCGGCCCGTCCGCAGTCGCCTGGGCTACCCGGCCGTTCCCGCCACTCGCAATCCCCTCTCACCCGGCAGAACAAGCGCGCGGCTTGTGTGCGCAGAAGTCATCCGTAAATACTTTTGACGAAACCACCTATTAAGATTAGTTGACTCGACCCAGCCTACACCCTAAACCCCAACTTGCTTGTAAAGCTGCTATAAAAAACGAGACTACCTTCTTACGAGCGCGGTGCTGCGCGAATCACACAGCGCGATGGATTCACACAGCGCGACGGGTTCACACGGCGCGATGGCCGGAGAGCGGAAGCGGATGCATCGCTCACAGGGAGAACAGCCCGCGGTGGTAGAAACTGCGTCGGAGACGAGAATGAGGTTCATGGAGGGAGCAGCAACGCTAGATGCAGCGGCATCTACGTCGGCGGCCGCCTCGATGACAAAGAGCATGGCTGAAGAGGAGCAGGAGCATAATGCAACCGTCGAATGGCGAATTTCGGAGTTCCCGGCGCCGGCGATGCCGGGGCAGGGAACGCAGGGGGGGGTAACACACAGTGCTCCCCTCTCCCGAAAACAGGCCCGACCAAAAGACCTCGAGAACCAGGCGGCGACACCAAGATGGAGGACGCTGATGCCCAGAAACGCATGAAAACAGCGATCATGGCAGATTTGACCACAGTCGGATCAGGATCCGAGCCTGCCAAGGGCACAGACAAGGCGAAGCCCGCAGGATCCCCTCTCCTCTCCTCCAGCAAGAGACAGACGAGATTCCAACACCCGATTGGGCCCGTGAAGCGCCCCGGATCACCGCCGAAGTGCGTCAAGGTGCGGTTGGCGCCATCCGGCCCGTCCGGCTGGATCCAGGATCCGGATCCCGGAACCACCGACCCGGCGGGATCAGACCTGCCAGGCCCGCCTATATGGCGTCGGGAAACGAAGGGATCCGACCTGGACTCGGGATCCGACCTGGAACCGAAGCCCAAGAAGCTGCGGCGAGCAGCAGCACCGCAGCAATACGCCTGCACCATCCAGGAACTGGCGCTTCAAGTGGCACGAAGCAGCTCAGTGCTGCTCACGACACATCAGGCCCTCGAAGAAGCACGCGCCGCTCGCTGTGTTGCAGAACACCACTCGGCGCAGACCGCTCAAACGATGCAACAGGCGCAGATGGTTCTGCAGCAGGCCCTAGAAGAAGAACGCACCGCCCGCTGTGTTGCAGAACAACGCTCAGCGCAGACCGCCCAAACGATGCAACAGGCACAGATGGTTCAGATGACCCGAGAACAACAAGAGAGACTCGATCGAGCTGCCCTCGAAGCGCGAATTGCGGCTGGAACAAGGGACTACGACATGCTCCGACAAGCTGCCAACAGGTACCAGGAGGAGGTCCAGCACATCTTGAACTCGCAATCTGCCAAGATTGCACAGTTGCAAGCCACTTGTTTAGGGTTTAGGGTTTAGGGTTTAGGGTTTAGGGTTTAGGGTTTAGGGTTTAGGGTTTAGGG
>Ga0115567_10007552_pt1 | contig 10314 bp, 6 predicted proteins | sample COGITO_mtgs_1204_2_FD_88679 | JGI IMG/M metagenome (GOLD analysis project Ga0115567, IMG submission 88679) | Pelagic marine microbial communities from North Sea - COGITO_mtgs_120412 | ecosystem: Environmental > Aquatic > Marine > Epipelagic | place: Germany:Helgoland, sampling site Kabeltonne... | reverse complement strand
TGAGGACTTACAAGTCATCATGCAGACTTTGGTTGAGGGCCTCCCGCAGCTCGTCACGGTGTCTGGCATGGTGGTTTTTATCCTGCTTGCAGAAGCTTCCATCGGTATGGCAACCCTTCGCGATTCATACGGTCGGAGATGTGTCATTGAACGACACTATGTTCCGTCGTGCGCCTCCGACTTTTCCACGGGATGGGCTGCACGATGTGATCTCCGTGGGTTCAGCGGTGCTGTGAAGCAGTCGCCGTCAGGAGCTCCGCTCGCGGGTCCTGGCTGGGAGCGAGACTCTACGGACGAACTCATCTCGGTAATCACCGCCGGATATCCTTTTTCGCGCGGCTGCAAGATGATTGAAAATGTTACTGCAGGCGAGTTTGATCGTATTTACCCGCTCGACGAGCGCGCCGTTTACCACGATTGCCAGGTCGACCAGTACCTGGCCTTCGGGCAAGGTGCGGTCACACAGCGCTGTGCGGAGAGCGATGAGCTACGAAACTGGTATTCGCAGCACTTCGACGACGTTTGGGGTGCAGTGCTTACGCTCGCGCAGTCGACAGCGCCAGATAGCTATTACGACGTGATTTATCGCTCGACGGAGGCAGAAAAAAACATTGATTCGGCCTACTGGGCCCTGTGGATCCTCCTCACCCTTTTGAACACCTTCCTTCTTCTGGGAATTTTCGTAGCGGTGGTTACTGGCACTTTTGCCCGTATTCGGGAACGTGACGGCGCGGCGTTCAGCCAATTATCACAGCCAGCTGAGGCACCGGCCGCGCCAGAAGACAACGAAGGAGATGGCAGCCGCGGGCTGCTCCAAACGCTGAATCGAGGGTCACTACGAAATCTCTTAGAAAACGTGAAGAATGTTGCGGTAGGGCAGCAGGATCGTCAGGCCGTGCGTCAACGGCTGGCAGAGTCCTCGCAGCGAGTCCTTGACGACCGTTTCTTTGTTCATTTCTGCTCCGCCGTCATCGTCGCACAGGAAACGCCACCCGCCTCTCCATTGGGCAACACCCACGTGAATCATGCCTACAGTGTTTCCTGGAATGCGGCCCAGGCACTGTTAGTCGCACTCATACCTGCATTCGCCCTTTCCAGGCGGTGGCACTCAGTGCCGACGGACAGGATTCTGAATCCCTGTGGGGCTGGTCTGACCCAACCCGCACCATATTTTGTTTCATTCTTCCGATCTTATGTACTCTATGCCCCTGCAAACGCTCGGTAGGTGAGTAGATTTGGGCTTAGAAATGAAAGTGCGCCCAGAAATTTGATAAGTTGCAACACTACTTTGGTTCAGGTATTTGTATTACTGCAATCTTGTATGCAACTCGGTCTTCTTCTTCGAAGTTTTCCTTCGCCTGGCCGCCTCGGGGTAAGTCAGGGCCCTTGATCCCACTCGAACGACGCACGGCACGCGAGATGACATTGTGATGCGGTGCGTGTAGGCCGTCTTTCGAAGTATTCTTCGCGCGTTGGATGAATCGGGTAGAAGTGGGCTTGAACTTGTGCGGGACGATGGCCGTCGCTGGCTATGGAGGAGCATGGATCTTTCTTCCCGTTCTGCGTACATACCGGCTCGTGCGCTACTTTCCGACGCTCAGCCACATGCTCTCCGCTGCGGTATCATCCGTTTCTGCAGTTTTCAATCTTCTCGTCTTCATTTCTATCCTTACTGTTGCGTTCACGGTCACCGGACGGTACACTTTCGGTGACACGATCGAGGGCCCAATGAACTTCAGCACATTTGCGGATGGAATTTTGACAATCTTCCAACTCCTCATCGGTGATTCATGGTCCACTGTGCTCTACCGCACAATTGATTCTCGGGACACGCCAGCAGAACAAATGTTCGCAGCATTCTTTGTCATCTCCTGGTTTGTTTTTTCTGCGCTGATTGTCAAGAACCTCTTCGTTGCTGTCATCATAGAGAATTTCGATATCGCGACAACAATTGCGGATATCAAGGAGCCAGGCAACATCGTCGCCCTTCGTCACATGATTGCCAGGTCGTACCAGGGTTTGCGTCTTCGCACAACGCTTGTGCACCGAGGCGAGATCCACATCGACATCAACACAGGGGAGGAAAGTGTTGGTCCAGAGGCAGATATGGAGGAGCGTCGCCGGAAGTTCCTAGCAAATTCTACAGGCACCATGCGGGACAGCACTACCGAACTCGGCGGTACTGTCCTGTTCCCCGCCTCTCATGAGCACCATGCAGCCGGGTTCTGTTTTGAGAAGGTGTGCGGGTGTGTACTGCGTGCAGGCACTTTCCGGGGATCTGTGAAGGAGATACGTGGCTCGCGAAAACATATCGGAGCAGGTGCAGGCTTCCCCGGAAAGTCGGAGAGGTCCTCTATTCATAGTGAGGCCGGAACTATCCGGGACGAAGGGCCTATAAAGCCGGGAACGAAAGCAGTAGGCGCCGGGCGCCGCAGCTTGACTAGTCCTCTGGCGCTGCTAGCGCAAGGCGTATCCCCTGAGAACGCCACAAGAGGTCCCAAATCTTCGCCAGCAGTTTGGTCGCGGCGCATGTCATCAAGTCTTGCCCTGGCCCTCTGCTGAAAATTTAGCTAATACTTGCAATCTTGGCGGCTGATGGTGCCATGTCCTTGCTCTATTAGGATGTTTGGTCCGGGCATCATGCTGATTTCCGCTGCCATACCGTGCAGGAAGATTGCTGTCCATGACGCAGAGCCTTCCGGACGACAAGGCTGAAGATGTTTTGGCGGAGAACGAGTCAAAAAAGGAAGATTCAAACAATCAAGGGCAAGCAAAAGCACAAGAATCAAAGATGGATGCGTACACACGCGTACTTTCGGCCGTCACTGTGCAGCGCGACCCAGTGGAAGAACAGCGGCGCCGTGAGGAGGAGGACAGCCTCGAGCGTGTCCTCTTTTTTATAGAGCACACTCATCCGCTGCGCAGGGTGTGTCTATTTCTCAACAACAGCACTCTTTTCGAATTCGTTGTTCAGGCTACAATTATTGCATCGTGCGTGATGCTCGTTTTTGATCCACCCGCTCGCGACATCCCTGGCTACGCATATCCAGTGCTCGATGAGGCGGCACTTGACGCATGGGGGATCGCCTCGCTATGTATCTTCTCCTTTGAGTTTGTGGTGCGCGTCATATCGTACGGGCTGGTCGACACCAGGTATGGCTACCTGAAGAATGGTTGGAACCAAATGGACTTCGGAGTTCTCGCGCTTGGTTACCTGGAGGCGTCGGGTCTCTCCGCTGGCAATGCCTTCTCACGCGTTCTTCGTCTCACCCGCACGCTGCGCCCGCTGCGCCTCATGAAGCGCAATCAGGGCATGCGTGTGGTCATTGACGCGCTCATCACGACGCTCCCGCCCGTGATGTATGTGATGCTATTCTGGGCATTCTCCCTCCTCGTCTTCGGTATTATCGGCAAGGGCATTCTCGGCGGTCGCCTCTTCTCCTGTACAACCCCTGGCGCCGAGTTCCCTGCCGGAAAGACCGAGTGTACTGGATTGCATGTCAACGAGGCTGGTTGGCTTGTGCAGCGATCGTGGGTAAACCCTCCTTTCAATTTCGACACAGTTCTGGAGTCAATGCTCGCGCTATTCCGCGTCAATACAGACAAGTATGTGGATGTACTCTTCGCATCGATGGACGCGGCCGACCGTGATGTTTCACCGGCTCCATATCACTCACGGAGCAACTCGCTCTTCGTTGTTGCCTTCCTCGTCGTTGGATCCCTCTTCACCCGCAACCTTTTTGTTGCTTTCATCGTGGACGGCTTCAATGCCAATAGGGCTCAACAAAGGAGGAAATGCTTTACAACCGGTTCGTTCGGCAGATTAGTCTGGTTCGGCCAAAGCGTGCTGTTTTCAAGGAACCTCAGAATCCGGTGTCAGTGCGCGCGAGAAAGATACTTTCGAATACGTTCTTTCAACTCTTTTCGACGGTGTGTGTCCTCATCAACATGACCTTCATGCTATCGGACCACAAGGGTGCTTCTCCAGAATTCGTAGAGCTCCTCGAGTTGCAGAATCTAATATTCTTCCTCGTGCTTGCGGTAGAAGTGGCGATTGCGATAGTCGGCTGTGGACCTGGCGGAGTCATCGACGACAAATGGAAGCTCTTTGACCTCGTGGTTGTCTCTGGCACTGCAGCCGGATATGCATCCAACGCCAAGGCACTGACGCAGTTTGTGCGCGGTTTTCGCTTGCTGCGAATCTTTCGCTTGATGAACAAAATTAAGGCGATCAAGGTGATTTTCGAGACGGTCATATCATCAGCGCCACAGCTTGGCAACATCCTGATTTTACTGTGCATTGTGTACACCATGGCTGCTGTTGCGGGCACGCAGATCTTTGGTACAACGAAGTATGGTTCGAGGCTGGGTCCAACAGCCAACTTTGACAGCTTCCCCGAGGCATTCAAGACCATGTACCTTCTTGTCGTTGGCGACGAATGGCAAATGCTCGCCGTCGACTGCGCAGTTCAGCCCCCATACTGCACTCCCCAATTTACGCGTGCAGAGATTGGGGAGGACTGGGATCGCCCAGATCTTTCTTTCGGAGACTGTGGTACGCTGGCGTCGCAGTTTTACTTCATTATTTTCAATATTATCGGTGAATCAATTATGCTCAATCTCTTTGTTGGTATGATTCTGGACAACTTCTCATTCATCACGGAGGAGGTTGGCATGAAAGAGGACTACGAATGGACTGCGGGTGCTTCGACAAAGCAGCTCAAGGAGATGGCAGAGGTGTTTAGGTCTTTCGACCGAAATACTGCGAGGCTTTCGCTCTACGTTCTTCCTGACCTTCTGTACTACCTTCCTCTGCCCCTTGGCTTTCGCAAGGAGCGCCATTCAATCAAAATTGGGCACCGTGAACGCGCCGAGTCACTGCTCATTCGCGCAGAGCTCAATTTGATCGTTCTCGAGCAGCGGAACGAGCAGCTTCGTCAACGTGTTCACACTTGGAGACGCTTCTTATTCTACTCCGGAGTTGACGAGCGCACGCAGATGGTCTCTTTTCAAGATGTGATGCGGACGCTAATCTTCTGGCGCAAGCCCGACATGGTGCCACACTACATCAAGGGGAAGCGCCATGACCGTGTGATTCAGATCGCTCAGATGGCGAACGCCCTTATCGTCGCAGACTTTCTCCGTTCGGTTTTAGGTCGCAAACGCACGCGTGCGACGCTCAAGAAACACGCGCACCGCGTCGCTTTTCGCGAATTCGAGAAAGGAGACGATGTACGGCAACGCCGTAAGCAGGTAATCGTCCAGCAGGTGGCATTTGAAAGGAAGGTGGCCTTCAAGCAGGCGCGTCCGCGCCACCTGCTGCACCAGGAAAACAAGAAGGTCGGAGAGGTGGAGCTGGTCAAGGTCGACAAGCTGCCGGCCAACCTCGTCTTTCACGAGGAGGCGACACGGGAGGGTCGTTTCGGAATTGTGCACGCCGGGATGTCGATCGAGACATTTCTCATCCTTTCGAAGACGCACCGTGTCATGTTGCGCTTCGTCGATCCGCGTCATGCGGCGCTCGGGTACCTACTCGCCGACTTCAGGGCGACGAAATGGACAGGCTGGAGGCGCACAGACAATGAGCACGACTCCTTTTTTCAGCCCATTACAACTGCGATGGGAATTCTGAGGCCAGAAGTTACCGGGTGGTCAAAGGTGCAGCTAACAACTAAAGTTGGCAACTCACATACGACCAAAGATATGGTCAAAGTACTTGGTGCCATCGTTGACGTGCAGGGGTACGTGGAGGCCTTTTGGGAGGACGACGAGAACCCCGCTGGTGACTTGCCACCGCGAAATGTCGGAGCAATGCTGCGCATCAATACAGGATCGCATCGCTTCGAAGAGCTCGCGTTCATTTCGAATTCTCTTGACATGACTCCTGAAGGCATTGAGGCGGAGGAGGGAAAGCTCAACGAAAACGGAGTGCTGTCGGTGATTGGCTACGTGCCGCCCGGGACAGAGCTGGATCAAATGGTGCTCAAGGAGGGTTTTGTAAGGCCAGCCGACCGCGCTCTGCACGATTCGCCAGCAGTCGACGAGGCGTTGATCGTAGATCGCCGACCACGCGAGCAACAGAGCGTCTGGGCGCGTTTTCAGGATGCCGCCTTTCTTCGGAAGGTGCAGGGGGGGCAGTCATACGCCAAGGCCTGGCAGCTCGCCGCAGGGGATAAGCGACCTACGGGCGCAAGAGAGGCTGCGCGAACCAAGTGGGCCGGAGTTAGGAAGAACATGATCGGAGCGCGGGCAGTGGTGAGTGCGTTCCAAGCAGCTGACGAGCAGAAGCAGCGGGAGCGCCTCGAAAAGAGCCGTAACGACATTATCCTTGCTGCACGCACCGCCTCTGTCGCCTCTTCCTCAGGAAGCGTAGTCTTCGGTCGGCTGGGATCCGTCTTATCGGCAGCGTCGTCCGCAGCAGGGGCCAGCAGCGTCGGAGGACAGGGTTCGGGAAAACGTGCCAAAGAGGTTACTCACGGTCCCGAGATGCACGACTCGTCGCACATCTCAACCGGTCAAGACGCTGGTGGGGGAGCAGGCGAGGCCACGGGAGTGGTGGAAACCGCCACAATGGATGTGACCGGGTCACCGCCAGGGGCAAGCGCGCTCGTGAGGCTGAGACAAGTTGCACGAAGGGGCTCGGGGGCTGGCTGGCTGGCTGCGTCGGGGCTCGCGCGCGTGCATCCGCTTTCAAGCGACCGCGCCCTTCCGGCCAGCGAGCACGCTAGAGAGCACCAACTGCTGCAAGATGGGAGGGTAGGCACCACACAGACTGCAGGATACGGACAGGAACGAGATGGCGTGGATCAATCTAACCTCAACGTTCCGGCGTGAGAGTCCGTGCAAGCTTCAACATTCGAGCTTCTACAGACTTGCATGGGGAAGTGAGTGTGAATAGAATATGAATCAATTAGAAAATTGATTGCGAATTTTCGTGAACCTTCGCCGCATGCTCTGCACCATCGATACCTCCTTGCACCATGGACTCTGCACCATGGACAGTGCGCCAAAGCGCGTGTCGTTTTCAACATTCGCCGAGCCAACCAAGACGCTCTCGAAGCGTCGTCTTGTTGCACAGCACTTCGCAAGCGAAATACTTAATGTTTCTCAGACATCACAGATGGATTCGGTGTGGAATCAGAGCCGAGGTTTCGCCAGGAAAACTGAGCTCCGACCGGCCGGTTGCCTCCGCGCTGGTCATCGTCGTCCCCCCGCCGACCCCGCCGCCTCATCGAAATGTAGTATCGCACCAAAGCCTGCGCAGCATCCCGGAAAATTCACCATGCACCGCTTTTCGGAGCAGCAGGGGACATGAGGGGCGGATATCGGTAGGGTCGCTCACGACAAATAAGCGAGCGACGTCGGCCCAGGTGAGATCTTTCGCCAGAGCACCAGCAGTTGTGGGGCTCTGTACTTTTTCGTAGCATCGGATGGCAATTGCAACGAACGCCTGCCTCCCGCCCCCTTTGTCTTAGCACCACTCTAGCGAGTTGATCAGGGGAGTTGCAGCGCTACGTGTGGACGTGTAAATGAATGAATGTTGACCTGGTGCACTTCTTGCATCGTGGTGGCGTGGTTGAGCACTAGCTCGGCAAGCGCCTCGATAACGCCCACGAGCACCCGGACCGACAAAATGTCCTCCTCCAGCATTGCAAGTGTCAATTGTTTGTGCTTCCAAAGCAGCTCTCGTGCTTCCGGATCGTTCCGCAACGGCTCACGGCCAACCTTCTGCTCCAGGCCGCCTCCGTGATCCTCAGCGAGCTGATGCGCCGGCCTTTCTCCCGCCACACGCGCGAAAACCCTCCACGATGCGCCAAGATGCAGCTCCGTGAAGTTCCGGTCATGCCTGTCAGCTCGAGGTTGCAAATGAGACGGGACCATGGGACGAGCCCGCGCGCCTTTCCTTTCAACCTAGGTTTCTTGTCAACCTAGAGGCTAGAAAGCTGTCAAGAAGGAGGGGCGGGGTATGACCCGGCCCACAACCTTAGCAGCTCCTTAACGCTCTGTGCGCCCTGAATTGCCCGCAACAGTTCAAGAGTGTCCAGTTTCTTTCGTCCTCCATCATGGCCCTCCACTTCTTCTTCTCCCAAACCCGTGGAAAACTGTCGCACTGTGATGACGCCTGCTCCACCGCGGCGCCAGTACAGACTATACTCTTCTTTGATGCGCATTGCCACCGGCGATTGGTCGGGTCGATTGGCTTTCATACGCAGGGTTTCGGGAGATTGGTTTCTTCGCAGCTCAATCTTTGCCGCAGGCAGAGCGCTGCGGACAGAACGCGCAACCCCACCAGAGTCGCTACGGTAAGCAAGAGCTGCTGCTGCATGGCGGGAGCAGCAAGGGTAGGCGGCAGGTGTCCGAAGTACTTGCCAGGTAGCTCCAATCCAGATCCGTGAGGGCAACATGGTTTTGCAGTGCACGCGCTGCTGCGACCGATCAGTTGCACCCCGTCTGATCGAGAATCTTCTGTAAATGCCAGTTGTCAACTTTGGCCGTTGTTCTGCGGTCAGACCCTCTCGCTCGTCACGCTCGCGCCCGACGCCGACTGCTTCGAGAAGTCGCTCCGCTGCACGCGCCTCGCCATCCGCGTCAGCGCGTGTACGTCAGCGCGTGTGGAACTTTGCTTAATCCTTCATGTCTGCCCGATTTTCGTGGAGGTTCCTGCCCCCGCTGCCCGCATGTCTACTTTCTTGTCTGTGATGGATTGTGGAGTGGGTGTCGACCTCTTTCCCTTTGCTTTCTTTCGCCTAGTCTCCCAGCCCCCGCTGTATTGTGACAGAAGCTTTGTGGATGTGCCTTCTGTGACTGTGCCGTGGTCTATTCCGCAGTGAAAGAAAAGTGTAATTGCCTCAGACGCCCCTCAGAGCCGAGAGTCATCGCTCGCATTGTTCCAGCCTAGCACACGCGGGGCAAGCCGGAACCCCAGCCCAGGGCCGCTAAAGCTGCCGCAACACACAAGCCCTATCCACTGGGGGAGACAAAGTGCGAATCGAGGATGAAATTTTAAGCCATGGCCTCTTGGTTGTTGAAAGTCCTCGCACGGTCAGCAGTCGCCTCGTCATAGGAATGGAATGATGAGCGCATTTGCTGCTGCTGGTAGTAGCCCGCTCCGGAATACATGGCGCCGGATGACGCATACATGGCGCCGGGCTGCATCATGAGCTGCGCGTGGTGGTGCGCGGGAATAGGGTGCGCGTGCATAGCTTTGACCAGGGCGACGCCCTCAGCCTCCAGAGTCTTGTCGGAGTACTCAAGCGCAAATTCGTTGGCGGTCGTGGCGCGCGAGCGGTTGTAGAACGAGACACACTGCGACACCGGGATGCGCGTATCCTCGAGAAGGCGGCGCAGCTGATCCTGCTGAACGAGCAGCTCCGTAAATTGGTTGATTGCCTCGAAACGTTTTTCCTTGAACTCCTCCATGCGCGCGCGCCGCACCTTGTCCAGTTCCTGGAACTTGCGGATCGCCTCCGAGCAGCGTTCGATCTCGACGTCGACCTTGGCTTTCTCGGCCTCAGCTTCCTCGCGAGACTTTTTCACCTCCGCTGCTCGCTTGTTGATGTCTTCCACCTCCTGCTTGTGCATTTGCTGCGCTTCCGCCACAAAATCCATGCGCAGCTGTTCCTTTCGGAGATACATCTCATACTCGGCCTCGATGTGCACCTTGCGCTGCTCCGAAAGCGATGCCTCGTTGTCCAACGCACGCTTGTTGCCCTCGAGCCGCTGGATGTTTGCCTTGCACGTCACAATATCCTGCTCCATCGCCATTTGCTTTGCTGTGCACTTGGCGACCTCGTCGCGCAGCTTCGCCGAAACCGCGCGCTGCCCGGCGAGGCCCTGCTCGAGGTCCTCCTTGCTCTTGTTGAGCTCCGTCTGGCGCGTCTGCAGTTTGGCGATCACCTCCTGCATCATCGAGTCAAACTCTTCCTTCTCCTTGCCCAATTTCGCGAGCTGTTCCATGAGGGAGCGCTCGCGTTCGTGGAAGCGCTCCTCATCCTGTTTGCGGTTCTCCTTGGCCGCGTTCACTGCCTGCTGCCAACGTTCGTAGTCGTCTTCGATGCGCGCCTGAAGATCAACTGTGAGTTGCTGGCGCACCTGTTCTTGATTTTTCATCCGAGCAAGATCCGACTGCAGAGCCTCGTGCTTGCCCATTACCTCCAGCCGCAGACCCTCTGCCGCGCGGAGCTGCTTCTCGGTGTCCTTGACCTTCCCCTGGATCACCTGGTTCTCGTTCTGAACGTCGCGAAGCGCCTCCTCAGACTTCTTGTCGAGCGCCTCAGCTTCCTCAAGCAATTTAAGCTCCTCCTTGCGCCGTAG
>Ga0115567_10007550_pt1 | contig 10314 bp, 8 predicted proteins | sample COGITO_mtgs_1204_2_FD_88679 | JGI IMG/M metagenome (GOLD analysis project Ga0115567, IMG submission 88679) | Pelagic marine microbial communities from North Sea - COGITO_mtgs_120412 | ecosystem: Environmental > Aquatic > Marine > Epipelagic | place: Germany:Helgoland, sampling site Kabeltonne... | reverse complement strand
GACGGCGGCAAGACGGACGGCAAGACGCTGATGGTCGTCATCCAGCCGGACCAGCACATCGCCCTTTTTCACCCTCTGCTCGGCCTTGAACAGCACCGCGACCACCTCGCCGGACACCGACGGATGCAGGATGGCGGAATTCTGGGCGGTGCCGGTGCCGACTGCGCGGACGACCATACGATCTTCGGCAAATGTGACCTTCTGGACCAGAACGCTGGTCGCGCCACCTCGCCGGGGGCCCGCGTCGCGCGCGCCCTTGTCGTCCCCAGCCGGGCCCAGCCAGAACCAGCCGCCGGCCACAAGACCGCCGATGACGACTGTGAGGCCGATTTGGTAGGGTAGTTTCATTTAAACAACCAAGGATTCAGAATTCCGGGCAGGGAAGAACGGCACGACGTCGAGTAGCAGGACTTTATTATATCACACCACGCGCGGTCGATATCCATTCCGTCGCTTTGCGCATTCTGCGCCGCCTCGCCTCCTCTCAAAGAGTTCCAGCCCGTTTCAGGCCGTTTCAGGCGGGAAAATGCGACTCCGCCCTTGCCCTAAACCCCCGAGTCGTGGGAAACACGTTCCGGTCCAATCACATCATTGTACCGTTCGTTTTCACCTGCCCTGCCAGACCGGTTTTAACCTGCCCGGCAGCGCCCGGAAGCCTGAACCTGAGCCATGCCCAAACGCACAGACATAAAATCCATCCTCGTCATCGGCGCCGGCCCGATCGTTATCGGTCAGGCCTGCGAGTTCGATTATTCAGGCACCCAGGCCTGCAAAGCGCTGAAAGATGAAGGCTACCGGGTCATCCTGGTGAATTCGAACCCGGCGACAATCATGACGGACCCGGAATTCGCCGACGCGACCTATATCGAGCCGATCACGCCGGAGATGGTCGCCAAGATCATCGAAAAGGAAAAACCCGATGCTCTGCTGCCAACCATGGGCGGCCAGACTGCCCTGAACACCGCGCTATCGCTTGCAAAGATGGGTGTACTCGACGCGCATGGGGTCGAAATGATCGGCGCAAAGCGCGACGCCATCAACAAGGCAGAGGACCGCGAACTATTCCAGGAAGCAATGTCCAGGATCGGACTGGAATCGCCGCGCGGCCGTATTGCCCGGTCAATGGACGAAGCGCTCGAAATTCTTGAAGAAACCGGCCTGCCGGCGATTATCCGTCCGTCCTTCACGATGGGCGGCACCGGCGGCGGGGTTGCCTATAACCGCGACGAGTTCGAAGAAATCATCCGCCGTGGCCTCGATGCCTCACCGACCTCCGAAGTGCTGGTCGAGGAATCGATCATCGGTTGGAAAGAATACGAGATGGAAGTCGTCCGCGACCATGCGGATAACTGCATCATCATCTGCTCGATCGAGAACGTCGATCCGATGGGCGTCCATACCGGCGATTCCATCACCGTCGCACCCGCGCTGACGCTCACCGACAAAGAATACCAGATCATGCGGAACGCCTCGATCGCGGTACTGCGCGAGATCGGTGTCGATACCGGCGGATCGAACGTGCAATTCGCGGTGAACCCGGCCGACGGACGGCTGGTGATCATCGAGATGAACCCGCGCGTCTCGCGGTCATCGGCACTGGCATCCAAGGCGACCGGGTTCCCGATTGCCAAGATCGCGGCGAAGCTCGCCGTCGGTTACACGCTGGACGAGCTGGATAACGACATCACGGGTGTAACGCCCGCCAGCTTTGAGCCGACGATCGATTACGTCGTCACCAAGATCCCGCGCTTCACGTTCGAGAAATTCCCCGGCACCGAAGCGCTGCTCAACACGCAGATGAAATCGGTCGGCGAAGCGATGTCGATCGGCCGGACGTTCCAGGAATCGCTGCAAAAGGCGCTGCGGTCGATGGAAACCGGCCTGACAGGGCTGAACGAAGTTATCATTCCCGGGATAGAACCCGAAGAAGGCGACGACGTTGTCGGCGGTATCGATGAATCCGCCGTGCTCGCTGCGCTCAACCTGCCGACCCCCGACCGCATCCTGACCGTTGCCCAGGCCATTCGCCACGGCCTTTCCACCGATGCGATCCAGACGGCATCGGGCTTTGATCCATGGTTCATCGCGCAGCTGCGTGGCATCGTCGAGGCCGAGAACGGCATCCGGGAAAACGGCCTCCCGGACACCGCGCAAGACCTGCACCAGTTGAAAGCCATGGGCTTTTCCGACGAACGGCTTGCCGAACTCGCAGGGTCAACCGCCGCGAAGGTCACGGCATTCCGGCACGAACAAGGGGTTCGTCCGGTCTACAAGCGCATCGATACCTGTGCTGCCGAATTCGCGTCGGAAACACCTTACATGTATTCGACCTACGAGAACGCCGGCTACGCCCCCGCCGAATGCGAGGCCGAGCCGACCGACCGGCGCAAGGCGATCATTCTCGGCGGCGGTCCGAACCGGATCGGCCAGGGCATTGAGTTCGACTATTGCTGCGTCCACGCGGTCTATGCACTGGAAGAAGCCGGGTTTGAGACCATCATGGTCAACTGCAACCCCGAAACCGTGTCGACCGATTACGACACGTCGGACCGGCTCTATTTCGAGCCGCTGACGGCAGAAGACGTGATCGAGATCGTGCGCAAGGAAGAAGAGAACGGCGAAGTCGTCGGGCTGATCCTCCAATATGGCGGCCAGACGCCGCTGAAACTTGCCGCCGACCTCGAAGCCGCAGGCGTGCCGATTTTCGGCACATCACCCGATGCCATCGATCTCGCCGAGGACCGCGAACGGTTCCAGCTGCTGCTGCAGGACCTTAAATTGCTGCAGCCTGCAAACGGCACCGCACGCAGCGGCGACGAAGCGGTCCGCATCGCGACTGAAATCGGCTACCCCGTCGTGATCCGGCCGTCTTACGTGCTTGGCGGGCGGGCAATGGAAATCGTCCATGACGAAGCCGGGCTGACGCGCTACATCCAGACTGCCGTGAAGGTCTCCGGGACAACGCCGGTACTGATCGATTCCTACCTGTCGGACGCGATCGAGGTCGATGTCGATGCGATCCGCGATGTCGATGACGACGTGCACGTCGCCGGGATCATGGAACATATCGAGGAGGCCGGGATTCATTCGGGCGATTCCGCCTGTTCGCTGCCGCCCTATTCGCTGCCCGATTCCATTCTCGAGGAACTGCGCCGCCAGACCGGTGCCCTGGCACGCGGGCTCGGCGTGGTCGGCCTCATGAACGTGCAATACGCCATCAAGGGTGAGACGGTCTACATCCTGGAGGTCAATCCCCGCGCCAGCCGGACGGTGCCCTTCGTCGCCAAGGCAACCGGCATGCCGATTGCCAAGGTCGCCGCGCGGGTCATGGCCGGTGAAAAACTCGCCGACCTGCTGAAGACCTATGCCAGCACGATGACCGGCAAACATATTGCGGTAAAAGAAGCCGTCTTCCCGTTCGCGCGATTCCCGGGCGTCGATATCATCCTCGGCCCGGAAATGAAATCGACCGGCGAAGTCATGGGCATCGATGCGGATTTCGGCCGGGCCTTTGCCAAATCACAGCTCGGCAGCGGCACTTCTGTGCCGGTCGAAGGCAGGGTGTTCATCTCGGTGCGTGATCGGGACAAGACTGCAATGGTCGACGTTTCCAGACGTCTGCGCGATATGGGTTTCATCATCGTGGCGACAGCCGGCACCGCCGACGTGCTGAATGCAGCCGGTGTCGCGACGGAATCCGTTAAAAAAGTACGCGAAGGACGCCCCCACGTGGTCGATTCGATCATCAGTGGAGACATCCAGCTGGTCTTCAATACCACCGAAGGTGCCAAGGCAATTGCCGATTCGTATGCATTGCGCCGGTCCGCGCTGGTACGGAAGATTCCTTACTATACTACCGTGGCAGGCGCCAAAGCCGCTGTGGAAGCCATTTCTGCGATGCGTGCCGGCGGACTTGAAGTTGCGCCGCTGCAGTCTTATTTTACGCGGCCAATCTAGCGACAACCTGACCCCGGCACTGTGGACGGCTTTTACCTGTTAACTGCAGGGCGGGATCATTTTGTGCGAAGGAAGTGAGACGATGGATAAAGCACCGATGACGGCCAAGGGACATGAATCCCTGGAAGCGGAACTTAAGCGCCTCAAAACCATTGAACGCCCTGATATCATCAAGGCGATCGCGGTTGCCCGTGAACATGGCGACCTGTCGGAAAACGCCGAATACCATGCCGCACGCGAACGCCAGGCCTTCGTCGAAGGCCGCGTCGGCATTATCGAAGACCTGCTCAGCCGCGCCGAGGTGATCGACGTCAGCGCGATCACGGGCAAGGTCATCAAGTTCGGCGCGACCGTAAAGGTCGCAGATGAAGACACCGACGAGAAAAGTACCTATCAGGTCGTCGGCGAACATGAAGCCAATATCAAGGAAGGTCTGCTATCGGTCACGTCTCCGATGGCCCGCGCCATGATCGGCAAGACAGTCGGCGATTCAGTGGAAGTCACCACACCGGGTGGCACCAAGTCCTATGAAATCATGACGGTGAAGTACAAGTAGGCTTTTGTGCCGCAGGCCGAGACCGTCCTGACTGATTACCCGACCAGCATTCCATAACCTGTTATCCCGGCCTTGTGCCGGGGTCCGGTCTTCCCGTGGTAGCGCACCCTACTCTGTCGCTTCCACGTTTACCGGAACACCAAAGGCGCGTTTCGACGTGCGGATACCAAGGGCGGATTTTACAACACTGACATTCGGTGCAGATGTGAGGTTGGCTGTCAGGAATTTCTGATAGGCATCCCAGTCGGTCGCAACGATCTTGAGCAGGAAATCCGTTTCACCCGCCAGCATGTGACATTCGCGAACCTCGTCCCATCCGGCGACGCGTTCTTCGAATGCCACCAGGTCGGCCTCGGCCTGGCTGTGTAGCCCTACATTGGCAAAAACCGTCACGCCGAAACCGAGCGCCTCGGCATCCAGATCGGCGTGATAGCCCCGGATACAGCCGGTTTCCTCCAGCGCGCGGACCCGGCGCAGACAGGGCGGCGGTGAAATCCCGGCGTTATGCGCCAGCTCCACATTCGTCATCCGGCCGTTATCCTGAAGATCGCGGAGTATTTTGAGGTCGATCTTATCGAGTTTGATTCTGGCCATATCCGCAATTTCCGTTAGTTTCGAGCTCGGGTCTTCAACATGGTTCTTAGCATGGATAGTGCAGCATTCCCGCAATCAGCCGCCAATTCACGAAATTATATTTTAAAGAATGATAATAATATTTCAAACATCTGTCATCAGGACCGGGTTTAAGCCGTGAACGCGAAGGCCGCCGAACTCGCTGGAAAGTCCGTCTGGATCATGACGGACGGTAAGCCGGGTATGGAAAACCAATGCCTCGGGCTGGCCGAAGCACTTGTGGCGCTTGGCGGCGAAACGCCTGTCGTGAAACGTCTGTCGCCCGGGTTTCCGTGGTCCGCCCTGCCGCCCCAATTCTGGATGTCGCCCTTGTCGACACCCGATACCGACGGCAACCGGCTGACACCGCCCTGGCCGGATATCCTGATCGCGACCGGACGCCAGACCGTGGCGCCCGCACTGGCGATCAAACGGGCGAGCGGCAATGCGACGTTCTGCGTACAGATACAGAACCCGGCCTGGCGGCGCGATGCGTTCGATCTTCTCGCTATTCCAAAGCATGACGGTGTGACCGGCGACAACGTGCTTGAAACCTTCGGAGCGCTGCACCGGGTCACACCGGAAAAGCTCCGCGCCGAAGGAGAAAAATTCCGCCCCTTGCTCACCCATCTGCCACGCCCGCTGATCGCGGTGCTGATCGGCGGATCGAACAAGCAGTACCGGATGACCGGGGCCGTGACCCGGCGGCTCGCTGCAAATCTGCGCACCCTGTGCACGCAGCACGGCGCAGGTCTGGCCGTCACCGCATCCCGGCGGACCGGTGCGGAAAACGAAAAACACCTTCGCGCGGCCCTGTCGGACACGCCCTGCTGGTTCTGGGACGGCAGCGGGGACAACCCGTATTTCGGCCTCCTCGGCCTCGCCGATGCCATCGTGGTCACGGCAGATTAAGTATCGATGGTGTCGGAAGCCTGCGCTACCGGCAAACCGGTCCACGTAATCGAGCTCGATGGCGGGTCAGCGAAATTCGCGCGGTTCCACGAAGCGCTTCGGAGGGCAGGCATCACGCGGCCGTTCGATGGCACGCTGGAGACATGGACCTATGATGCGCCGGACGACACAGCCCGAGTCGCCGCGGAAATAGTCCATCGAATTTCATCCTGACGCCTTTCTTCCTGAAAGAAACGACGTTCCTGATTGAAATACCGCGACCGGAGGGATAAATCTTGTCCGTGGATCAGCAAACCTCCAAATCAACCGCCCTCGATACAGACGCGCTCGCAAACACGCCGTGCGGACACGATCCGTATGATTACGTGATCGTGCCCGGCTTTGTGCGCGCAGCAGCGCTTCCCGCTATTCACGAAACCTATCCCGAAATCGACCAGCCCGGCAGTTTTCCCTATCAGTCGCTGGCATACGGGGACGCGTTTTCATCGCTGCTGGATGAATTGCAGGGTCCTGAAATGCGCGCCGCGATCGAAAAAGTGTTCGATGTCGACCTGACCGACCGCCCGACCACGGTCACTGTGCGCGGTCGCTGCCAGCTCAAGGACGGGCGCATTCACCAGGATTCGACCGAAAAGATCATCACCGTGCTGGTCTATATGAACCCCGACTGGGAAGAATCCGGCGGCCGGCTGCGCGTCCTGCGCTCGGACAGGGATCTCGAAGACTATGCCGCCGAAGTTCCGCCTGCCGAAGGAACCCTGCTGGCATTCCGGCGTAGCGACACGTCGTACCATGGTCACAAGCCGTTCGAAGGGCAGCGCCGGGTGCTGCAGCTCAACTGGGTGACCAGTGACAAGTTCGCCCGGCGCGAACGCCGCCGGCATGCGATCTCCGCCTTTTTCAAACGGCTGTGGAAGTAGATACCCGCCGATGGAGATTCGCCCCCCGCACCCTCATAATGAACAACGCCAGTTCCCACACACAATCCGGATGAAAACGCCCGCATGGCGCTGAAAATCGATACATTCGACAACCGCAGCGGCGGCAACAGCTATTACAAGGCCGTCAGCCATCCGCTTGCCGCCGAAGCTGCCACGGGTCTGCTGTCACAGCTGCGCGCCGCAAACGGTGTGGCGATCTACGATCCGCTCGGCTACTCGGAAGGGTTCGCCGCGTTCTATCCGCTGGACGGGATCGATCTGCGCGGCGTCTTTGTCCAGGATATTCAGCAGATCGGCGATACCGTTCTCGGCCATCGCGCCCAGCCGGTAACGGACCTGCCGGGGTTTGCCGTCGGCGCTGTACTCGATACCGTCTTTGTGATGGCGTTCGATGCCGACAAGCTGGTCGACCATGTCCGCCACCTGCTGCCCGCCGGGACCGAGGTTGTCAGCCTGGATGCACTGCGCCTGCCGACGGCCATGCTGAGCAACGGGAAAACCTATCTCGACTCGATGAATTTCGCCACGAATTTCGCCTTTTTCAGGGATACCGCTGCGCATCATACCCGCATCGTCACCGCCAATTACTGGGCACGCTACGGGGCCAAGAACATCACCCTCTGGCTGCGGCTGATCGACAAGAATGGCGGCGTATTAGCCGAGTGGACTGAAGATGTCAGCGGCGCCGCCCAATCGGTCATCATCGACAGCCGGGACGTGCGGTCCCGCTTCGGGCTCGGTGATTTTACCGGCCAGCTGTTTATCCATGCCATCGGCGCGACCGGCCACGATGTCGTCAAATATGCTCTCGATCTGTATGGCGCTGACGGCGACGCCCTGTCCTGCACGCATGATGCAAATGCGTGGCCGGCCGACCTGTATGGCGGATTGCCGGCGCCGCGCAGCGGCGAAGACGTGGTCCTCTGGGTCCAGAATTCGCATCCCTGTACGATCCCGGCGGGCGAGATCGGCGTGAACCTGATGGGCAACGATACGGTGACCACCATCGACCAGCCGGTCGGGCCTTATGCCACGGTGGCCATTCGGGTCAGCGACGTCCTGCCGGATGCCGCCTGGCCGCAACAGATAGAGCTTCGCGCGGGCAAACATTTCGTCCGCCCGCGCTATGAAATCACCACCGCCGCGAAGGACCGGCGGATGGCCCACATGAATGTCGAACGCGTCGACCTGAAGGCCGATCCCGGCATTCCCGAACTTGCCCCCCTGATGGGCAAAGGATACATCGTGCCCGCGCCGATCCTGCCGATGGATATCTGGAAGTCGGTGGCACTGCCGACGCCGATGTCGACCTGCCAGACAAACCTGCCCGTCGCCCTGCTGGCGATCGACGCGGAAGGCCGTGAAACAGGCCGTATCGCCCTTGGCAACCTGCCGCGGGATCATGTCCGGATGGTGGACCTGAAAACCGAAATGACGGATGCCCTGTCGGCGATGGACAGTTTCGGCCATATGGAACTGGTTTACGATTTCGCTGACGGCGGCGATGCCGATGGCTGGCTGCACGCGCTGTTTCGCTATGAGAACGAGGCAACGGGCAATGCGGCCGAGACCAGCTTCGGCGCGCATATCTTCAATTCTGTGCTGACCTACAAAAACGAGCCGCAATCCTATACATCGCGCCCGCCGGGGCTGAGCACACGCCTGTTCCTGCGGCTTGCCGGTAATCTTGGGGACGGCTACCCGGAAGGCGGGGCACTGGATTCGATGTGTCACCTGATCTACCCGGCATCCACACCCTGGCACGCCAGGTCAGAAACAGATATCGGCCTGCATGACGGTAGCGGTGCGGAGGTCGCGACGACGCGGCTGGCAATCCCCTGCGGCGGGTCGCGCTTCTGGCGCTATTCGGAAATGTTCGACGATGCCGCCCGCGCCAAAGCCGGCGACGGTGCCCATATCATTATCCGCGACACGACCTGCCGCCTGTTCGGCTATCACGGGCTGATCCACGCCGATGGCGGGTTCAGCCTCGATCACATGTTCGGGTTCTAGGCGCGACGGCGGCGCGTGTATGCCAGACCGGCAAGGCCAATCGCAAAGATCGCCATCATACCCGGCTCTGAAACTTCGGTGCTGGATATCGGACCGGGCGGTGTCGGAATGTCGCCGTTGTAATAGACCTGATTGAGCTGCATCGGCCCGTCCCAGCTTTCAGCCACCACCTGCCCCCAGACAACACCCCATTGCGTGGTGATATCGGCGCCGGTGGCAAGAATGCTGCCCTGGACACCGATACTGCCGAGGTTGAGGGTTTCCGCATCGACAAAATTGAACAACACGTTTTCGCGGTTACGTTCGAAGAACTGATCGAGCCCGCCGATCATGGAGGCATTCGCGCCGGTGACGTTGATCACGACTTCCGTACCGTCGGCGATACCCTGAACCACCACGTTGGTCGCAGCGCTGAGATCGGCGGCATTTACGGTGAAGACCTGACGATCGGTGGTGCCGCTGCCGGTCAGGAAAAGCTGGCTCCACTGGAAATTATTCGTGCCCGTAGCGCCGAGCGCACCGAGCGACTCGCTGATACCGGTGAGCCGCGCCTGTTCGGCGGCGAAATTCACCGGCAAGCCCGCGGCACCGAGATTGTCGGTCAGCGTATAGCCGGCATTTATCGTGCCCCACGCGACAGAACTGGATACCCCGGCTGCACTGCCGCCAACCTTGATATTGCCGTGATAGACCGCGCCCGAGGTGAAGGACAGGTTGCCGCCGGCCACCAGGCTATCACCGCCGACGAGGCCACCCTGAAGCTTGTCGCCGACGCTGAAACTGCTGAGCGAAACGTTTCCGCCCGCATAAAGCCTGCCTTCGACGTCGCTTGACGGGGCAGAGAAATCGCCAAATGTCAGGACATTGAAATCGCCCAGCGGACCGGCAAGCGCACCACGGAGAGGCAACACCGTCACGGCGGCCGCGATAACGGCAAAAGTGCCGATGATCAGGGAAAAACGATTGAAAAGCCTGGAACGCATCTGAAAACTGCTACCTGGTGGGTCGTGAGTTATGTCGGGCCGTCGCGCCGATTTTAAGAGAAAAACCTGTCTATTCGTATTAATGCAAGAAGCGTGCCACAGTTCATAATTTGTTTGTTATCAATAGGTTAGATTTATACACACGCCTTGTCCCTGATCGAATCCGTAAAGAAAATCGACACCTGTTACATATTACAAACGCACGACAAGAGCCCCTGATCCGCCCCCAGGGTCAGGACACTGCCCCACCGCGGACGCGCGCTCCGTCCTGCAATCGATGCAGCACATTGCCTTAACGGCGTATGCACCTTAAATATCAGCCTCATAATTCTTGCTTGAT